>Ga0055584_100000356_pt1 | contig 43289 bp, 39 predicted proteins | sample OSDHelmetaG_FD_58716 | JGI IMG/M metagenome (GOLD analysis project Ga0055584, IMG submission 58716) | Pelagic marine sediment microbial communities from the LTER site Helgoland, North Sea, for post-phytoplankton bloom and carbon turnover... | ecosystem: Environmental > Aquatic > Marine >...
AATGTGAATGTGACTGGTGGCCCGTGGCCTGGGACTGCTCTTGTTGTTGAGTTCATCAATGATCTGGCTGTGACTGATGTGGAGCTGCTAGATATGGATACATCAGCCTTAGTAATGCTCGTCACTGAGACCACGAAAGGAGTAACCGCTCCAGTTGGGTCAGTGGCGACGACGGTCACTCCATTGACGCAAACCGAGACCACGGCGAGTGAAGGGCCGAATGACTGGAGCATCGCCGCTAACTGGAATTCGAACACAGTCCCGGTCACAAGCGATACCGTTTACATCTCTGACACTGATGTCAGTATCCTTTACGGATTAGACCAGAGTGCAGTGACTTTGGCTGCTTTGCACGTCGAGCAAACATTCACCGGCTTCATCGGATTACCTCGCACGAATTCCGATGGAACGAATTCTTATTTTGAGTATCGAGACCAGTATCTAAAAATCAGGGCGACATTGATCAACATCGGAGACAAAGAGGGAGATGGCTCTGATCGTATCAAGATTGACCTGGGATCGGTACAAAGCACAGTGCTGATTACCGACTCTGGAACTGGGGAAGATGCGAACACTCCGGCTATTCTCTTACTCGGAACTCATGCCAGCAATGTGATTGACATCAATCGCGGATCTCTGGGAGTCGCTTACTATCCGACTGAGGTTTCTACCATTGCTACTTTACGGCAAGCATTCTTTGACGATGCGGCGAGCGATACAACTGTCTTTCTGGGTGCCGGCGTGACGATCACTGACATCATCAAGACAGGCGGCGATCTGGATATCAATTCAGCGACGACGACTTTCAGACAGGATGCAGGAGAGACTACGATCCACGCCGGGGCTCATGCTGCTCTGGATGTGAATGATGGAACTCTGAACTACAACTCGACAGGTACGGCGACTGCAATCAGTCTGGCAGGTGATGCTGTTCTGAACTTCAATCAGGATCGCAGGCCGAAGGCTGTCACAGCTATCACAAAGAAAAGTGAAGGCTCAGAGATCTTTGACGACTCCGGTTGCATCAGTGCCCCAGTCATCGTGATGCAGGACATCAAAAATTTTGAGCAACTGCATTTCGCAAGCAATTACACAGTGACGCTCACATAAGGGAATCCTGTGGAAAAGAATACTACAAAGTATGAACACGTTGGATCAGTTTCTTATCCAGGCATCGTGCAGATCGTGGGTGCGAGTTACACTCGATCGCATGGTATCGCTCCCGGTGTCTGCATCATCGAGATGGCTCCGCAGCCCCTTGATCCTAAAAATAAGAACTATGTGCAGATCGAGCAGAATGGATATCTCAAATTCCAATTCGATACGGTTGAAACCAAAACGGATGCAGGAGGTTTCGCTACCACAAGGGAAAGCACGATCCAGATCTTGATGCAGGGTTGCCGACCAGATAAAGCTGCATTGAGACGCGCAGAGAATAATGAGATCTGGCAGATCCCGATCTTCGATCGTCGCTGGAAATGGAAGTTCGGATCTTTCTCCGGACACTGGAACATCAAGAAGAACGGCATTATCGAGAAACGCAAAGAAAAAACAGTTCGACAATTGGCTGACATGTGTCTCGAAGCAATGGGCGAATTGAACTACGACACAAAAGATCTCGACGAATTAGAGAAGCTGAAAAAATTCAAGTACAGAAAAGCAGTCAGGCCCGAAGTTCACTGGGATCGCATTGCTCCAGCTCAGGCTCTTGATGATCTGGTGAACTCAATCGGATACCGTGTCTGCTTGGGGTGGGATGATCGAGTGAGGATCAGGAGAGCAGGTGTAACGAAGCAGAATTTCGGGAACAATAATATTCTGCCGACTGATGATTTGATGAGCGGAGGCTTCGAGAGCGATCTGCCTGAGGTGCCTGAATCGATCACCGTCGTCGGCAATCACACAATGCACGAAACAGCTTGGGAACTGGAAGCAGTCGGGCTGGATACTGACGGCATGTGGAAGCCGATCAACCATCTGAGCTACAAGCCGAATGATGATAATGGCTGGCACATATCAAGCCCCCCGACATTCCCTAGAATTGAGCAAGAGTTGAAAGAAGTCGAGGATAACAAAAAACCGAAAGAGCCAGAGTTCCTGCGGAGAAAGAAAAGCCTACAATTAGCGAGGGAAACGGTCTTTCGTTGTTATCGCCTCAAGTATCCAGTCGGCACAAAAGAAGACGAAACGCTCAGAAAGAAATATGACAAGCTCGGTGATTTAATCGCTCATGGAGTAAGGAACGGAGATCAATACGGTGTCTTCAATTTCTTTAATGCTAATTTTGATTATGAAGTAGAGGAATATGAAGAAGCAGGACGCGAGTTATTTCGTAAATCAAGGCCGGTTCTACCGGGGCCAAAGCAGAAGAATCCAAAAACAGGAAAACTCGAAGATTATGTACTCGAGGAATTCAACCAGGTGCTTCCCTGTTTTGAGACGCGGGCAGAGCTGTCGATCAATCCTTATACTGGAAAGCTGGAAAGAAAACCGGCGTCGATGGTCGGCAGTATCTGGGATGAAGACAAGCGAAGCAACACACAGCTGAATGTGCCAATTCAGCGGGATAAGTATGAGATACTTCCCGATCTGGGAATCATAAAATTCAAAGAGCCAATCATTCGACTGGGGACAATCCAGGTCACAGATGAAAACGGAAAAAAAAGCCCGAGCCTCAAGAGACCATTCCCTGCAAGGCTGCTGCTGCTGATTGCGACTCCCCTCAAGTCGATCGTTGGCGAAACGGCTCGCTATGAATATGAGTACAAGATCCCTGAGAAGTACAAAAGCAAGCCAGCTAGTCTGCCCAAAGGGTTGAAAGATAAACCGCAGAAAGTTCCAAAAGATCCAGGCACAAAAGTCGTGATCAACAATCAGATTGTTCTGGCATATCGGGCGGTTTATAAGTTCTTTCACAATTCGAAGAAGAATAACGCGATCGACATCAAGCAGCATGAAGTAGATACGAATTTCAAAAAAGAAGAACTAGAAAAGCAGGCACTGGCGACAGTTGCTGTGGAGTCTCTCAATATCGTAACTCAGGACGGTGGCTCTGGTGTTTATGCAGGACTGAAAAAAATCGAGATCGATGGAGCCATTCATCAAGTCACGATCAGTCGCAATGAATCAGGCATGACGACTACGATCTCTCGCAATAGAGAGATTGCGCCGATCGTTCCAGACTTCGACGAAAGACAACGCGAGGCGAGTCTGAAAGAGATGATTCAATCACAAAGTCAGATCATCGATAAAACGCAGAAAGTAAAGCCAAAGGGATAATATGCTCAATGATATGCTAAACAGCCCCGGTGAATGGTTTGATTGTCTGAACGTCGGTGATGATTATGAGAAAGAGGAAGATCGCAGAGATGATATAGATCTGGTGATTCCTGATCATTCATGTGTTGAGGTCGTCGGCTTTCGTAGAATCAATGACGATCATTTCGTGCATGAGGTCAGACTGCTGAAGCAGAGGAGTATTGCCTCATCAACAAAGGATGAGAACTTTGTACCATCATCAGGAGCTCAGGCTTTCACAGGAGAGGGGGCCATCCTCAAAAATCACCAGGGCAGGATGAAATTCCCGCCTGCTTTTTGTCGCTTCAAAGAAGAAAGCGTCGATGTCGCAAACGATAAAATATTCGGTCGATACAAGGCACCGAAAAGAACGCTCGGTGGAAAATATACTGACGAAGAATATGATAAATTCGAACAGCAGGAAAAGCTGTTCGGTCAAGGCGTGATCACCAACTTGCTTGGCAGTCCGACTGGTGAGCTTCAACTGCCTGAAGATGTTGAGGACTCAGATCAATTCTCACAAGTCGGTTGGAATGTCTTAGGGGTTTATAAATATAACACAGGAGAAAAAACGAAAGGAAAAAAAGATGACGAAGATCTAACTAAAAACTTATTGGCGTATGTTGCGCCTGCTGCCCAATCAACACAGCCGAGCATTGTTTTTCTGACGAAGGAACCTATCACAAATGAGATCTTCACCACGGGTTCGGTAGCAGTTGATATCATGGAATACGTCAACCCAAGGTCAGCAGCGTGGAATCACACGATGCTGCTCGACTTCGCCGGGGCGTTCGGTCATCAATATGAATTCGAATTGGTCTGGGGCAGTCTTGGAACAGTAGGACCATTTGAGATTCAGTCTGATGGAACGGATATCCAAGCAGCACTTGAGAGTCTTCCAGGTGTGGGTGAAGGAAATGTAAAAGTCTACACTCCCGGTATTCGAACAGGTCGATTTATACTTGAATTTATGGGCGATCTCGCGGGAGTAAGAATGCCTCAAATGTACTGGCAACGGATCATCCATATTCATCCTGACCCCCCAGTGGCAAACAGTGTATCTGGGTCACCAGATATACCACCGATCAAACAATTCGAGCTTCGAGATTATGATTATCGAATTCTCCCCGGAACTCACACGGTTCAGATCACTCCAGCCTCGAAACCGCTGAATCATTACCAGAGATGGTACGGGGCTGGAGGTTATTATGGTGCAGGTCGCTTTGGGTACGGCTATGGATATTATGGCGGCGGGGACTATGGCTATTACGGTGGATGGGGCGGCGGTCCTCTCGGATATTACGGTGGAGCATACTTCGGAGGGCTGGGTTATAATTACAACAATCTATACGGTGGTTACTACGGACCGGGGGGCTATAACGGTGCTTTCCTTGTGGGGCCGTACACCTACGATGCAGACGGAGTACTCACACCTAACGGACCTTACAACGTACATGGGTTCAATGAAAACGGGTTCGATAAAGATGGCTATGACTACGGTGGTTTTGATGCCAGTGGTTTTGATCGTGAGGGCAGACAGTGGGGGTACTATGGAGTGTGGGGCCACTTCCATCAGAGCGTCGAGCATGAGCATAAAAACGATCATGGTATCGTGAATTATTATGCACTGAATGTGTATCAGCATACATCGGCAGGATCATTCGGAATTGCGAACTACGTTCAGGGTGGCGGGTACGTGGTCGTGGAATTGGAGCAGCGTGAATTCTGGATGGACGTCGTAGAAGAAGAACCTGCTCAGCTCACGACTTACTAGGATTTAGAAAGTAGCATCAATGACACATGTCAGAAGCTTATCGCATTGCCTCAATCAATTTCGCCAATTCTCAGAGCTTGAAGTTACAAAGCAGCAATTCACAAGCAGGATCAGTGCCTGCGAAAGATGCCAGTATCGATCTGACGTCTATTGTAATCAGTACAAAAAAAAGTGTGCTGACTATTCAAAGCAGAAAAGCAACTGGTGCAATCAATGGGGAGAGAGTCATCCTGTGATCCCCCGGAAATCTAAAATCAAAAACATTGTCGTTCTAACGACCTATTTCAACCCCACTAAAAATGGTAATCAGGAAAAGAACTTCAGAACGTTTATGGCACGTCTGGGTTCACCTGTGATCGTTGTAGAGCTGTCCTTCGATGGCAATTTTCTCTCTGATCATTCTATCCAGCTTAAGGGGGATGTGCAAAAGCACTTACTTTGGCAGAAAGAGAGCATGCTCAATATTGCGATTGAGAACCTGCCTGATGATGTTGATGCTGTCGTCTGGATTGACTCAGATCTGATCTTCGAAAATCCGAATTGGCTTGAAGAAACGAAGCTGCAGCTTGAAACATATGATCTGGTCCAGATGTATGATTGTGTAAACTATATCAGGGCTGATGGCCAGATCGAGAAGTCGATTCCGAGCTTCGGGAAATGCTCTGTTGATGGCAACAAAGAAGAAGGTTCTCCCGGTGGTGCCTGGGCGGCTCGTCGCGAGTTGCTGGTAGACGGTTTGTATGACAAACGAATTACCGGCGGCGGCGATTCCGAGCAGCTTCGGAGATGGATCTCGCAGAAACTCTCGATTGGTTACACGTCTGGAACATTGCAACATCTCTATCATGGTGATTACTCAGATCGTCAGATTCATTCACGGTATGAAATTCTAAAGCGTCACCGGTTCGATCCTGCGAAAGATATTTGCAAAGATGAGCAAGGTCTCTGGGCATGGAATTCAGACAAGACTGACTTGCATCGTGAGGTGAAGGAGTATTTTGAAAAAAGAAATAGAGCCGTTGATCCAGTTCCTCAGCTAGTGATGAATCAGACCACAAAGATTAAACCAGCCTGCAAAGCAAATCAGATTCCAAAAGTTCGATCGCCTGTCGTGCCTCAAAAACATCGAGAGAGTTATGCGTGCGATGTGATCCTGCCATACAGTAAAGAGAACTATAAATACCTGAAGGATTCCATCAAGTCAGTGCTGAATCAAAATTTTGTAAAGACAACAATTCATCTGGTTAACGATGGAATGAAATATGATCCAATCGGCTATGAATTTTCGCTACTCGATAATGTGAGATTCTACAAGAACACCGATGGGCCGGTAGGACCTTATGTGACTTATAACCGTTTGTTTGACCACCTGGAGCATGACTGCTTTGCGAATCAAGATTCAGATGACCTCTCTCTCCCGATGCGACTCTATAAAAGTCTTAATTTGATCGCAGAAGGTTACGACATTGTAGGCGGCTCAATGGAGCAGTTTGTATCTTATGACGACGAGAGCGAGAGAATGAGGCGGGCTCTTACTTGGAAGCCTTACCATCATTCAGGTGCGGTCTATGCGGCATCCCCCTCTGGTACAATCGTTAACTCAACGATGGTAATGCGGAAGTCCGTGTATGAAGTCGCCAACGGCATGGCTCCCTGGATTGCCGGAGCTGACTCGGAGTTTTATGAACGTTGCATTCTGGCTGGCTATAAAGCTGTAGCAATGCAGGATGTTGTGTCTTTGAGACGATTGCACAACCCCTCTTTATCTAACGATCAAGTCACCAGCGGGCATGGTTCTGGATTGAGAGAACAGATCAAGCAGATGACGGAAGAGAGCATCAAAAGCCAGCGGGTCGCTTCTGATCATTCCATTGGTGGTCTGGCAAAGCACAGATCTGATCAAGAGCTAGTTTTCCTGAATCCTAGAAACTAACTGCTTAAGGAAAGGCGATGGTAGCGAGCTGGAAGAATTCGTGAATCGATTTGCGATGTGGGTTCGGCAAACACTTCTATGGCAACCTACGGAGAATTCGAAAAGCAATATCGAACCGACTGCAATTGACTCAGTACCATACTTATGGCAGAAAGGGCTCTGTGCTGGTCATCTACAAGACCCGATCAATCTGCCGAAGTTCATTATACAATTATAGTGGCGGGTGGACGAGATGCTGAGCGGCTGATCGCTTTATATTAGCATATCTTAATTTCTTTTTGGGGGTTCAAATTGGTTTATCTAGCATGCAAGTAGTCAGCCTCGATTAAAACCATCTAAGGCACTGTGTTGCGAGTTGGAAATCGGAGCCATCACAGTTGACCCTGTAGTGATCGCCTTCTTCAAGTTCGCAAGGGTTCAAAGCCAGCGGCCTCGCACTTCAGGAGCATAGGAGGTCTCCGATGCTTTGACTCTTTCGAAACCGGTAGATTAAGTTCCTCACTTCAACTTATATCAGTTTCCAGCCTTTACGATATTCACGGCGGATGTACTGATCCGACTCTGGTGCATTTGTTGCTTTCATCGCCTGTGTATCCCAGTGCAGTTTTTTACCTGTGCGATAAGCCACGTTACCCAGGTGGTTGGCTTCGGTGAGCAGGCCTGCGTACTCGAAGTTACAGGTGGTAGGTTCGCCGGTTTTACTGGCATGAATCCACTCGGCGTGGTGTCCCAAAGATTTGGGAATAGATGGTGCCGGTGGTTTGAAGTCCGCAAATTCTTTTTCCGGTAGTAAAACATGCTTACGGTAATCTGAAAGCAGCATACCTTTCTTGCCGACAAATAACACACCATTACCCCACTGAGGAATTTTACCTTCTTTCCAGAGTTTAGGTTTGTTAGTGCCCTGATACCAACCCACAGTGACAGGGGGCAAATCGCCGCGCTGACCGTATTCATAGACAGCCTGCATGGATGCGGGGGCGATTTCTTTTTGAATGGGTGGGCCTTCGGCTTCAATGGTCAGCGGGTAATCCAGTTTTAATGCCCAGAATGGTAAATCAATCCAGTGGCTGCCTAAGTCTGACATCGTTCCGTTTCCGAAATCCCACCAGCGGTACCATTTTGGGCCCGGGAAATAAATGTTGTTGAAAGGACGAGCCGGTGCGGGTCCCAGCCAAAGATCCCAATCCAGGTTTTTAGGAATGGGATCGGAATGGCTCGGGCGTTCTGCAGAATAGACAATGTCTTTGGCTTTGCGGGCTTCTGCTTCTGAGGGATGCCAACCCCATGCACGAGAGACCCACACATGCGCTTCCTGCACATCGCCGATTGCTCCGGATTGAATCAGCTCGACCACTCGACGATAATTATCGGTGGCATGAATCTGTGTTCCCATTTGTGTGGCGACATTTGCCTTTCGCGCTGCTTCTCGAATGACACGGGCTTCCCAGACACTATGAGTCAGTGGCTTTTCACAGTAAACATGTTTCTTTAATTGAAGCGCTGGCAGTGTTGCAAAAGCGTGAGTATGTTCACAGGTGCTGACGACAACCGCGTCGAATTTGTCAGCGTGATCATAGACCTTACGAAAATCACGGAACTGTTTTGCTTTAGGATGACTCTGTCCTGCGCGGAGTAAATTTTGTTCGTTCACATCACAGAGGACGGTAATATTTTCGGACGAGACAGACCTCAGGTTACTGCCACCTCGTCCTCCGGAACCAATGATGGCGATATTGAGTTTTTCATTTAGATTTCTACCTCGAACAATGGCAGGAGCACCAAAGCCGACAGCAGCTGCGGCGGAAGCAGATGTTGCCAGAAATTTTCTGCGGTTGATTGACGATTGAGTATTGTCTGAATGGCCAGTTTGATCTTGCACAGTGAACCCTCCACATCAGGAATATGAAAATTACCATCAAGTGTTGTATCAGATTGTTTAACTATATTAAACTATGGCAAGATTCGAAGGGCTTAGCAAGACAAAACGAACGACTCACGGAAAATCAAGGATGATCTCAGTACGGTTTAATCTGCCAGTTCAGCAGAACATTCAGGGCAAGCGTGTGGTGGGTCGATTTCCTCATTAATATAGTGGCGATGACAAAAGCCGCAGACGGCAATTTGACCAGGATATTCTTCCAACAGGTTTAGGTAGTCGATGATCTGGCTTTCAATTTCGGCAACGCCTATGATTCCCCGGCTCAGATCAAGGAGTTCATTCATCAAAGCTTCCGTTTCGGTTGGGAATGTGATTTGACTCAGATCGGGTTGTCTGCTGCCACGGGATAATTGTCCTGTTCGCGCATCTGCATCGACAGACCAGAGATGTCCGGCTCGCCAGTGGCCAGTACGATCCTGTAATAAGTGGACTTCCACTCGATTTGTATCGGGTCCTGTGACCGGAATACGAATGATTTGAGTCTGGCTTCCCATCGTGGTAGTACAAGGGGGCTGTTTTGTCTCTTCTTTTTCATTCTTGAGAGGAGTTTCTTTTTCAAAGCTGATTGAGTCACATAATTTGTATAACAATTCTGATTGTTGCTTACGAATCGCTTTTCTTTGACGTTTCGTTTTTTTCAACTGACTTCGGAGTTTTTTCAGCGATTGATCTGTCTGGATTAATTGGGGAGAGAGTTGTACTAACTGCTGACTGAGGTCCATGACCGATTGCTGGTCTTCAATGGTTGGCGAACCAAACTTTGGTTCTTCAGAAAAATTCAATGTTTCGCCACGATGCCAATGACAGTAGGCTTTTCTCCAGAGGTGCCAGTTATTTGTGTCAAATAGATAAGGATTACTGGTTACAGATGCCTCTGCTTCATATGCGTTGATGGCTTGCTCGATAATCAATTCTTGAGGTTCTGACGATAACTTACCGCTCATTTCCAGTAACTCGTTTTCCATAAATTCGGGTAACGATTCAAACAGTTCCTGATACGATTCATCAGCATCTACGCCGGCATTGATCCAATTCTGGAGCACATTGCGTTGCTCTATTGATAATTGTAAAACCCGATCCTGACTGAATTCGATACCCCATTCGGCAAGTTGACCACTAACAATGCGGCATTCATCAGAAACTTGATTTGGTTGTGCTGTCTGGTTTTGCATAGACGTAATCTCCTTGTGTTGTGAAAGGGATGTTATTATGTGAGAGTCAGACGATTAATGACGCTGTGGTTATTCACTGTTGACTGTATAAGTCGCGGTTCCCTGTTGGCAGTCTGTTAAAGCGAGCTGGGCACTTTCCGTCATAATGGAAACCGGTAGATAATCACCAAGAATGTCGATTGAGACTTTTTCAGGAAGTCTGGCTTCCTTTTTTTGAACGGACATTGATCCATAGGGGACGTTAATTACATCGTTGGTCGTTGCAAGATTCAGTTCGGCGAGAGCCTGCTGCTCGGTATGTTTCAAATCTTCCCAGGCTTGTTCAGCCAGAGAGAATGGTTCCTGCATGTTGATTGTGGTCTGATGTAGTGATTCAAAAATTTGAATCGTATCCCGCCAACCAGCGATGGCCGCTTCAAATGATTCAGCCATTGATAGACAAACTTCCGCTTCTTCCAGATCGCCGAGCATTCGTTCGCGTTTCGATTTTTTCTGATTCAATTTTTGAGACAGGCTGTTAATCTCTTGTTCCTGTTCGTGAAGTAGCTTTTTACATTGTTTGACATCAGTGCCTGCTTCTGTTGCTGTCAAACCTTCATATTCATCTTCAATCGTCAGTAAATTTGAATAACTGTGTTTCAACAGTTCAGGAAATTCAAGTTTTGATCGCTCGGAACCGGGCGTCAATTTTGAAGCACTTCCCAACGGAGTTGAAAAAGGTAACAGACTTCGGTTTTCATTATTTTCAGGTACGTATTCCATTCCTGATTTTCCTGTTTGATTTATGATTGATGAAGTTTGGAGTACATCTTATGTGTTTTGATGTGAGCGGGGTCTCACGATCGTGTATACCCTCACTCAGATGTCCTTGCGAATTTTACCCATTGTGTCAGGAGCGATCAGTTCGAGCGTCACACCGCGATTTTCAACTCCGACACAGCCGACATAGACTTCGCCTATAGTGGCTGCTTCACCAGGTATGAGTGTAAAAATCTGTGTGGCTGGTTCGGCGATTAAAGTAATGCCTCGCGATAAATAGTGATCACGCTTGATCCATCCTTTTCGTTCCAGTGCACGTAAATGACACATGACGCCATTGGAAGAACGGATTCCAAATTGTTCGGCGATCTCCCGAACTGTTGGTGACAGGCGTTGTTCTATAATTTCCTGTTTAATGAATGTGTAGATGGCGTGTTGTTTCTCAGTCAGTTTCTGTCTGGTGGATTTATCTGTGCTGTTCATTTTTTTGATTCCTGTAATGAAGTGATTTGATGTGCGTTACGTGAGAATTATAACGGGAAATATGCGATCTCTTTTTTGCATGAGGTGCTTCAAAATAGTGAAAAGACGAATGCCGCCTTTAGCCGCGAATTGCGGATATTCGGCGAACTATTCCGTTGTTTGGTTCCAATAAAAGATGAGTTTTTTTATTTTTTTCAGCGCTCGAAAACCAAACGGTCGCAGGACATGTGAAAAGACAGTTAGAGTCGTTGCGGAAACAGCATGTCAAATGGAATGTCATTCGTTCGGAAATTCAGGACAGGAAACAGGGAATTCTTCTAAATCCCATTTGAGAACAATCTTTACTTTGTTTACAATGTAAGATCCTCAGGCTTCAGTACTCCAATTACTTTAGTCACATGGTCTTTTTGTTTCTTTCCAATAAAGGTAATAGCTGTGAAACAACAACTGCCTCGTATTACCGTTTCTGGTTACTCATTTTTGATTTTCCTGTTGTGTTTCACTTTCACCGATTTGCTGCAGGCAGAAAATCTGCCGCGCGTTCCCAAAGGTTTCAGTATCGAACGTGTGACAAACAGCGAATTGACTAAATATCCGATGATGGCAGGCTTTGATGATCGAGGCCGACTGTTCATTGCCGAAAGTTCCGGAGAAAACACGCGTGCTCCTCAGTTAATTAAGGAGCCAAAAAGTATGATCCGCATGCTGGAAGATCGGGACGGCGATGGACGATTTGATAAGAGCACAGTCTTCGCTGATAAGTTGACACTTCCAATGGGAGCGCTCTGGCACGATGGTTCTTTGTATGTTGCCAGCCCTCCGAATATCTGGCGTTTAACAGATCACGATGATGATGGTGTGGCTGATGAGCGGAAAATCATCATCGATTCCTTTGGGTTTTCTGGTAACGCTGCCAGTATTCATGGTTGCTTTCGTGGACCAGAGGGGCGGCTGTATTGGTGTGACGGCAGACACGGCCATGAGTTTAAAGATAAAACCGGAAAAGTGACCAGCAAAGGTTTAGCCGCTCGGATTTTCTCTTGCAAGCCTGATGGTTCCGATATTGAAGTGCATTGTGGCGGCGGCATGGATAATCCGGTGGAGATTGATTTCACTCCTGAAGGAGAAATGATTGGCTCAGTGAATATTTTGATGACGCGACCCCGCGTAGACTGTCTTGTACATTGGATGGAAGGGGGAGTTTATCCTCATTTTGGAGACTGTGTTTCGGAATTTAAGCGCACGGGTGACTTGCTGGGGCCGATCACTCGATTTGGTCATGTTGCTGTTTCCGGAATGTTGCGTTATCGTTCCACGCAATTCGGTCAGGAGTATCAGGGAAATATCTTTACATCCATTTTCAATACCCACAAAGTGATTCGCTCGCAACTTGTTCGCAGTGGCGCGACGTTTGAAACCAAAGAGGAAGATTTTCTCGTTTCAGATGACCCCGATTTTCACCCGACCGATATTATTGAAGATGCAGATGGAAGTTTGCTTGTGATTAACACGGGGGGCTGGTTCCGTATTGGGTGTCCGCAATCTCAGATTTCCAAGCCAGAAATTCATGGCGCCATTTATCGGATTCGAAAAACGGGGACACCCGCCTTACAAGATCCTTATGGATTGACACTGGATTGGAAATCACTTTCACCTCATCGGCTACTTCAGTTATTAAATGATTCACGTCCTTTCGTACAACAAAAGTCCATTGATCAGTTAGCCAAATCGGGTGATAGCGTAGTACCTTTGCTTGCCAGGGTGGTCAGTTCTCCCGCAGGTTCGTTTTATAACGATACGAGCAAGCGGAATGCAATCTGGACATTGACACGTATCGGTAATGCCAAAGCCCGTTCCGCAATTCAGGGAGGCCTCAATTCCTCCGAGACCGTGCAGATGACTGCCACCAAAAGCTTAGGAACATTGCGTGATGCACATTCGATTTCGCAATTATCTCAGATGGTCAAACAGGGAAAACCTGCGGTCCAGCGTACCGCGGCTACAGCTTTAGGGCGCATTTGTGAAGCCGGTCGTGGTGAATCTGTTTCAGAGAAAGAATTGAAACCCGTGATGGAATCGCTGTTCCATGCGATGAAATCAGGATCGCCAGATCGAACTCTCGAACACGCTTTAATATACGCAATGATTCGCATTGATCATCGTGATCTGGTTCTGGTCGGTTTAAGTGATTCCAGTCCTGCTGTTCGTCGTGCTGCTTTGATTGCCCTGGATCAAATGGATTCAGGCAACTTAACACGCGAGCTGGTGACACCATTATTGGATACGGATGATCCTGAACTACAGAAAGAAGCGTTGACCATTATCGGTGAGCATGAAGGCTGGGCTGGTGAAACTCTGACATTATTGAAAACGTGGTTGAGTGAAGATAACCTGAGTCAAGAACGAGCCGCGGTTTTGCGTGGTTTTTTGGTCGCCCAGTCGGCTGATCAGGATGTCCAGTCTTTGATCGCTCAGTCATTGACGAGCTCCAAAACATCGGTGCCCGCCAAGAGTATTTTGTTGGAAGTGATTCAACGTTCCGCATTAAAAGAATTTCCAGTCGCCTGGCGATCTGCATTAGAGCAGACGCTGAAATCAACAAATTCTGAGCTACAAATTTTAGTCGTACGAATTGCACAGACGCATGATCTGCCTGATCTAGGTGAACTGTTAAAATCATTGGCTCTGGATATGAAGCAGCCTGCCCCACTGCGGATTGAATCGTTGTCAGCCATCGGTTCAAAATTAGATCAGGTTGATCAGGGTACTTTTGATTTTGTAATGTCGCGAATGAATGAAGATTATCCGCCTTTAGATCGGTTGGCGGCAGCACGGGCACTTGCCGGTTTGCCGCACTCTAACTCGCAATTGACTCAGCTATCCCAACAATTGGATGCACCGGGGCCACTGGCTTTACCTGTTTTATTGAGAGCCTACTCCAAGGGTACTGATGAGGCTGTGGGACTTGCTTTAATCAAAGGCCTCAATAGTTCCTCGGCCGCTACGAACCTGTCGGCTGACGAATTGGCGAGTTTGTTGAAGAAATATCCTGAATCCGTTCAGAAGGCAGCCTCACCGCTGTTGAAAAAACTGGGTGTAGATCTGGCGCAACAGAAAGCACATCTGGAATCACTCAAGCCTTTGTTAACAGAAGGCCGGCTAGAAGAAGGTAAAAAGATCTTCTTTGGTAAGAAAGCTGCGTGCTCAGGATGTCATGCTGTGGAAGATCTGGGCGGTAAAGTGGGTCCCGACCTGACGAAGATTGGCGCGATACGTACCGGGACCGATTTGCTGGAAGCTATTGCTTTGCCCAGTGCGAGTTTTGCTCGCGGGTATCGTTCCTATCTGGTGGTGAATGATGCAGGGAGGATCTATACTGGCGTGATCAGTCGTGAATCGTCCGATACGGTTTACCTGAGAACAGCCGACCTGTCGGAAGTAAGGATTGCCCGAGATGAAATAGAAGTGATGAAAGAATCACCCACTTCGATCATGCCCAAAGGGCTCGAGCAGCGTTTATCTCGCCAGGAAATTCGTGATTTGCTTGCTTACCTGCAGAACCGCAAGTAAAGTGGAATCAGAAATCTTTCTGAATTTTCCTTACCGTTAAAGGTTGCGCTATGCCCGGTCGTTCTATTGCATTACGTCTGTTGTTCTGTTTCATTCTGGCCGCAAATTTAGTAATTCAAGTGGAAACGCAGGCTGCTGAGAAAAAACAGCGGCCCAATATACTGTTTGCGATTGCCGACGACTGGGGTTGGCCTCATGCGGGCGCTTATGGTGACCCGGTTGTGAAAACTCCTACCTTTGACCGACTGGCACGCGAAGGGGTTCTGTTTCAGCATGCGTATGTTTCTTCTCCTTCCTGCACGCCCTCTCGGGGTGCGATTCTAACGGGAAAATACCATTGGCAGCTGGAAGCTGGCGCGAACCTGCACTGCATTTTTCCCGACAAGTTTGAAACGTATCCTGAAATACTCAAAGCACACGGTTATCGTGTGGGGCATACCGGAAAAGCCTGGGGTCCAGGGCGAACGGAGACACGTTCACGAGAAATTGCGGGGAAACGATTTAAAAACTTTGAGGAGTTTCTCGGTAAACAGGAAGAGGGAGCACCATTCTGTTTCTGGTTGGGAAGCAGCGATCCCCATCGACCATATGAACCCGGTTCCGGTCTGAAGAGTGGAATGGATCTCTCGAAGATCAAGCTGCCCGCCTGTTTTCCGGACGCTCCTGAAGTGCGCAGTGATGTAGCCGACTATTATTGGGAAGTTCAGCGGTTTGATAAACTGGTAGGAGACGCACTGGCATTATTGGAGCAAAAAGGAGAACTGGATAACACCATCATTTTCATGACCGGCGATCATGGTATGCCTTTCCCGCGCAGCAAAAGTTGTCTGTACGATACAGGAACCCGTGTGCCTCTGGCGGCGCGCTGGCCTGCCAAAATACAGGCCGGGCGAAGCGTGACCGATTTTGTGAGTCTGATCGATTTAGCACCGACATTTTATGAAGCGGCTGGAATTACGGTTCCCGCTGATGTTACCGGACGGAGTCTGATGCAATTGTTATCGGGCTCGAAATCGGGGCGAATGAGCGCTGATCGAAGCGAGATCTATTTTGGAAAAGAACGGCATGTGCCTTCACAGGAAACGCCCGACATGGGCGGTTATCCGTGTCGTGCGATTCGAAACGATGATTTTCTTTATATCCGTAACTACCGGCCCGATCGTTGGCCCGCCGGTACACCTCATTATCAAAAGGCAGCGATTTCCGGAACATGGTACGGTGATTGTGATAACGGGCCGACCAAAACTTATATGGTCCAGAACAAAGATAAAGACGCGAATCACCGCAGACTCTACGAATTGTCGTTTGGAAAATTACCCGCTGAAGAATTATATGATTTGCGGAACGATCCTGATCAACTCAAAAATGTCGCTCAGCAACCGATGTATCAAACCACCAAACAAAATCTGGCTGAAAAATTAAAGAAAAAATTAACAGCCACACACGATCCCCGCGAGTCAGGGCAGGGGGCCGAACTGGAAAAAAACCCTTACTTAGGAGGTGGCCCGAAGCATCCGAGTCTGGAAGTGAAACGGAAAAAACGGGTGAAAAAGAAGCAGACGAAGTAAGCAGATTACGTTTCGTTTTCGATCACGTTTTTTCTTGTATCCATGACTGTAGTTTGGAATATAAGGAATCTAAGTCACTCACCGGTAATTTGTATGAGATGCGGTGCGCCGCCCCTCCTGCGGAGCAAAAACCCGAGCAATTATCTTCTAGGTCGTCCAGTAATAAGGCGTTCTTGAAATCGAGCGACCGCTTATCTAGCCAGTCTCCAAAAAAACGTGTTGGATCTTCTCTTTTAAGGACACCCAGCTCACTTGAGCAGAGAACGTCATCGAACAAGTTGACCGTTTCCGCCATGGGCAATGTTTGGTTTTTAGAAAGATCATTTGATTTTCGAAAACTTCTATGTCGGTTCTTGGAGCGTTGAATCTGTTCGAAGAAACAGTCCATATTGTCGGTTGCCAGAACAACGAATGCGCCGTTGTTTTGTGCTTTCTGCAGAACATTGAATAAGCCTGCATTCGTCCGCATAAGTCGGCAGTCATCAACCAATTTGCGAACCAGATAGTCGGAGTTGTATGGTTTGTTGAGCACAAGCTCCAGTGATTCAATGACTTCACTTGCATTGACTTTGCCTCGCATCCAGTCACAGATGAGAGGTTCATTTTGAGAAAATAGTTTTTCCACTGCCCCGGAGAGTTGTTTGTGAAGTGGGTGCTGCCGTGTATTGAGAATCGACATCCAAAACGGATCTCTCGACAAGACGCCATGCCAGTCGACGAAGATCACTTTATCCCATAACGGCAGTACTGGTTGGATCATAGTACTATCTCCGGCCCATCACTTGGTTTTCTGATCCAGATTTTTTGGTTTCTGATTGGGTGGCTCATCCGTTTGTGCTGCCTGATAGAGCTGTTCGATGAATTCGTCACTCATACCGGTTTGCTTGCGTCCTTCACGGTTGAATGTGTCGCCGACAGAGAGGGCCGCCCGAATGGGCCAGTGCAGATGTTGTTCGTAGGCTTCCCAGTCCGAGAGGTGATCAGGCTTTAGAGTACGGAGCCAATGTAAGCCGAATGCGACATGTTGGATTTCATCTCGATAGACGACTTTCATTAAAGCGGCACTGCGCTGGTCCCCTGCGTCGAGAAAGTAGTTTTCAAATTCAAGTGCGTGGTCCAGGTTGCGCCCTTCAAAGGTGAGCGGGAGCCCGGCTAAATAGTCGAGCACACTTTCATAGCTGAGCGCTTTCTTCCAGATGTAACAGTTGACGGGCAGGCTGCCAAACTCCAGCCCGAGAACTGAGGCGCGTTCTTTATGCATGCGAGTATGACGTTGTTCGTCGGCCATGATTTTGCACATTCCCTGGCGGAATTCTGTCGGCGCATCGGGGAAAGCACACAGGATATAGGCCATCACTTCCAGCGCCTGTAGTTCATGATTGGCCATAATGTGATGTGCAAGGGCTCGTTTCTCCTGTTCCACCAACGCGGAAGGCTTTGGCATGGCAGGCGCAGTACGAGGTGGCGCGAACTGAAGATTAGCCGGTCGAACTGGTTCTTCGACACGTAGTGGTTCACCTGGTCGCTCGTCCGTTAATGGCTCGAGGGCGGACGCCAGTTTTTCTTCCAGTGAATCACTGAGCAGGACCCGTTCTGCAAATTCGCGAATTTCCATATCACTCAATATTCGATGGTGTGGGGTTGTATAACGCTCGGAAGAGAGCGACGCAGCCAATGACATTGATTTCCACATCAGTATATCGACTTGTCAGTTGAGATTGTAATTCATCCAGACTATCAAAGGTATTACTGAAGATTTGCTTTTGATTGTAAAACTGCATTAAACGCCGGGCAGAGAGACCTCGGGGCACACCTGCATGTAAAATGGTCGAGCCGGAAATAATGGCGCCCGGATTCAACCAGGATTCCAAATGGTCAAATAGAACAGCTTTCGATATGAGGTCGCCGGGCAGGCAATGCAGCAGATAATTCAAGCTGACTGAGTCAAACCGCTGTAGTTGTTCGGGCAGTGGTTGCAGGATATCTGACTGGTAGACTTCAGGTGTGTAACGGTTGACTCGATGTGCTGTGGCTTCCAGGCTATTGGGATTCAAATCGAGCAAGCCGAGTCTGATTTTAGAAGTCGGGAATGAGCAGCGGTCCAAATAATAACCGGTTCCCACGCCGACATCCAGATGGTTGGCGGTCAGGCTCTGATTCAACCAGCGCAGAATATTTTTTGTGCGACATTTCCAGATCAGAGAATTGGAGACTCCCAGTACCCAGAGATCGTAGACGGATAACATTTTTTTTGAGTAAACAGCTTGACCAGCAATGGTGTCTTCAGAGGCAATATTCATGATAGTGAGAGAACTCAATTTATTGGTTGGTTTGTATTTTGGTATTGATTAGCTGGTGGCTCTCACCAGATAACCACCGGGCAGCCGTTTGACCACCTTTCGCATTTCCAGAATTGTGAGTGTAGAAAGGATTCGTGAAGAATCAAGACTGCTGGACTGTACAATTTCGTTAAGATGCTGTGGTTCCAGTGTGACCAGATTCAGGATATCCCGTTCAAATTCACTCAATGATAGCTCGCGAGGAGTATGAACTTGCCGGTTTTGGGCTGTCATCACAGGGGTCTTTGCCGGGCCGAGGCCTTCCAGAATGTCTTCAACGCTTCGCACAAGCATGGCGCCATCACGAATCAGATCATGACAGCCGGCACTGGCAGGATGGTCGATGCGCCCAGGAACCGCGAAGACTTCCCGACCCTGTTCGTAAGCGTGTCGTGCGGTGTGGAGCGCACCACTTTTGCGACCTGCTTCGATGAGAACAACTCCCATTGAGAGGCCACTGATGATGCGATTTCGTTGTGGAAACAGACCCGCAACCGGGGCTTGATCGAGGGGGAATTCAGTGACGAGCGCACCCTGGTTGACAACTTCCTCTGAAAGATCCTGATGTTCGGGAGGGTAAATATGTGATAGCCCGGTTGCCATGACTGCGATGGTTCTTCCACCTGCTTTGAGTGCTCCCTGGTGCGCGGCTTTGTCGATGCCTCGTGCCAGGCCGCTGACAACCGTGATGCCGGCGCGTGCCAGAACGCCGGCTATTTTTTCTGCCTGTTGTAATCCATAGATTGTGCATTTGCGCGAACCGACAATGGCAACCGCCAATTCGTCTTCCGGCAACAGGCTTCCTTTACAATAAAGTAGTGAAGGGGGGTCAGGCATTTCTCTCAACAGTGTTGGGTAATGATCCTGGTCTTCAGAAAGAATCTGATACCCGTTCTCCCGACAACGTTTCAATTCCTCTTCAGCGGTCGACTTAGCTGATCGATAAATAATTGCATTAGCGAGTTTCGTGCCGATGCCGGGGATATTTAAAAGTTCTTGTCGGGATGTTTTCAGGATTTGAGAAGCGGAACCGAGATGCTCTTGTAAATTACGACGGATGCGCGGCCCCACACCTTGAATTAGATTCAATTGAATCTGGTCGAGAAGTTTTTGATCCGCTTCAGACAACGATTCCCCCATCCGCTCAAGTTCCTTTGCTGTTTTCACGTAAAAAGAAATTGATCCACTAACGTACATGCTCTCATAAAAGTTGTGAAAAAACAACTAAGATCAGACGCCAATTTCAGGGAAGCGGGTTCTAACTCTTGACAGCAATGGCGGTCAGCCTCTAAACACAAGGCACACCAACCTTAACTCTGCAAAGGCCAAACGAATGCTAGACAAGATTTTCTTTATCATTGCCTGCATTATTATTCCCGTTCTGTGGGGAGTGATTGTCAACTGGCTTTTTAATTTGTGGCAGGATCGTTCTTCAAATCGCTCTGATGACGACTATATTTTCCCCGACTATCAAATCTGAGGCGACGAGAGAATGGGCTTCGGATTAATCGATTTTATTACAATTTCTTTAGCCGGAGGCCTGATAGGTTTCCTGGCGGGAATGTTTGGTGTTGGTGGAGGTTTTTTATTAGTCCCCATATTGAATATTGTCTTGGGCATTCCGATGGAATTGGCAGTAGGAGCCAGTGCCTGTCAGGTTTTGGGACCAGCAACGACTTCGCTGCTGGCGCGAAAAATCAAAGTCCGTGATTTATCGTTTCCACTGGTAATCACCGGTGGTTTGTTACTAGGAGTCATCGCTGGTACGAGCATTCTGGAGCATGCCAAAGAACTGGCGGCTATCAGCATCAATGGGAAGACAATCATCGTAGCTGATCTGGTTGTCTTGGTATTCTATTTTTTGATGTTGCTGGGGCTGGGAGTACTTTCTTTACGAAGTGCCCACCATTCTGATGCTGAACTTACGGGAGCGGTTTTTAAAGACCGTTTTCAGCTCCCCCCTCTGGCACGGTTTCCCGAATTATTTGATGGGAAAATTTCGCTACCCCTGATTGCCTGGTTTGGACTGGGGCTCGGTTTCGTATCGGGTTTATTAGGTATCAGTGGTGGAATTCTGTTATTACCCACATTGATTCTAGGGCTGGGAATCACTACACATCGTGCTATAACCTGTAGCCTGGTCATTGTCTGGATTGTCGCTTTTCAATCAACGATTGCGCACGCCTGGCATGGAAATATCAGTATCATAATTGTAATCGCTTTACTGGTGGGCGGAACGGTAGGAGCCCGCCTGGGTTCTGATCTGAATGCTCGACTCAAAGGCTTGCAGTTAAGGAAACAGTTAGGCTGGTTATTACTGTCGGTGGCTCTTATGATTGGAACCCGTCTGGTCTTTTTGCTGGCCGGATAAAGCATCACAAGAGGGAGAAGACATAATGGCAATCAAATCAATCCTGTTTCTCACAGGAGATTATGTAGAGGACTATGAAATCATGGTCCCTTTTCAAGCGTTACAGATGGTGGGTTATCAGGTCGATGTGGTTTGTCCGGATAAAAAATCTGGTGAAACCATTCGGACTTCGGTACATGATTTCGAAGGGGATCAGACCTATTCCGAAAAACGGGGACACAATTTTACCCTGAACGCGACATTTTCTGATGTGAATCCGGATGATTATACAGGCTTGTTGATTCCCGGTGGACGTGCTCCGGAATATATCCGTCTGAATGAACGTGTATTGGAAATCGCCCGACTGTTTTCCGAAGCCGATAAACCCATAGCTGCCATCTGTCATGGTTTGCAGTTGTTGGCAGCAGCCGGAGTTCTGAAAGGAAAAAGTTGTACCGCATATCCCGCCTGTGCCCCGGAAGTGAATTTGTCTGGTGGTACTTATGTCGAGACACCCATCGATGGTGTGCACGTAGATGGAAATCTTGTATCTGCACCCGCCTGGCCTGCCCATCCCCAGTGGTTGGCAGCATTTTTAGATGTGCTGGGAACGAAAATCGAATTGTAATATATGCTGAAATTGAGTTGTTGAATTTATTCTGAATTCGGAGATACACTGATGTCTTGTTGCTCATTCAACTGGTCTACCATTGGAGCAGTTCTGGCAGGCTTCTCTGTGATTTTGGGCGCGTTTGCCGCACATGGACTCGATGGCTATTTCGCAGAGAAATATGCAGGGCAGGTAAAAATCGTAGCAGGAAAAGAAGTTCCGGCCTCTCAAAAATATTTGAATGATTTTAAAACCGGCGCACAATATCAAATGTATCATGCACTGGCTTTACTGCTGGTTGGATTTTCGGGATTGACTTCACGAAAGAAAAAACTTTTGAATATTGCAGGCTGGTGTTTCCTGCTGGGGATTATTTTTTTCTCCGGCAGTCTTTACGTTTTAACATTAAGCGGCCAGACTTTCTGGGGAGCGATCGCCCCGATTGGAGGTACGCTGTTTATTGTGGGCTGGTTTACTCTTGCTGCAGGTATCTGTTGCTGTGGCTCGTCCGATGTAATTACCGGCCCTGAAACTCCTTCCTCGACATGATAGATTTCTTGGCTTTTAATTAATGAAATGATCTTAAACGATCAAACCTCCCTTACTTCAGGATTGATGAACTCATGCTGATTTTTGATGCGCACCTTGATATGGCCTGGAATGCCTGTGAATGGAACCGGGATCTGGAATTACCCGTCAGTGAAATTCGTAAATTTGAAAGGCAGTTTGAAAACATTATTCCAGGCGAAGCCACGGTCTCCTGGCATGCTTTACGCAAAGGGGGCGTTGGAGTCACGATATCTACACTGCTACCTCGATTAAATCGTAAAGATGCTCCTTTAAGTCACTATCAATCAAGAGAAGCCGCCTACGGTGTAGCGATGGGACAACTGGCTTATTACCGCGCGATGGTAGAAAAAGGTGTGTTAAGAGAAATTTCCGATAGTAGCACGTTGCAAAGCCATGTTGCGGAATGGGAGACCAATGAAGATTCTGCACGTGCTGAAGGGAGTTCCATACCGATTGGATTTATTGTCAGTATGGAAGGTTCTCCTCCAATTCTCTCGCCCGAACAGATTGAGCATTGGTTTGATGCGGGTCTCCGAATTTTAGGACCTGCACATTATGGTCCCGCTCCCTATTGTTATGGTACGGGCAGTGAAGGGGGACTCAAAGAACAGGGACCGGCTTTATTGAAAGAGATGGACCGGGTCGGCATGATATTGGATGTGACTCATTTGGCAGATCAATCATTCTGGGAAGCGTTGGATGTTTACCAGGGGCCTGTTTTAGCCAGCCATCATAACTGTCGATCACTCGTCAACGCGGATCGTCAATTGACGGATGAGCAAATCAAAGCCTTGATTGAACGGGGAGCAGTCATTGGGTGTGCCTTCGATAACTGGATGATTAAACCGGGATGGACCATTGGCGTTTCCGATCCGGCGACAACCTCTGTTGAAGATATTGCCAACCATACCGATCACATTTGTCAGTTGGCCGGTAATGCAAAGCATTGTGGGATGGGAACAGACCTGGATGGTGGATTCGGGAAGGAACAGACACCCCACGATCTGGATACGATTGCCGATCTGGAAATGTTTGCAGAGATTCTCGAAAAACGAGGATACAGTTCAGAGGATATCAAAGGCATCATGTCTCAGAACTTTATCGATTTCTTCAGCGAGGCATTACCGGCTCAATCAACCTAATCTTGTCTGGACCGAGTAAAATAGATGGCGCCGTATCTCATTGTAAATCAATGGGATACGGCGTTTTTTGTTTTATGGAAAATCTTTTTGAAAATGTTTCAATATAAGACATCCCATGGCGAATAACTAACAGTGACGTGGCCGATCGGTTTGGCCTACTGTTCCGAATCGAATATTTGTTGAGGGAGTGTGGACAATGGTATTTTTCTGTAAGAAATTTGTGATAGGTGCGGCAGTGCTGGCCACGTTGGGTACCTTCGTGTTTGGCCGAGATGTTGTGAGCTATATGAAAACAGCCGGAAACTCAGTGAGACAGGCGGTCAAAGCGGAAGTCCCCGTTGACTTTGAAGTGGAACGGGCACGGAAAATGGTAGAAGATCTGGTTCCTGATATCAGACGTTGTATGCATGTGATTGCCGAACAGCAGGTTGATGTGGAATCGCTGCAAAATGAAATTCATGAATCTGAACTGGCGATGAAGCAACAAAAAGAAGCAATGTTTACCCTGCGTTCCGATTTGGAGTCGAATGACACTGAATTTGTGTATGCAAGTCGAACATACACCAAAGACGAAGTTCGCAACGATTTGTCACAGCGGTTTGACCGTTTTAAAATGGCGACGGACACAGTCAAACGTAATACTCAGATTTTGAAAGCACGTGAAAAAGCATTAGACGCCAATCGCGAGAAGCTTGAAAATATGCTATCTGCAAAGATGGATATGGAAGTGCAGATCGAACAACTGGAAGCACGTTTGAAATCTGTCCAGGCTGCCGAAACGGTCAGTAATCTGGAAATTGATAATTCACAGTTAACGCGAGCCAAGAGTCTGATCAAAGACTTGAACAAGCAGCTTGATGTCAAAGAAAAGCTTCTGGATGCTGAAGGGAAGTTTACAGGCTTGATTCCCGTTGATACAAAAGTTGAGAAAAAACGGGATGTGGTAAAGCAAATGGATGAATACTTCAAATTGAAGACTGGCGACCGAGTCGCTGTTCAATAATCACTCAGGTGTGGATATGAAGCATTGGCGCGAGTGGTGGCAGGTAGTTTTCGCCTTCAAGCGAGGCTGCCTGCCCCGTGCCAGATTATCAAATGATCAAAATCATCAGCGAAAAATCAGATTCTTTTAGACCAATTCTTGGAATCATTCGTTAAAATAAAGAGTTAAACCGTTTACAGCTTTGTCTTCCTTGTCATGTGTACTCAGGAGAAAGACCTTGGGTTTCTTCACTTCATCATCAAACGATCAAAGGCAGATTCCAGCGACAAAACCTGTCGTTGGTTCGAGTTATCTGCTGTGGATTGATGGTGTGGGAACCTATCTGGTTTATCTACAGGAGACCTTGAAAATTGGTGGCCCGGGAGAACCCGGCACCGTAGGATGCCTGGGATCCGCATGGGCTGATTTATCGTTACTGGCTAATCTCTCACGGCACCATGCTTCAATAACGCGTTCAGGTGAAAGTTATTTTCTGGAAGCGAAAGCCCCCATTTTTTGTAATCAGCGTCCTGTCAACGATCGCGTCTTGCTGAGCGATCAGGCAGAGCTTAGACTGAATGCAGAAACTGTCATAACATTCAGGCAACCAACAGTATTAAGTGCTTCTGCATGTTTGGAATTAACAAGCCATCATCAGCCGCAACAGCGTATTGATGGGATCGTTTTACTGGCGGAGACTTGTTTGCTCGGTCCATCCAGTGAAAATCATGTTGTGTGTCACGATTGGCCGGGTACGGTCATTTTGTATCGCCAGGGCGATCAGATTTTATGTCGTTCGAAACTGAAAATATTTGCGAATCAGGAAGCTGCATCTCAGGGAGCCGTTTTAACCCCAGGTTCTCTTGTCAGTGGTCCCGAGCTACGTTTTCGCTGGGAGGTTGTTGCTTAAACAAGTTGGGGTATTACTCGCGCAAACAGAATAAGAAATTATGGAAGTTGGAATAATGGGTGCATTGATTGGGATATTGTTTTTTTTAATTGCGACTGCTTTTAGCATCTTATGTTTTGTATTTTGGGTCTGGATGCTCATCGACTGTCTCAAGAACGAACCATCGACGGGCAACGATAAAATCATCTGGGGATTAGTGATCGCATTCACGGGTATTGGGGCATTGCTCTATTACTTTATACGTCGCCCGGAACGAATTAAGCAAACGGGACAGTAGAAATCGAAAATAAAAAGATCCAAGGCGACTTTTCGAACGTTGTTAAATAATAGTCAATAATCATGCTTGGTGTGTATGAAAATACATGCTTTCAAAATACAGCACTAAATTGTTTACCGTATAACAGCTACGTTGTTTAACGGATGGAATGGGTCATGAAATTCACCTTCGCACCGGAATCGAAACCTTTAGAAGGATTTACGATCAAACGCGCCATTGATCGGGGCGGATTTGGTGAGGTGTATTATGCACTGAGCGATTCCGGTAAAGAGGTAGCATTAAAACTTCTGCAGCAGAATATGGACATTGAATTACGTGGCGTAACCCAATGTCTGAATCTGAGTCATCCAAATCTGGTCACAATCTTTGATGTGAAGACAGACCGGGATGGTGACCATTGGGTGGTGATGGAATATGTCTCCGGCCAGGGTCTTGATAAAGCCTTACACCAAAATCCGAACGGGATGCCAATGGAACAGGTTCGGTATTGGTTGTCAGGCATTTCAGAAGGACTCTCGTACCTGCATAGTCGCGGTCTTGTTCATCGGGATTTGAAACCTTCGAATGTGTTTCGTGATGGAGAGATTGTTAAAATTGGTGATGTGGGGTTATCGAAGTTTATTACCCATAGCCGCCGCAGTGCCAATACACAAAGTGTGGGCACCGTGTATTATATGGCGCCTGAAGTCGCACGAGGCCGCTACGGAAAAGAAGTTGACGTATACGCTATGGGGGTCATGGTTTATGAGATGATTACTGGAGTCGTTCCCTTCGAAGGTGAATCGACGGCAGAAATCCTGATGAAACATCTTTCCGAAAAACCAGACCTGAATCGTCTGCCCGCTCATTTGCGTGCTGTCGTAGGTCGTGCCCTGGAAAAAGATCCTCAGAAACGAATTGCCGATATCAAAGATTTCAAGCAGCAATTCGAGCACGCCCTGTTTCAGCGTGAAACGCACACAGAAATTCCTGAAAATTCCTTTGAGACACCAGTAGATCGAATACAAACATCAAGCTCCAACCAGTCTCACAACCTTAATCGAGAGTATGAAGACACTCACTCAAAGGGGATGGGTTCCGTTTTCGGTAAGATGTCAATTCCCCTGGTTCTATGCGGCTTGTTATTTTTCTTACTTTTCGTTGGTGGCGGTATACCAGTCGTTCTGTTGGTAATTGTGGCGGTACTCTCTTGTGGGGGAGTGGCATTATTCGGCAAGGGAGGGCAACTATTATTTGGAAAAAGTTTTGCTGCCTTAGTAAAAGGCCCACCTCCGATCAGTGACCTCTGGGATCAGGGAGAAAAAACACAAGAGCATCAAGATGCAAAAGAATATCATCAGCAAAAATTGGAAGAGACCCGCGCCTTTCGAGATCAGTCACGTAAGGAAGCGGAAGAACAGCGTCGACGTGTGCGAGAGCAGCATCGTCGAAAACCTTACTATTCCCGATCATTGACGCCAAAAACTCCGCGATCGATTTCGTATCCAAGTCGGTTCTATGATTTATCTGTTTCCATGGTGAAAGCAGTCATCTGCACTCTGGTCATTGTGGCCGGGATACTCTGTTTTACTGATGGGGCGATAGCTGAAGGTTTCTGGAATGGCACTGACTTTGCACCTTTTGCCTTGTTGACTTCCGGGGCAATCGTTGCGGCCTGGAGTGTTTTGCTGGTGGCAAAAATGACCGAAGGAAAATCCTTCGATAACAGCACGCGACGTATCATCTGGCTGGCATCAGGAGTTATTGTGGGAGCAATCATCTTCTTGATTCAATCAGACGTTCTGTTGACGACTGTCGCGAATTCGCAAGAAGCGTCTCTGCGTCTGAGACCATTCTTTAATGTGATTGGTCCCTATGCCCTGACTCTTAATAACGGACAGCCCAGTCTGATAGGATATTCAATATTCTTCGGAATGTTATTTTGTTTTCGTCGCTGGTGGTGGCACGCTGATTCTTTTCGACCGCGGAAGTTCAAGGTCTCTTCAGTACTAATTTCAGTATTTACCGCTTATGTGATCACGGCAGTCTGGGCGTTTCCCGTTTCGGCAGCTTTATGTTGGGCCGCCATTATTTCGAGTGTGGTGCAACTTTCTGCGACATGGATTCCTGAAGAACAACGGATCGTCGAATTGAAGGGAGAGAACCATGTCTGAAAATCCCGCATCATTTGGTGTCGATTTGACATATGTTTCATTATTCTTGATATTACTTGTAGTACCACTGTTCATTCTGTTTGCTGTCGTTGTGATTCGCTATCTAATCAAAGGCAATATCATACCAATTCTGGTGTTTGGTTTAGCGACCGGTATCGCATTATTCGCGGTAGTGATGTATCTCACTTTACAAGTGCCAAATGTGTCAGTGCATCAACAGGCGCGAGTTCAGGTGTCGAGCCCCTTTCTCCAATCAAAGCTGATACTACCGAAAACGGTAGATGTCTCGTCTCCCGCTGTAGTCAATCCTTTATCGGAACAACCGGTCGTAGCCAGAAAACCCTATGATTCGGAAACAGGCTTAGGGGGCGGTCTGGTCCAGCCTAAATTGGCAATACAAGGTCCTTTGCCAGGCTGGGTCGTAACAGGATTGAAAAACACAAAACAAAATCAATCCAATTTATTAGAGTCGAGTCGACCTGTCTTTCAATCAGGGTTGTTTGCAACTCGCGAAGAAGCAATGCAGGATGCACTTTCAAAGGCTATGCAACAACTGCAGGCGAATTTGTTGTTGAGATATCCGCAATATAAGAGCAATCTTTGGAGACTGAATCCTGAATTGATTCGTCAGTCTGCATATAGAAAAGTGCATTATCAAAAAGTCGAACATGATTTTGGGAATGTGCTCAAATCCGGCAAAGCATTCAAACAGGATATGTATCGTGCCTATCTGGAAGTTGAAGATTCGCCAGCTGTAAGGCAAACTTTGCTCACAAAATGGAAACGGAACATTGGTAATGAGCGGACTGTCTGGCTGGGAGGCGGCTTAGGCTTGATAACACTGCTTTGTGCTGGTGTAGCCGTTTATTTGAGAGCCACACATGATCCTGCTACAATCAGGCAAACTTAGTAATCGTCCTACTCAAAGCAGTCTGTGATCCATTTATGCCGATTGACGAAGCCGACCAACTTCTCGTATCACAAATCAAAGCCGGCGACTCCGAAGCCTGGGCCGAGTTGATTGCGCGATTCGAAGGGCGTCTGCTGGCATTTGTGAACAGTCGATTGCGGAATGCAGCGAGCAGTGAAGATGTCGTACAAGAAACGTTCATGGGTTTTCTGATCAGTATTCCCAATTATGATCCCACAACTCCATTAGAGTCTTTTCTGTTTGCGATAGCCTCTCATAAGCTGACTGATTTACTGCGGAAGCAGGGACGCAGACCTACGATACCACTATTCCCGGATGAAAATGGCGAACGGGAAAATCATCGCGAACCAGCAGGACATACGCGGGTGGCCTCCAGCATGGCGCGGAGTAAAGAGCGTAAAACAAAAGAAGAGCAAATCATATGTGAGAGTCTACAAGCATTGATTTTATCGTGGATCCAAAGTGGCGAGTTTGAGCGACTGCAATGCATTGAGCAATTGTTTGTATCAGGTAAGGCGAACAAAGAAGTTGCATTACAATTACAAATTTCTGAGCAAACCGTCGCCAACCATAAGCACTTCGTGGTGGGAAAATTAAAAGACGCAATCACAACAGCCCAGATTCAGGATGCCGATTTGTCAGGATTGGGATTGTCCTAGCATCAGTCACTAAAAATCAAACAACCGCATTGGAAATCAATCAGATCTTCGTGTTGTGCCTGACGCAATGAATTCAGCGTTACTGACTTGACTTCATTGGGAATCTCATTCCAAGGCGTTGCTGTAAGAAATGAAGCAAAATCTTTTCCCATTTGAGTTAATTCGCCATGTAAAATGAATCTATCGGCTGGAACAGTTCCGTGATAGATATCAAATTCATGTTGAAATCCTTGACTGGTTGCCCAGGTAGAAAGTGTTTCGGAAGTGAGATTAATTCCGGAAGATCGGCTCACCGCGGAGATTTTGGTAGAAGGACTTGATTCTGACTGGAGGCAAATGAGTAATTTACCATTTGGGTTGCGGCATGACAGTGCCTTGGTAAGTAATCGCTGATCGAATCCAAAAGCAAACCAGGAAAACAGGGAAAGCACCAAATCATATTTTCTTGCAGGCTGGAATTCTTCAAAAGATTGCTGATGTGCTTCCAGAAGCTTTGATTCCACATCAGCATCTCGCGCGTTTGTCATTAATTGATCAAACAAGGTTTTTGAAGGTTCGACGATTCCAAATTCAATCTCAGACTCTTTTGCAATCTTGATTTCAACTTCACCCTCTCCTGGGCCGATTGACAGGATGCTCGAAATATTTTCTAACAAACCATTATTTGCAAGATATGCATTTAGTGTTCGAGATCGATCAAAGCTGACGGCCACTTTTGCGTAGGAGTCCGGAAACTTCTCAAAGTATTCCAAATAATCCATGTCGTGTTCCTCAAAGGATTCCATTTTTGAAGTCGTAATTCCAGCTAATCCTGAGGCATAAGGGAAATGTCTCCTGAATGCGCGCAGCAAAAAACCTCGCTAGCAAATTCATGTGCGAGGTTTTTTTATTATAAGTCGTCAGTACGCCGAATTGTACGGCTGAATCAAGTTAGAACTTGATGTGCTTTCGCTTTTGCTTACGTGCTTTGGCACTTGCGGGACGTCGACCGTGATTTGCTTTATTCAATTTTCGTTGTGTTTTCGCCATGACTTTATCCTTTAATGGTCTTCGAATTTTACAAATCAAGACCACACATTGTCTGATGAGGCCTGCAAAATAGTATCGGTATCGGGTCGGGTATTCTAGTCGAACCTTTCCATGAAAAAAAGCCAATCAGTCTAAATTCACCCGTTCTGAGCGGAATTGTTCGAAATCAGATGCAGTATTGGGCTGAATAATGACTTGTGAGGCTTTCGATATGTGGACTGTTGTTCTGATTCCGGTTAGCATAGTGGGGATCAATTGAATACTGGACAAAATCAAACGATGAATTGAACTGAAGAAAACCTCATGCTGGCCAAGCTCTTTACTTATTCATTATTTGGCATCGACGCCAAACCGGTTGAAGTGGAAGTGGACATTTCACCGGGCGCGATGCCGAAAACGATCCTGGTTGGCTTAGCGGAAGCAGCGGTCAAAGAAAGTACACATCGGATCGAACGTGCTCTGGTCAACAGCGGCTATAATCGCCCGATCGATCGAATCATTATCAATCTTTCACCCGCAGATCTTCCCAAGGATGCAGCGTCGTTTGATCTACCGATTGCATTGGGTTTACTGACTGCAAGCGGTCAACTTGCATCAGATCGTTTCCAGAATTATGCCGCTGTGGGAGAGTTGGCGCTGGATGGCACAATTCGTCCCGTGCGCGGTGCATTGTCGATGGCCATTACAGCGCGCGAGCAGGGAAAGCATGGTCTTCTGGTACCGGTTCAGAATGCAGAAGAAGCAGCCGTCGTGGAAGGTCTCGATATCTTTGCTGTGGGAACTCTGGCAGAAGCGGTCGGTTTCTATACGGGGAACCTGCCCGTGGAAGCAGTAGAATTTTCCTGGGATGATGCACTGGAAGAACATGGTCACTATGACATCGACTACAGTGATGTGAAAGGGCAGGAATACGCGAAAAGGGCGATCACCGTTGCAGCAGCTGGCATGCACCATTTACTCATGTTGTAACTAGTATACCCTTTTGGGTAGTTATGCCTTTTTTCTTCCTATAATCAGTTTTGAAGTCCTGCCACATCCTGTTATGTTTAGGAGAAATAAAACTCCAACCAACTCGCTTCTTCTTATCTTCCTGTAATTCCATTCCAGATGCAAGGCTTCCTTCTGGAACTAGATCAACATGCTTACCAGTTTTGAAAAAAACGCGAAGAAATCTACCCTTTTTCGTTTTGCGTTGTTCGGACACATACACTACGAACTCACGGAACATTTTATCCTGCCATAGCTCTGGGTAAAATTCACTATACACAGCCTCTGTGACATTGTAGAAATCGTCACTTTGCTGTGGATGTGGTGGCACAAATTTCCCGATCCTTCTACCTTCAACTTTTATCCATTTTGGTCGGTTGCGATTTCCGTAGTTTTCATCCTCTCGATATCCTTGGGAAAATACCTCGATCTTGTCGATTAATTCTTCAATGTGGGTTCGCAAGCGTAATCTCAATTCGACGGCGTTCTCCTCAGCTATTGCATCCTTCAGAGCCTCAAGATTTTTTGACCAATTGCATACTATTTTTTCATCCTGCTCGACTATTGAAAGATCATGCTCAGCCTCCAATAATTCTTCCTCAATTTCGCTTTGTTTGGATTCATACTTTTTAATGCGATCTTCATAACGGTCACGTACAGATTCTGATTCTGTTCTGCCGATCTGGTCGACTAGGATTTCTATCTGCCGTTCAATATCGATCTTTTCAGCCACTTTGGCATCGATGCGATGACGGAGGGATTGGCACCTTTCCGCCTGTTCATCGGGATCTGGAAGAACTTGAGCAGGATTTAGCTTGGTACAATTATTCAAGATTAAGTTTTCGCATTCATCATATCGAATACGGTAACGTTTGCATTTGTGTGATCTGTAGCCATTCGAGCATTGGAGATACTGTTGCCCCTTAGGGGGGATGCCCTTATCTACAAACTGCATTGTACCGCCACAATACGCACATTTGATAATTCTTGTAAACAAGTTACTGCATCTGTCTTTTCGCCCGCCACAACCACGGTTACCGGCAAGCTGTTTTTGAACAGCAAAAAAATGATCCTTACTGATAACCTGAGGGTAATAGTCCAGAATCGGATCGCCGTCCGGTATTCTCTTATTACCTTGTTTGATATGTAATTGACATTCACCAATCACAGCGCGGTTGGTGATGATTTTTTTTACGTAACTTGATTGCCAGCCGTTCGGACGTTCCCAGATTTTTTCTTGGTTCATTTTTTCAGCGATGGTTGCTACCCCAACACCTTGTAGCTTGAGTTTAAAAATGCGGTTCAGGCACTTAGCCGCTTCGGGGATAGGCTTGAAATCTTCATCTAGCCAAGCAGGGCGTCTTTTGGTGATATGGATTCCCTCCTCACGGGCGAGCTTACGTTTCTGTTTCCAGTTTGCTTTGCCCCATTCGCTCTTTTGACGTGAAGACTCTTCAGCTTGTTGAAGGAAAAGAAACAACGCTAAGAATTTTGGTTTTTTATCACATCCGGGTTCATATGTTTCATCGGGGCTTATTGTTTGGAGAGTAATGTCGTGCTTCCATAATTTAATGATTACTTCTTGTAGCGTTGTAAGTGTTCCCTCACGGCTCAAACGGGTCATATTCTCAACGAGTAAATAGCTACCTGCAGCAATCTGTTTTGCTTCCACCAATGCGAGGAAATCTCCTAGCTTACCTTTCGTACGGTGTATTCCGTGGTATCCGCTTAATCCCCGATCTGTCAGATCAAGCGTATCATCTAAGGGCAGCCCAATTTTTTTCGCCGCCCTTTGTGCAAGTTCGAGTTGACGTCTTTCGCTGTCGCCCATTGATTGTTCGGGAGTTGAGAAGCGAATATAAGAATAAACCTTTGCTATTGGCTTACGGAGTCTTTGAGACATAATCTTCGACCTTTCTTCGACCGAAATAGTAAATAGAGGCGGCTGGTTCGCCGATCAAAAGCAAACGTGCCCGATTCGGGGGATCAATCCGAAAACGTATCGCCTCTCGAATATCTGTACAACAAATCTGTTTAGCAATTTACTCTGGAACCTCATGCCTCCCTCAAAACATCGTAAATCGTGGGGCGTGATAGCCCGACAGCCTTTGCTATTCGTGTTATTGGTGTACCACTTTTATTGAGTTGCTTGATTACCTGAAGTTGTTCAAGAGTGACCTTTCGCCGACCGGGCTTGCTACCACCCCATTGCTTGCCGTCTGCTTTTGCCTTAGCAACGCCTGCTTTGATCCGCTCGCTGATCACTTCAGCCTCAAATTGGGCAACGCTTGCCAGTACGTTTGCCATAAGCATGCCCGCTGGTGTAGACAGGTCTAAACCGTCCTTAATGCTTACCAAGTTAATATTGCGTTGACGCAGCTCGTCAAACAAAGCGGTTAAGTCTGCAGCCGTACGTCCTAGCCTGTCTAGCCGCCACACGACAAGCTGGGCCACTTTGCCAACACGAATGTTGGCTTCCAAGTCTTGCCAGCCTGGACGTTGCATTGTGCGACCACTGGCCGTGTCGTCGTAACGCACAATGGGACCGCTGTGTGTTGTGGCCCACCTCTCCAAATCGGGTGCCTGGCTTGCATGTGTTTGTTCGCTCGTCGAAACCCGAACGTAAATTGCCGTGTGTTTCATAAATCTTTCTCCTAATGATTGATATGTCACAAAGTATACATGTGAATACATTATGCAGAAGATGGCTAATTGTTAAACTCCAAGACCTCTTGATGCCTTACAGATTTTTGCGAATAGATATACTGGCTTTCGCAGCTCTATTATGGTGGTGTCATTTCGGGGTTGGTTTTTTACACATCCGTCTGATGGCGATTCTAATTTTCGAGGTCACCATCAGACGGTCGTAAAGGGCCGTCAGTGTCCGGTGAAACGATGGCTTGCATCGGCGAGGCTTGGTTTAGGGGACCTCATCTTTCAACTCCTGTCGACGACGATACAACTTCATGAGCACTTCGGCAAATACATCACTATCGCACTCTTCAAAAAGGTACTTAGACAGTTCTTGAAGATATAAAATGGCCGCCTCGTGACTGAAATTAACGGCCATTAGGAAACCATAGCATATGAAAACATCGTCATGAAAACGACCAAAGCAATTACTCCCAAACTTCTCATAGTCTGCAAGTGCCATACCCACTATTAGCGACTCGACACTGGTTGGTGAAGTTGAACTCCCTATGGCTTCTTCAACTTTGACAACTCCTCTATTCTCATCTTTGTTTAGTTCGATGAGTTGTTCTGTCACAGAGGGTCCCTGCGAACGAAGATAATTCAACTGTTGACTATCATAGCACTTTTTCTCTTGCCATTGACGAATAAGACATCGGTCCCATGCAAAAACCTCACATGCTTCCATTTCCTTCAATTCGGCTTCTATCTTGAGATAGTACTCGTGAATCTTGACCAAACCATTCTCTAGGATCGGACGCTCTTCAGTGGTACATTCTTCCACTCCACTATGATTTCCAGTGGCCCTCATCTCAGCCCACCAGACCAATTGAGAAATCAAATCCGTATCAATTTCTTCTTTTTCGTTCATCAAATTACCTCCGATTTTTGAGATTTATTTGTACGCCATTACAAATTTATTGACGCGTTTGAAAGCATCCTAAGGCACAAAATTCTGGAGGAAAGTGCCTTGTAGGGCGTATCGGAGATAAGCCGAGTTAAACGGACTTAGCCTAGAAAATCAGACTTTGAATATAATTCCGGTAAGTCGTCTTTATGGATACGATAGCTCTTAAGACTTAATTTTTTGTTACGAATTGAACCTTCATCAAACCGTTTCTTAAGTGTATCCCAACTGCACTGATACAGTTTCTTCCATTCTGAGGGAGATTTTGGTGCAGAATAATCAGCTAGGGAATCTGATGAACGTTTAAGCTCACATTCAGATTCCCTATCTAATAATGCGATAACGGCTGGTGCAGTTAAATCTCCAATATTTCCTTCACCCCCTGCATTGCGAAACAACTTGGCTTGAACCAAATGCCAAGGTGGTGTCATCACTGCAGACTCAGTGTAGCGTTCTTCGATAACTAATATTTCAGCCTCGGTAGGCATGTAATATGATTCAGGTTCAGATTGATCAAATGAAAACTGTTTTATGATTTCACCAGGAGCCGCAATACCAATACCTGCAATTGGTCCACGTTCTTGCACATAAGACCGTGCCCTTGATTGTAGAGGGTATAGGGGCCAGAACACCTTCCTAAATGTCGCGGGTATGGCAGCACTAGTTTCCTGTTTATCGTTGAATTGGTTTATCATTCTTACCTCCGAATCAGTTCTAAGAATCAGTTATGTATTTGATATATTGCGACAGGTTATATCACAGTATTTCTAATACTCAACCCCTTTGCTTAAATAGAATATGTGATGTATTTGTTACCCTAAATTGGAGTGGTAACAAACATAAAAAAGAAGTTGTAACCCACTAGATTCTCTTCCATATTTTTGCTTCATATAATGAAAAGTTAAAGACCCATCAGCTAAGCAAGCCAATGGGTCTTACACGTTTTTTTAGACGTACGCAGTATGTTATTTGTTTGTATTGGCAGTAGGGTTATCCAGACCGTTAAAGCCACGAACTGCATGCCACGAATTTCTTAAGCAAAACAGGCTCTCTCTTGGATTGGGTGCTCCATAAGCCGTATCCAGCTCAACCACCATCGCGTCTGTTACACCAGCTGCTAGACCATGCTTGGCAATCACCTGACCTGCATAAAAAGATCGTGACTTTATTGCACGTACGCCAGGTGTCTTTGGGGTTGTAGCAGCTTCTTGCTTAGTCTCTGGGGTAGGTATTGATTTCTGTTTTTTAGTTTCAGCCTTAGCCTTTGTTGACGTAGTGGCTGACGTTGGAATTTTCTTTGCTGTTGCCATTTGTTGGTCTCCTTTGTGGTGATGTGTTAAGGCCATGCAGGTGGCGTTGCCATATGGGTTACATCAGCACTCTAAGGAGACTGTGGAACTTCGCAACTCCAGATTGTATGAGAGTTTAAAAGAAGCGCACTCTTCATAATCTTATTGCAGGAACATTGCAGATTATTAAGTGGTGGCGGTCGTATTATTGGGACCAGCTACACACCCTTCATGAGCTGGGCAACTGTCAGTTCCAGCGTCTCGGCAATTCGTTCAATATTTCGCAAGGCAACATTTCGCTCGCCCCGTTCTATGCCACCCATATAGGTTCGATCCATACCACAGGCAGCCGCAAAGGCTTCTTGTGAGAAGCCGCGTTTCTTTCGGAGTTCGCGAATGCGTTGTCCGAAGCGAATCAGAATGTCATCAACCTGTTTCATACATGCAAAGATACATGGAGTGATGACTTTAGGTCCACGGCCTATGAGTAGCGTTTGTTTGCGTGGCTTGCTAACCTCAGTACTGTACCAACGACCTCGTTTAGGAGAATTGACATGAAGACCGAGAAGCAAGAATCTACCAAACTAGACGCCAAGGCAGGCTGTTTAGTCCCGTGCCTACTAGTCTTTGGCATATTTATTTTGACAGGTTTTATACGGGTTGAACGCCCCTTTGGTGGGACGTTACTGGCCCTTGCCATTATTGCTGGTGCAGTCGCCTTGCTGTGCAAGCAGGACTGGCAGGACGTTGTATTTAAACCACTGTGTATAGACACAGGTTTAAAGCGGTATGTCGTGCTAGGGATTACAATCAGCTTTATGTTATTGACCTTTGTTACAACATCTGAGGAAGAAGCTGACGCCCTGTGGGAGGAAGGCAAAAAGTCAGAGGCCGTGGAACGCTATGCAGATAGGATAAATCGATCAACCACACCCGAACACAAAATACTTAAACGTGTAATCGAATACCATTTTGAGAGTGGTGACATGGATCAGGTTAAGCATTTCTGTACTGTTGCTGTTAAAGCGGATGTGGAGCCATCACTTGAACCGAATGAACTTCGGGTTTTATACCAAACAACAAAGGCCGATTTTCTTAGCAAACAGCAGGCTGAAAAGGAACCGGAGCAAATAGCTGAGCAGTCACTACCCGAATATGAAGTAATTCAGAAGAAAAACCGACCCGTCAGTGGGTGGCATGCAGAAATTTTAGTCCCTAGTTTTTCACGTGCCACACCGGTGGACACACAGCGTCAGGCTGCCAAGGCCATCGCAGACAAAGAAGGTTGTAAAACAGTCAATATTTACTCGACCCGAGAAGCCCACCAAGCCATGAACTCGCCAGACTTTAAAGCTGAGCATCCCAACGCAGCCAAAGGTTACCTAGGGACTTGGGGGAACATACCAAACAAATACCTTGAGGCTGCTGAATGGGATTAGTCCGCAATACCTTAAGCCGTGACACGGCCCCGTTCGTCAGCTCTCGTAGTCTCGGTTAGCTTGCAGGGACAAGCCGCGTCAGGCGGCAAGCTCGACGGTCCTTGGTACTTGTAAACGTTTTAGTGGGTGGGCTGTACCAGGTATCGTGTAGACCCTCTACACGATAAAACAAATTCTGGAACAAAAAGTCACAGGAATGGTCTGGGTAAGTCTGCTATATTGTAAGCCGGTTAGGGGCTTCGGAAACGGGGACTTTGAGTCGAAAGGAGTTGTACGAAAAACCGCTGCCCGCACGACTTTAAGGTGTTTTGAATTACGTTATGAGTTTCTCGAATTAATTCCTCTGGAATCCGCTAGCCAAAGACTTGAACTTCACGATGCCCTGTATTTCGAACGTTTTCTGTTCCAGTTGCTCAATGAGTTTTATGCCTTGTTGCGTTTCTGTTTTTTCATATCAGCAGCTACTGACTATAACTGTCTAATGTAAATGAATTTATAACTTGTAAAGCGAATTCCCTGAGGTATCATATACAGCATGTTGGCTCCATATCAAAACAAAAACCGTTTTTTTTGCGCGTATTTGTTCCATATAAGCGTCATATCAGAACAAGGCCGTGCAGGTTAATAACAAGTTCGATCTAATTTCAAGAAGACAATGAACCCGAACCAACTCAGAACTATCATCCTCATCTTTTGCTGCGCATCCAGTAGCCTCCTGGCTGAGGTGTTCCCTGGGAGGGAAGGCTTCGATCGCTATGGTGGATACTTGGCATTAAAAGGAGAGGCAACCGGGCGGTTTCATCTGGATTTCATCAATGGCAGGCATTTCCTGATCACCCCGGAGGGCCATGGGTTTGTCTCCATCGGAGTGAGCCACACCGGGGGAATGGGGCATCCGGAGGATTCGAACTGCGATTGCTTTCAGATCAAATTTGGAGGCGATTGGAGCAAGGTGAACACAGATCTTCAATCCAACTTCCGCACTTGGGGCTACAACAGTTTGGGATATGGGGGACATGTGACCACCCGGAAATTGCTTCCTCATTTTGCCAGTAGTTCACCCTCCGGGAAGATCAGTACCTGGATGGGGAAACAGGTGGAGTTTCCCGACGTATTCAGCGATTCATGGAAGCAGGGAGCGATCAAGAAGCTCAAGCGGATGGCAAAGAACTATGACGCCTCGAGCCCGAACTTGATCGGCATCTATTGGACCGATATGCCGGCTTGGGATCTGGAGTATTCAAAACGCCGCACGGGAAAGACGTGGATGGAAGCCATCCGGGAGTTGCCAGAAGATGCGCCCGGAAAAGTCAGGTATGAGCGCTTTCTCCTCGAAAACGAATCCTCTGCTTCAGACGAGGAATTTATGGTGCTCATCGCCCGGGAAGTTTACTCCCACATTGGTCCCCTCACGCGGGAGCTTTTTCCTGATACGCTCATCTTCGGAGAACGATATGCCGGGGCGGCCTTGCCCTGGGAGGTGATTCAAGAGGCTCTGCCGTGGATCGATGTGGTTTCCGTGCAGCCCAACTCTACGACATTTCCTGCGGAGTCCTTCGAGCGGCTATATCGGGAGACCAGAAAACCGGTGATGATTTGTGATCACGGCATGAGCTTCAACACTCCAGAGCACTCGAATGTGATGTGGGAAACCCTGCCTGATGTGGCGAGCGTGGGGCAGTCCTACGAACGTTATCTGAAAGAAGGGTTTTCAACGTCCTTCCTCATTGGATACAATCGCTGTCAGTACATTGACCGCTACAAGGGGAGTCAAAAGATTCTCAAGCAAGGATTGCTGCAAGTTGACGGCAAGCCTTATCCGGACCTGGTCGATGCCATACAGAAGGTCAATTGGGGACTTCATGAAAGGTTCAACAAGAAGATTGCGAGGGATTGAATTCTTCCCGTTAGAGAAGGAATTGGTCCGGGATCGAACAAGCGAGTGGACACCAACAGCCTACCGCATCGGATCGACATGACCCTCTTGATTTGGACGTTCAGCCCTGTTTCGGAGTGGCGCTTCCAGTAGGCTGTGGGTCACTCTGAACGTTATCTGGCTACCAAAGTGGAGACCGCAATGGAAATTCTTGTCGGCATTGCTGCTCTTTTCGTTCTCGGTGCAATCTACCTCGTGTATTTCGCACCGAGCAACAAATTTTATAAACGATGGCCTGCAATTGACGACGACGAATTCGTCCGCCGATGTTCACCCGGAACAAATCGCGAAGTCGCGTTGAAAGTGCGCGAAATCATCTCCGACGTGAGCGGCGAGGATTACGAACATATTCACCCCGAACAACCCCTTGCTGACATCTTTAGATAGGTTGAATGAAAGATCATCAAACGGCACGGTGTAATGTTGCCGATTTGCAATGGATTTATCTGATACAATGAACACGTTGTCGCTCTGGTAACATTTTTAATCCCAATCGCCAGATAACAATATGTTGCACGCGAAGCCCGGATTGCGTGCGTGTTTTGAAGTAACGTCCACCGTCCGGGCTCGGTGAACACTGCCGTTATCCGACTGAGGCGTTCTCGATACAATGACACCGGCTGAAACTGCGGTCACAAAAGCGGCAAACATCCGCCTCGAGTTCGACGACGATGTGTTGGTCTTTGGATACACAAACGCGGACGGCCGGGAATGGGAGGGATGCGTTGAGGAATGGATTGGCAACGCCCGTGGTGATTCGAAACACAACCCGCGCGATCATATTATTGAGTATCAGGGCGAAATATACTATCAACTCGGCGCGTCTGGTGGCGGTGCTGACGTCGTGTTGCTTCGTGCTGCTGACTCTACGATATGGTATTGTAATGACTTGGATCTCACAATTTCATTGGTGGCCACCGGCGTTTCAGAGTTCATTGCACTCCTTCGCGCCCCCGCAGATTAGCGGATAACAAAAACATGCACGCCGACTGCCGCTCGGCGTTCGTCTTCGACTCGCTATCATTCGGCGGCAGCGGGTGATGTCAGACGTTACTCTCCCCTTTCCTATCTACTCAAAGGTATTCGAGAATTGTTTTTTAAACCACCGTTTTCGCTTGCGCGGGTATTGAAGACAAATCCTATTGACATTGCCTTAATAGCTCGCGTTCGTCTGGGTAGCTGTTAACAATGTCTTAGCCACGACTTGGCCTTATGCGTCACCTCTCGTAGTCTCAGTCATCTCGCTGGGGCAAGCCGCGTCAGACGGCAACCTCGACGGCGCTCGGTGGTGGTCTGTGTTTTGTGGTGGGCTGTAAGTGCTATTGGGCCCCTTGATCGGCATATCTTGGCACATGTCCCAGTGGTAAAAGTAATTGCCACTGGCTACCTACCAAACAGTAAGACGACGCAGGTCATGCTGTGTTGGCTTTAGTCGACCGTGCGTTACGCTTAGTATTTAATGCATCCTTTATTTTTCGTATGGCGTTTCGTTTGTTTTGTTTTTCCTCTTTATCCATTTCATACGCATCCCCATAACAGACTTGGACACCATGTTTCAATTGCTCATAAAATCCGTCCCATAATTCGTCAAACTCACCCCACTCCTTAAGCAGGTCTAGTTCATAGGGCGTAAGTCTACGGAGCTTTTCAGCAAATGCTTTTCGCAGATAATCACGATACATACTTTGTAATTCCTCGCTTTTGCTTAAACTCGGCATTTCCTGCTCTTTAGGTTTGCATCGTGCAACCTCCATAAACTTATTGATACTGTCGATCTTAATACCACTGTCCCTTGCAGCTTGCATTTGTGGGGTGTCCCATTCGCGGGCAATACGCATGTAGATCACTGAGGTTTCCTTAGACATGATGCCCGGTTTTATTAGTTCAAAGTAACGCCACTTGGACCATTTAGAACGATGGCCAAATCGGCGTTTTAATTCCAAGAGGCCTTCACCTGCCTCACGTGCCTCACCCAGGAACCCCTGCCATGCTGCCGATGCTTGTCTGTGGTGTTTTGTTATTTCTGCAGTTAGGTGTTCTACTCTTTCGAGTAGCTTAAGGCCTTTAAGCTTTTTCCCAATGCCGTCGCCATCAGTGTGGTGTGGTGTATTGTGTCGTGGCATAATAAGTCTCTCAATAAAAGGTTACCGTGTAGTACGTCTACACGTTTAAAAAAGTATTTACTTTGGTCATAAAGCAAACGCATTTTCCTGTTTGGCTAAAGTACGGCTATGTGTGGTGTTGTCGGTCTGGTCCGTCATTACAAGGGTGCAGCGCCACGGGTGGGTAGGTCCATGCTCTTTCCTGCCCACCAATTACAACCAATGCTTACTGCATGTAGTAGTGGTATTTACAAACTACTTGCCGGGCATATTGCCAAGATTCCCCTAGATTCGTAGCACCTGCTTATTTGGGTAATACTTCTAGTTTAAGAAATTGCGCACCCAATACCATACCGTGGCTTCAGGCAAGCTAACCCTTCGTGCCGTTTCTCTAATCCCTACTCCTTCACTTCGAAGTTCACGGACTTTTGGTAGCTTTTCATGTCGACGTTCCTTTTTATATCCAGGTGGATTTTTCTTTGGTCTGCCTCCTTTCCTACTTTTGACCTGTTGGCCTATTTTCTTTTGCCATCCCGAGCATTCGAGCAAGCTCGTATTGGGGTGAACTAAGGTAACCAGCTCAATACCCTCTGCACACTGTTTTAGTGTTTCAAGTCCCTCTATATTTGCTCGGGCATTTCGTTCGAATTTTGAACCTGTCGACTTGAAAAATTCGTTTCGGATAAAACGGTCTGTGGTAAGTGCAACTATTTTGGCACCACTTTGCTTTGCTAAAGAAGCGGCATATGCTAGACGAAATGGGTAAAACCCAGACCCAACACACTGCACGGCGGTCACTACTATTGCCCCTCTCTCGGTGACCTGGGTACGCAGGTAGCGTTCTTGGGCATCGAGGTTGCCTGTATAGTTTTGCTGACGTGTGGAAACCCTACAGTACAATACGACCTGATCACCCGGCTTGATACAATCATAAGAAATGTATTTAGATGCATCCCCCGGAGATACTTTTTTCTCAATAGATTTTCTTGCCGATACCTTTTTTCGTATTTTCATTTTCTGTCTCACTTTTACAGACTCCCTGTGTTAATAGATGGAGCAGGCGGCAGGGATTACCACTTTTCGGGGGTGCACGTCCCTAGCTCCACAATACTATTTCGTAAGTTAGCAGGCTTTCAGCCTGTGTTACGGAGTAAGGGTAAACTGGATGCAACATGCTGATGATTGGTTCGCCGGGCACTGGCAAGACTTTGCTGGCCTCGCGGATCAGTACCATTCTACCCCGTCTTTCCCAGGAAGAGAGTCTGGAGACAACACGAATTTACAGTGCAATGGGTCGCTTGTCGAACGATCAATCTCTGGTTATGTTGCGGCAGTTTCGCACGCCCCACCATACCATTAGTGAAGCAGGTCTGGTGGGAGGGGGATCAACGCCGGCTCCTGGAGAAATCAGTCTGGCTCATAACGGACTTTTGTTTCTGGACGAACTTCCCGAATTTAATCGCCGTACATTGGAAGTGCTGCGACAAC
>Ga0055584_100000357_pt1 | contig 43239 bp, 37 predicted proteins | sample OSDHelmetaG_FD_58716 | JGI IMG/M metagenome (GOLD analysis project Ga0055584, IMG submission 58716) | Pelagic marine sediment microbial communities from the LTER site Helgoland, North Sea, for post-phytoplankton bloom and carbon turnover... | ecosystem: Environmental > Aquatic > Marine >...
GCTTCGTAAGTTCGGCGTTCACCTGTGGGGACTTTTATATGTTCAATGATGCCATGTTGTATCCAGATTTTACTGCTGATAACAATGGCAATTGTAGTTCAGTTGGCGCTTTACACATTCATCCAATAAATGGCAGTGCGCGGCCGTTTATGCCGTTTCAAGTTCAGTTCTCCGAACCGCAATATGTATCCTTTTCAGATTCAACAATGTTGTTATGTGACGGATCAAGTGGTTTTAGTCTTTTCGACATTAGCAGTCCATCCACTTTTAGTAGTGCTTTGAATAAATTTGATGGCATCTCAGACTTCAGTAGCCAAGTAAGTGTATTGTCTAAAGATCGGGCTTTGGTTTGGGGAGAAGATGGGTTGTTTTACATCAATGTAGCTGACCCGAGAAATATTTCGGTGATTTCAGAAATAAAATAAAAGGGCGTGAAAGTTGAAAAATCCCTAAAAAATAGGATTTGGCCCTCGATAAAATCGCAACCTTCCACCGTTTGACTTGCGTCTCTTTTCACCGAAGTGAATGAGGCCTGGTTTTGACTTGCCGGTTAAGCCGGTAAAGTATAAGTGTTGAATTTTTCAATCGTTTTCAACGCCCTATCTCAAAGGTACAGTAAATCTGATTTCTTCCCCATTAAATTCATATATTTTTGCTGATGATTTTATGCACGACCTAAGAGGTAAACATTCCATTATTAGCATCATCCTTCCATTTAAAAATGAGGAAGATTATTTAGGTGAATGTGTTGATTCCATTTTAAATCAAACCTATCCGTATTGGGAGCTTTTATTGGTGGATGACCACAGCAGCGATAGAAGTTCAGCTATGGCTGCAGATTACGCTCAAAACGACGCTCGGATACGCTATTTTTTGAATCCCAATCAGGGTGTAATCGAAGCAATGAAACATGGGTACGCCCAATCTACTGGGTCTCTCATTACGCGCATGGATGGTGACGACGTCAAAACACCCGACAACTTAGAACAGCTTCTTTCAAAGGTTGCGCCTGGAGTTCTCGCAGTTGGTAAAGTGAGATACTTCCGCAAAGATGGATTGGGACTTGGATATGAAAAATATGAAAAATGGGTGAACCAGTTGACCGAAACTGATGATAACTTCAGCGAAGTGTATAAAGAATGCGTTATTCCATCACCTACCTGGTTGGTTTACCGAAAAGACTTTGAATCTGCAGGTTGTTTTGATTCCGATTTATACCCAGAAGATTACGATTTATGCTTTCGGTTTTACAAAGCAGGTCTGCAAACCAAGGGCACAAGTGGGGTGATTCATTTATGGCGCGATCACGAAATTCGGACGACAAGGACTTCCCCTCATTACGCCGACAATCGGTTTATGGCGTTAAAGCTGCATTATTTTAAAGAGATTGATTTCGATTCATCAAAATCACTTGTGGTTTGGGGTGCAGGCAAAAAAGGAAAACAAGTTGCCAGTTATTGGTCTTCTGAAGGTGTACCTTTTTCCTGGATTACCGATAATCCCAAAAAAATAGGTCATAACATTTATGGAACTGTTTTAGACAATAGCCTTGGTTTTCCTTTAACTGAAAAACATCAAATCATTATTACCGTGGCTGATCTAGATGGACAAAAAGACATTGCACATCAATTAAAAGACTCGACGAGTTCGGTATTTTGGTTTTGTTAAGCCAGTTCGAAAACAGTGATTTCTGGCCAAATACCTAATCTACCTGGGAAGCCCAAGTATCCAAAGCCTCTGTTTACGTATAACTGTTGATGTCCTTCTTTATAAATGCCTGCCCATTCGGGATACACATATTTCACTGGACTCCATTTCCAACCACCGGTTTCAACACCAAATTGCATTCCATGGGTGTGACCACTAAACATAGCATCCACCTGAGGATACTCTTTCAACACTTCTGATCTCCAATGACTGGGGTCGTGTGATAACAATAAAGTTGGTATGTCTTTATCGACACCTGTAATTGCCTTGTTCAAATCTCCGTAACGTTTGAAGTGCATTTTATCACCCCAATTCTCTATTCCAACTACCGCCAATTGAGCTCCATCTTTTTCTATCATTTGGTGCTCGTTCATTAACAAACGCCACCCTAACTTATCATGTACTTCTTGAATTTTGGCGATATTCTTTGGCAAGTGTTCTGGTCTAAAATCTGGTACATATTCGCCGTAGTCATGGTTTCCCATGGTGGCGTAAACCCCAAGAGGTGCTGTAATTTGAGCAAAGGCATCAATGTAGTCATCCATTTCACTTGCGTCGTTATTCACAATATCACCTGTGAAGAAAACCATATCGGCCTCTTGCGCTTTTACCAATTCAATTCCTTTTTGTACCGCTTCTTTACTCCAAAAACTACCACTATGAATATCACTAATCTGAAGTAGTTTGAGGCCTTTAAATTGCTCCGGTAGGTTGGGTATAGTCAGTGTATGGTTGATCACTTGGTAGTTGTGCGAACCTCTTATTACTCCGTATGACAGTGCTGCACCAAAGCCCGTCGCAATAAAGGCACCTGATTTCATTAGGAAAGACTTCCGTGAAATGCCAGATGTTTGACCAGTATTAGCCGTGAAAAAAGAAGCAATCCATTGAAATAATCGGACGATATCATCCAAAGCCACAAACACACCCCAAATCAATTGAATGACGAAAAAGATGAAAAAATAACTCAAGGCCACCTTTGTCCAAAAAGCCATTGGATTTACCCTAAAGTGTGAAACTGTATAGGCAAACGCGGCATACCCCAATCCAACCAAGAACCAGTAGCCAATTTTTAATAATAATGCGGTTTTACCTTCAAAACTTTGTATGACAATTTTATATCCTTGAAATACATAGAGGTTCAATAAAAAGACAATACCTAAAAAAATTGCGAAGCGTTTCATACATCAGACTGTTCTGTGCTTTGCAAAGAACAATGCAAAGAAGACAATTTGCTGGGGGTTTTGTTTCATTTTTTATCGATTAAACCTATGAATCGGACACTTTCGCAATTTTGGTAAAACAACTTGACCGTTTTAATTGTCTATACATGTAATTTTGTATTATGTCTCTCGAAGAAGGAATTAAGCAGGAGAAGTTTAGCTCGGAATATCATAAACTGACTATAAATATTGCCTTCACCAATAGTTATTTGACCAATTTGTTGAACAACTATTTAAAACCTTATGAATTGTCAATGCAACAATATAATGTGTTGCGGATACTACGTGGACAGCACCCCAGCCCAGTGTCTATAAATAGTATCACTGATCGAATGATAGATAAAATGAGTAACGCATCACGTTTGGTAGAAAAGTTGCGTAAGAAAGATATGATACAACGCGAAACCTGCAGTGCCGATAAACGTCAGGTAGATGTGTGCATCACGACCAAGGGGCTAACTGCTTTAACAGAAATTGACACATTGATGGCAGGGTTTGAACGACAATTTGAACACATAGACGTTAAAAAAGTAGCTCAAGCAAATAAAGTATTAGACGATTTACGTATAAAAAAGAATATTAATGACTAAAAAAATTAAAACAAGCGTATTAGTAACCTTAGTTGGGTTAACACTTTTCAGTTTCACAACCGCAATCACAGGAGTTGATTTTACAGTTCTAACCAGCAAAAGTTCAGTGAAGTGGACTGGGTATAAACCTGGAGGGCAACATCAAGGAACGGTTGATATTAAAAGTGGGTCCTTCAACTTAGACGGCGATGTGATACAATCAGGTACTGTGGTAATCGACATGACCAGTTTAAAAGTTACTGATTCTGAAAGCTCGAAGTTGTACAACCACCTTAGAGGAGAAGATTTTTTCAATGTAGCTAAACACAAAACGAGCACATTGGTTATAAAAAGTAGTAAATCGGTTAGCGTTGATACCAGTGGTAAACATACCTTGGAAGTAACTGGAGACCTTACCATATTGGGTAAAACTCAACCCATCACCTTTAAAGCGAGCAATACTGCCAAGACAGATAACTATATGTTTTATTACACCAAATTAACGATTGATAGAACCAAATATGGTATCACCTATAAATCTAGCATGTTGGGAGATGCAATGATTAACGACGATTTCGACTTAGCTATAAAAATTATTGCCAAAAAGAATTAAGGGTACATTTAAAACTGTGAAGGCCTCTTATGAGGCCTTTTTTTTTGTTTAAATCTGGCTGATTGACCTTTGCAAGGTGGTGTTTGGATTAACTCTTGATCCCTAATATCGCTTCAATACTGTTGGAGGATACGGAATGATATCCTGGCTTAGCAATTTCGTAAACACGCTTTGCCCAAGCCTTTCCTTCTTCGGTTTTAACCAACTCTTTATACAAAGGACTTAAAAATTTCCGTCTACCAACAGACGTTAAGAATCTTTCCATGCTTGGATATGCAGGTTGATAATCGACATCTATACAGTGTTGAAACCAATCACATAAAATCTCGTTATTCCCGCTATTTGATAAGTCGTACGCATTGTCCAACTCCGCTATTTGGTTGATGTCCATTTTGTGTCTTAGGCCTCGTAAAAAATATAGCCAATGGTGAGTAGTCCAGTTTTTAGTTTTCAAACGGGTCGCTTTATCTCCGTTCATATACCTTACAGCCTCAACCTCCACTTTGTCTAACTCTTCAGATTGTGGGTTAGGCGCATTATCAGGTAACCCTGGTCCGTAAATCCACGTCTTTGGCTGTATTTTGGCATAAAGACTAGAGTCTCCCTTTAATAAATGTTCATCTAAATACGCTTCGAACCTTGCTGTATTCATAGGTTTAAATGCGTTTTCTTCAAAATACTTTTTTAAGAATATGTCGAACTTATCGCGTCCTACAGCGTACTCAATGGTTTGCAAAAAGAACCTGCCTTTTTCATAGGCAATGTCTGTTAAACCGTCATCTGGGTTTCTTCCAGTTAATTCAAGATATAGGTGCGTATCCTCAACTTTATTTTCATTGGTGAGTCGTTCAATGGTTTCTTTCAATCCTCCCATACCAAGCTTCGTCCCCATTTCTTCATAGGCCTTTCCAAACACCTTTTCCATAATCCGTTGCTCGAAATACACAGTAAAGCCTTCGTTTAACCAGAAGTCATTCCAAGTCTCGTTGGTCACCAAATTCCCCGACCACGAATGCGCCAGTTCATGTGCAATTAAAGCGACCAAGCTTCGATCACCAGCAATAATGGTAGGTGTCGCAAACGTTAATCTCGGATTTTCCATGCCACCAAACGGAAAGCTTGGAGGTAAAACAACTACGTCATATTGTTCCCATACATATTTGCCATAAAGGGCTTCCGCACTATCAATCATGCTCTGCATGTCTGAGAATTCCCATGCACATTTTTCAACCATGTTTGGCTCAGCATATACACCACAGTTCCTTCCCAATGATTGATATTGTAAATCTCCAACCGTCAATGCTAACAAATAGGATGAGACTGGCTGATTCATTTTAAAGTGATATACGCCATCTTCCGTTTTCTCTCTTCCATTCTCGGCGCTCATTAACGCGATTAGATTTGAATCGGTTTTAATAGTGGCACTATACGTAAATTTAACTCCTGGACTATCTTGACATGGAATCCATGTCCGAGCCAAGATTGCTTGTGACTGGCTAAACAGATATGGGTGCTTACCTCCAGCAGTTTGTTCGGGTTTTAACCACTGTAAAGCTTCTGCATTTGGTGAAGTTTTGTAAAAAATGGTGATGCTTTTCGTTTTCTTCTTAAGGTTAATCGCCAAATCTTGTCCAAAATATTCTACATCTTCCGACAGCAAATATTTGGCTTCAGACCCATCATCTAAGAGGATTTTCTCAATGTTTAATTGTCTGCTATCGAGGTGTAAAACCTCCGCTTTCGTCTTTCTATTTAAGTCTAATCGAACGCTTCCGCTTAATACTTTCTTCGCAAAGTCTACACTTAAATCTAGGTGCATATGGTCAATTGCAATGTCGCTCGGATTACTGAAAGAGTGTGCATCCACAACGGTTCGCGCATCTGGATTTTCTGAACCCAGGTCAGAATCTTGTTGAAGCGTGGTATTGTTTTTGCAACTAGATAAAGTGCATATAAACAGTATTACAATGCTGGAAATTTTGGTAAAGGTGTTGGTGTTTATCATTCTTGTCGATTACGTGGCATCAAATATAGCAACCCAACAATAAAATGGTGTTTATAACGTTCACTCGATAACCAAAAATTTAAATATGCAAAGTGAACTTAATTTATAATTTTGCACAACTTGTTAAGAAATGAATCAGATATTTAAACTTAAACAGCTACATCTAAACACATGGTTAACCCGTTTCGGTTTTGTCCTTGCGTTGCTTTGTAGCATTGCTTTTATATCAAAAGCGCAAGATGACGATTATTCGGATGATGACTATGGTGATTATTCCGATGATTACTCTGACGACTATTCCAATGATAGTAGTGATGGCTATTCCGATGATTACTCTGAGGATGGTGGTGACTACGGTGATTATGGCGATTACGGTGACGCCTTTGGTAGTAGTTCACGTGATGAGTATGTTCCTAAAAAAATCATTAGAAAACCTTACGTTCGGTTTGTGCCTCCTTATGACTCTACAAGAGAGTTGGTGTTGTACAAAGCAGTAGTTGATGTAAAAGACCGTGAAGGGTATGAAGTTGAAATCGATACTATCAAATTCAGAGCTAACCAATGGTTAGAGGCTGAATATGGTAAAAACCTTAAAAAATACTTGACACTGGACGGTATTAATGAAAACGCCGGTGAGATGGAGTATAAAATTGTTGTTCATGCAACATTCCCATGTGAAATTCAACCAAACGAATTCACTACAATTAAAAATGGGAACGTTGAATACGATATGGAAATTCGTGTTCGTGACGGCAGATATCGATACACCATTAAGAACTTGGTTCACGTTGCTGATCCAAGACCAGGTGAAAAAGAAGGTGAAAAAACGTATTTCGAGTATTTGATGAAAAGTGAGGACGATGTACGCGCAGGTGACCGAGTTTTAATTGCTGCTGATAAGAAAATCAACACAATGATGGAGAACTTGCAAAAGACTTGTCAGACATCTCCTATCGAAGAAGAAGACGACTGGTAGGACGTATAGTTCTATGAAGAATATTGATAACCCTATGTCAAGAATCAATTGGCATAGGGTTTTTTTATGCCTGAACTTTGCATCAAACAAACAATAAAGATTATGAATTCAACCATTTTGGGTTTAAACAAGGAAGGCGTTGCACAAGTGGTAACTAGATTAAATGATTTGTTGTCGTCATACCAAGTATTTTATCAAAATTTACGAGGGTATCACTGGAACATCGTTGGTAAAGATTTCTTCGAGTTACACCTCAAGTTTGAGGAGTTTTACAACAACGCACAAATTAAGATCGATGAAATTGCAGAAAGAATCTTAACCCTAGAAGCAACTCCCTTGCACAGTTTTAATCAGTACGAGAAACATGCCAAAGTAGCCTCCCACGAAAATGTTACAGATGGGTCTGAAGCCGTAAATCAAATAAGAATTCAGTTGGAACAGTTGGTGGTACAACAACGAGAAACTTTGGAATTAGCTGATGAGAATAAAGACATCGCGACTTCCGATTTAATGACTCAGTACATTTCGGAGCAGGAAAAAACGATTTGGATGTTAAAATCCTTTTTGTCCTAATTACTTGTTGCGCATACGTTTGATTGTTCGCCACACAACTGGTGGCATCCAATCGTTCGCAAAGTTGACTATGCCGTTATAAACGCGCATACTTTTTTCCGTTTCAACACCTTTTCGATCTACAAACAACGTCGTGTGGTCTTCTAGACCTTCATTAATTTCGTGGGCTGGTCGACCATTGGTATAATAGTAAAGAGCAAGAGATCTCCTACTTCTATCTTCCGGACAGTTTAATTTATCTGGATGGCCATGGTATGAAAAGTCTGTAGTTGAAAACATAGCCATTCTATTGAATAGAGGTAGAATCTTTTTTTCTCCCTTGGTCATGTCTGCATTCCACAACTCGAAATGCCCGCCATATTCTTCTTTCCAATCTTTATTGAGGTACACCAACACATTTAAACGTCTATCTAACCCAGTACGTTTATGTTTATTGAAATCCGCATGTACTTTCAAGAAGCCTCCACGTTTGATTTGGTGGCATCCCCCGCCTTCGTAATATGGATCACCGAGCAAGTCTTCTATACCCGTCAACTCCGACAAAAAGTTTAAGAATGGCTCAGAATTTAGGAAGTGCATAAACACCTTCGTTGCCTTGCCAAACCTACTTTCTCCGCGAGAAGCAAGTTTAACTTCATTAGGTGTTTTATACTGAATATCCTCTTTCCCACCCATCTCTGGAAATTCCGACAACACCTCCGTTAAAAATGCATCGTTGAAGAAATCGTCGAAATAAATATTTGGAAAAGGAGAATTGGACGAATAGGTGCTCTTATAGTGACTCGCAAGTCCCATTAATTCGTCATATTCGATGTCTAGAACTTTATATTCTCCGATATACATACATTCGCTTTAAGGTGTAAAAAAAAGAAATATTTTTGTGACAACAAAGACACGCACGAATATGATACAATATAAATTGTGGAACAACATTTTGGGATGGGTAAGTTTTGCTATTGCAATGGTCGTTTACTCATTAACAGTTGAACCATCTGTTCCGCTTTGGGATTGTGGAGAGTTTATTTCAGCTTCTTATAGTTTGCAAGTAGTTCACCCTCCTGGAGCACCTCTATTCCTGCTTTTGGGTAGACTTTTCTCCTTATTTGCTCCAAGTGCCGAGCATGTCGCACTAGCGGTGAACATGTTGTCAGTTGTAGCAAGTGCTTTAACTGTCGGTTTTACTTTTTGGATAACCACACATTTTGCTGTAAAAGCGATTGGTCTTAATATTCAGAAACCAGAGGTGAGCATGGAGAACGGATTAACCATTTTTGGTTCCGGATTAATCGCTGCCTTGGCGTTAACGTTTATGGACACGTTTTGGTTTAGTGCAGTAGAAGCGGAAGTGTATGCTTCTTCATCTTTATTCACTGCGTTGTCGTTTTGGGGAATATTAAAATGGGAGACGAATAAAAACGAACCAACTGCAAATCGTTGGTTGGTGTTTATCGCATACACTGTTGGATTATCAATAGGACTTCACTTATTGAACTTACTTGTTATTCCAGCTGTCGTTTTATATTACTTCTTCAATAGATACGAGGTAACTCCATTAAACATTATGCGGGCACTTGGAATTGGTGCTGGTTCTTTGGTATTTATTAACTGGGGACTTATCCCAGGAGTACCTAAAGTTGCTGCGATGTTTGACAAACTATTTGTCAATTCATTTGGACTTCCATTTAATTCTGGCGTTCTATTTACCGTTCTGTTGGTGCTTGGTCTTGTTATTTTTGGCATCCGATATTCCATTCAGAACAAAAAACCATTACTTAACCTTGTGATGCTTTGTACCACCTTCATTTTGATTGGGTACAGTTCATACTCGATGGTAGTCATTCGTTCGTTAGCCGAGCCAGCAATCGACATGAACGACCCAGAAGATGCCTATAGTTTGTTAAGCTATATACAGCGTGAACAGTATGGCGACAGACCATTGTTCAAAGGACCATACTACAATGCCCGTTTGGCTCCTCCTTATTACAAAGAAGGTTCAGCGCAATACCGAAACGGAAAAGACGCTGAAGGAAAAGACGTATATGTTAAAACTGGCAATCGAGTTGAATATGTTTGGGATGAAAGATATCTGACCAACTTCCCTCGAATGGGTGATTTAACTGACAAAAACAAAGGATATAAATACTGGTATAAGGAACGCGAAAAGACCGACGCAAACGGAAACAAAGAAATCGTTACCCCAGAATTCAAAGACAACATTGGTTTTATGATGAATTACCAGTTGGGATGGATGTACTGGAGATATTTCTTCTGGAATTTTGGTGGACGTCAAAGTGATATTCAAAACGTAGACAACAATATTTTTGATGGTAACTGGATGAGTGGTGTTGGTGCGTTTGACAACCGTAGAATTGGTCCACAAGACAAAATTCCTGCGTCATTGTCGAGCAACAAAGCACGAAACAAATACTACCTAATTCCTTTCTTATTAGGACTTATTGGAATACTCTTCCAATTTACGCGTCAGAAGTACGATGCAACCGTTGTCTTAACCTTGTTTGTATTTACGGGGATGATGATTGTGATTTATTTGAATCAGCCTCCGTTGGAACCTCGAGAACGAGATTACACCAACGTAGGGTCTTATCAAACATTCTGTATTTGGATCGGATTAGCTGTTTTGGCAATCGCTCAAGCACTTAAAAAGTACATGAATGGCCGACTCGCCGCCGTTGTAGCAATTGTGTTGTGTTCAACTGCCCCTTATTTAATGGGTTCTCAGAACTGGGATGACCATGACCGTTCAGACAGATATTTAGGCATTAGCTTCGCTAAAAACTATTTAAACTCATGTGCTCCTAACGCCATTCTATTTACCAATGGAGATAACGATACCTATCCACTTTGGTATGCGCAAAACGTTGAAGGTTACAGAACAGATGTAAGGGTTATTAACCTGAGTCTGTTGAGCACTGAGTATTATGCACAGGCGCTAACTCGTAAGTATTATGGATCAGATCCATTACCACTATCTATTATTCCTAGTGAAAAGCTGAAAGATGGTGAACGTGAAGGCATTTTGTGGAAACAAGACAATCCATTCTTTAACTCAAAAGATTATTACGATTTGTCGACGATCCTGAAATTCATGACCAGTGACGACGATCGACACAAAGCGTCTTCGAATCAGGCTAAGCCGAGTGAATTGGAAAACTACCTACCTTCTCGAAACGTATTCGTTCCAGTTGATAAAGCTGCAGCAGTGGCTTCAGGAATGATTAAACTTCAAGACACTGGTAAGATTGTCGACAATATTCAGTTTAACTTAGGAACGCGACTGATGAAAGGTAGTGTGGTAATGTTGGACATAATTGCCACCAACGCAGCCAACGGTTGGGAAAGACCTATCTACTTTACAACTACAACTGGTGACGATACATACGCTGGCTTAGAGTCTTATTTCCGACATGAAGGTCTAACCTACCGATTGGTTCCAATGAAACACAACTGGGACCAGTATAGAGGTCTAACGGATAAAGATCTCATCTATCAAAGGTTAATGAAAGACTTTGAGTGGGGAAATATGGACAAAGGAGAAATGTTCTTAGACCACAAAGCGACCTTAGTACCTCGAAACTTGCGGATTTTGTTTGTGCAAGTAGCACAGCAGTACACAAGTGAAGGCGATACCGTTAAGGCAAAAGAACTGTTGCTAGAATCACTTCGCGTAATTCCAGAATCAGTGTTGCCAATGGACACGTATGTACGTTCTTACTACATTGAAATGCTGAATTCATGCGGAGATAAAGAAACAGCGCAAATGTTGTTGGATCGAAGTGTGAATCAAATTGCTGAAGAAATGGAGTACTACAACATGCTAGCGCGCCATAAGAATAGAAAGTTCAAAAAGATTGGTAAACAAAAATTAGAATCGACTGTTCGAGACCTACAGCAAAATATTGGCATCGCTACTCGAATGAGTGACTCTACTTCGGTACGAAGGTTATCGTCATTGAACGGCGGCTTATAAAGAATCAACATTTAATTACTACGGGTATCCTATACCCGTAGTTTAATATGGAGAAAAAAGCACCCCAAAAGCAGCTCATCTATGGCATTCATGCTGTGCAAGAAGCCATTGAGTCAGGTAAACAGTTTGAACGTATTTACATTCTGAAAACAGACAAAGGCGCAGCCTTGATGGATCTGAATGCTCAGATTAAAGCAAATCGTCTGCCTGTTCACCATGTTCCTATTCACAAGCTGAACCGCTTAACACGCAGTAACCACCAAGGTGTGGTGGCCTATTTGTCCTTGATTCCAAATGTGGTGATAGATGAAATCATTACACGCACGTTTGAGGCAGGAGAACATCCAAAGATATTGGTGTTAGACGGCATCACAGATGTTAGAAACTTTGGCGCATTGAGTCGTTCTGCTCTGGCTTTCGGTTTCCATGCGGTAGTTGTGCCCAACAAAGGGTCGGCGCTGATTCACGAAGACGCAGTTAAAGCATCCGCTGGGGCCTTAATGAAAATCCCTGTAGCGAAAGTGATTAACCTTAGTCGTTCTTTGGAAGAAATGAAGGGTTTCGGACTTAAAATTATCGGCATTACCGAAAAGGGTACGGAATCTATTCGAAAATTAAGCATCAACGAACCAGTTGCAATGGTGCTTGGAAACGAAGAAACCGGTCTCCACGAAAACAGTTTAGCGCTGTGTGAAGCGACGTATCGCATTGACATTTCTGAGGAAATTGACTCACTAAATGTGTCAGTTGCCGGTGCAATTGCCATGTTTCAAGCGTCCAACTAATTTTTTTCTTAAACAGTTTCCTTCTTTTTTACGCCTTTTAGGCCCCAATACCTTCTGTAATACACTCATTATATGGTCATTAATTTCACACATAGGGTGTCAAGGCGTTTAAAAAACTAAAAATCTTTTTGCTTGTTTTTTTCATATAGAAAATTATTTTCGCGAACAATTGAGACAAGTAAATTTAAAATTATGTATTGGACTTTAGAATTAGCATCTTATTTGGATGACGCACCATGGCCAGCAAGCAAGGATGAGTTAATAGATTATGCAATTCGATCAGGAGCTCCACTTGAGGTTGTAGAAAATCTACAAGAATTAGAGGATGACGGAGAAGCATTTGAATCAATCGATGAAGTATGGAGTGAATACCCTACCACAGACGATTATTTCTTTAACGAAGACGAGCTATAAACGCTCGACCATAAAATGTTAACCGGGTTTATCCCGGTTTTTTTTTGCTAAAAAATCTACCACCTTTTCCAATACGGCCACGTCTTTTAATCCTCCATTGTGTCCCAACCCTTTTGTGATTAAAAGTTCCGCATTCGACCGTTCCGCCAAAGCATGTAATTCCGTAACGGGTACTTCAGGATCTCGTTCGTCACCAATAACCATCATTTGAGGAGGATTTTCAATGTCTCGAAAACGGTAGTAGGTTGAATAGTATGAAAAATCCTGATTGAAATTCTTGGATAGTCGGTTTAACAGGGCCGTTTTTATTTTTTCGTTTCCACCTATCTGTTCTATAAACCGATTCATTATCGTTTCTCCATAAATGGACGAATTGGCAACCACTAATTTTTCAACGGTATGTTCGTTATCAGCTAAGAATAGGATGCTGGCCATTGCACCGAGTGAGTGGCCCATTAATGCATAAACACCGTTAAAATGTTCAACAATTACTTGCAGATTGGCTTTAAACTCCAGTACGCTTGAACTTGATCCTTCAGACTCTACATGACCAGGTAAATCTGGAATCACTACTGTAAAACCTGCACTAACCAATGGCTCTATGAACTTACGATAATGAAGGCCTTTGCTGCTCCAACCGTGTACTAAAACGATGACAGGCCCTTTTCCCCAAAACCATGCTGCAGTTTTTTTTCCAGCAATCACAAAATCGACGCGACTCCCTTCTTCCTTTTTTGCAAGATCCAAAGGATGAGAGGTAAGCCTAAAGGGTTTAAAGAAAATGTAATAGGCAAATCGTCCACCAAGGGTTGGACTAATAATTCCTAAAAACCGAATAATAAATTGAATTAGGCGTTGCATGTATATTTTATCGTCGGACAAAGGTGTAAAATTGCACAATGAAACTCCTCACTGCCATCGGTTTAATTTGTCAATTTGTCGCTTTCTGGTTTGCTGCACCGGAACTATTGGGGGAATCTGCCTTGAAACGTATGCAATCTGGCATTCAAAAACTAGTCACTTGGATTCCGATTATCGTTTCGCTTTTAATCATACTCGGTTACGGTTTGACCTTTATTATCATTAGCGCGTACAACGCTTACCAAATGTCAAAAACGGGTGAAGTGGTCATTGATCCAACCAAATACTTTGTCGCCATGGCTATTTTTACCACACTGTACATCGTCTTCATCATTAAGTACAAAAAAATTAAGTCGTATTTGGAAAACAAAGTGGCCATACCTCTAACCCACAAGCTGCTTAACAGCAATGAAACACGAAAAAACGCGCTGATAATCGGGGCATTGCTGTTTACGATAGGATTTGTTGCCCAGTTTGTGGCCGTTTTATTGACCTAATAGTTTCGATACCACCTTATTGGTTTCAGTAACCAATAATCTGTGGCCTTTATCTACCAAAACTACTTTACAATTTTGAACCTTGGATTGAAAACGAAGCGCACTTCTATAAGAAATCACACTATCGTTTTTACCATAAATCAGGTATGACTTAATTTGAGAGTCACTTATTTCTTCTATCGACTTTTTAACTCCCGGACTTATCCGTGCCGTGCTCGACCAACGATCGAATAATTCTTGTCGCTTACTCTTGGTATCCACAGTCGATTTGTAGAATTTTAAGGTCTTTTTATTTACAAAACCAAGGCGCTTAATAAACCGCGCTGTTGAAAAAAATAAGCCAGGTGATAGTATGAATTGTTTGAACACCCACTGACCTATTTTCGTTTTCGTAATAAAGTTAAAAGCAGGCTTTCTTTTCAAACCGTCGGCTGCAATTAACCACAAGTCATTGATCTTATTTTTAAACGCCACAGCAAAGCCAAGTGCGTAGTTACCTCCAATGCTGTAACCCAGAAGACTTATGTGATCACTGGCTTTCACGTGATGTAGAAACCGCTCCATTAGATCAGCCAACAACTCGTTATTTAGTTTCTCCTCTTCCCGCCAAATAGTTTTTCCTTGGAACGGTAGGTCGACAGAAACCAATCGATATTTTTTTCCAAGACTGGGTTCCAGGACATTAAAGACGGTGCAATCCTGACCATAGCCATGAAAACAAATCAAGGTTTCGGGCCCAGACCCAAACTCAACATAATTTATGATCGAATTACGCCAATGAAATACCTTTTCCACAATGCCTGATTTGGGATTTTAAAGTCTTAATTTTGCCCAATTTGAAAGAAAACTAATGCCCAAAGATACCTCAATAAAATCAGTCTTAATTATCGGAAGCGGTCCAATCATTATTGGCCAAGCATGTGAATTTGATTACTCAGGTTCCCAAGCTGCAAGAAGCTTAATGGAAGAAGGAATTTCGGTTACCTTAATCAACTCAAATCCTGCAACCATTATGACCGACCCTGTAATGGCTGATAACATTTACCTATTGCCTTTAACGCCAGAGTCGATTGTTACCATTTTAAAGAAACACCAAATTGATGCAGTACTGCCTACAATGGGCGGACAAACTGCATTGAATTTAGCTAAAGAAGCCGACGAACTTGGTATTTGGACCGAGTACAACGTTCGGATGATCGGTGTAGACATGGAGGCTGTTGAAAAAACAGAAAACCGTGAAGCGTTCCGCCAGTTGATGGTGGATATAGGCATTGGCGTTGCTCCTTCGAAGATTGCAAATTCCTTTCTTGAAGGAAAAGAAGCAGCTCAGAAATTAGGATTTCCTTTGGTAATTCGACCATCGTATACTCTTGGTGGATACGGAGGTGGCTTCGTACACAACAAAGAAGAATTTGATGAATCGCTAAAGCGTGGACTAGAAGCATCCCCGACACACGAGGTGTTGGTGGAGCAAGCCGTTTTAGGTTGGAAAGAATACGAGCTTGAGTTGTTGCGTGATGCAAATGACAACATTGCCATTATCTGTACCATTGAAAACTTTGACCCAATGGGCATCCATACAGGAGATTCGATAACAGTGGCTCCTGCCATGACGCTTAGTGATACTTGTTTCCAAGAAATGCGTGATCAGTCTATAAAGATGATGCGAAGCATCGGAAATTTTGCTGGTGGTTGTAATGTGCAGTTTTCTGTGAACCCTGAAGATGAAACCATTATAGCTATTGAAATAAACCCTCGAGTAAGTAGGTCATCGGCATTGGCTTCTAAAGCAACCGGTTATCCAATTGCTAAAATTGCTGCAAAACTGGCTATTGGGTATCACCTTGATGAGCTTAAAAACCCAGTTACAAAAACGACTTCGGCCTTTTTTGAGCCGTCTATAGATTATACGATTGTGAAGATTCCTCGATGGAATTTTGCCAAATTCCCTGGTGCGGAAACCCACTTAGGCTTGCAAATGAAGTCGGTAGGTGAGGTAATGGCCATCGGACGTAGTTTCCAAGAAGCACTTCAAAAGGCTTGTCAGAGTTTAGAATTAAAACGAATGGGTTTAGGCTGTGACGGTTATGAAGAACGCAACCTAGAAATCATTGTGAATAGCTTGAAAAAACCAAGCTGGGATCGATTGTTCCACATCAAAGACGCGATATCGTTAGGAATACCAATCACGTCGATTCAAGAGGCAACAAAGATTGACCGTTGGTTCTTAGAGCAGATTTACGATCTGGTTAAAACAGAACGTGAAATCAAAAAATACACTTTACAGAACATTGAACCTTCGGTATTGCGAATCGCCAAAGAAAAAGGCTTTTCGGATTTCCAAATTGCGCACGTAATGGGCAATTGCACTGAGGACGAAGTATTCGATAAAAGAACTGCGTTAGGCATCAGACGCGTTTATAAAATGGTTGATACCTGTTCTGCGGAATTCGAATCACCAACGAACTACTTCTATTCCACGTTTGATGGTGAAAACGAGTCAATTGTAACGGACAAGAAAAAAGTCGTTGTTTTAGGCGCTGGTCCTAATAGAATTGGCCAAGGTATTGAATTCGATTACTGTTGTGTTCATGGGCTTATCGCTTCGAAAGAAATGGACTATGAAGCCATCATGATTAACTGTAACCCTGAAACCGTATCCACCGACTTCGATATGGCGAATAAGCTGTATTTCGAGCCGGTATTCTGGGAACATTTAATTGAAATCATTGAACTTGAAAAACCTGAAGGTGTCATCGTTCAGTTAGGTGGCCAAACGGCGCTTAAACTGGCCGAAAAACTCCATAAAAGAGGGATTAAAATTATTGGAACGGCATTCCCTGACATGGATTTGGCGGAAGACAGAGGATCGTTCTCTGACTTGTTGAAAGAACTTGGCATTCCGTATCCAGAATACGGTGTGGCAGATAATGCTTACGAAGCAGTAGAAATAGCCAATCGAGTTGGATATCCAGTATTGGTTCGACCTTCTTATGTTTTGGGCGGACAAGGAATGAAAATCGTTATCAACGATGAAGATTTACAAAAGGCAGTTATTGAGCTACAAGGTGATTTGCCAGACAACAAGATACTCATCGACCATTTCTTAGATCGCGCAGAAGAATCTGAAAGCGATAGTATTTGCGATGGTGAAGACGTACATATCTTGGGCATGATGGAGCACATTGAACCTGCCGGAATTCACTCAGGTGATTCGTCTGCGGTATTGCCTCCATTTAGCTTTTCACAAACCGTTCTAGATCAGATGGAAGAATACACCATCAAGATTGCACATGCGTTGAACATACGTGGTTTGTTAAACATTCAATTTGCGGTGAAGAATGAAAAAGTATACGTCATCGAAGCGAATCCACGTGGTTCTCGAACGGTACCTTTCATTTGCAAAGCATATGAGGTTCCTTATGTGAATATTGCGACCAAAATTATGTTGGGTACACACAAACTAAAAGACTTTGATATTGTTAAAAAACCGAAAGGCTATGCAATTAAAAAGCCTGTTTTCTCTTTTAACAAATTCCCTAACGTGAACAAAGAATTAGGTCCTGAAATGAAATCAACTGGAGAAGCTATTTACTTCGTTGAAGATTTGAAAGATCCATACTTCCGTGAACTGTACAAAGAGAAATCGATGTACCTAAGCAAGTAATATGTTTTTTCGTAATCTCCTTCTCATTATCGTTGCCTATCTGCTTTGGCAGTTTATCAGCAAGGCGTGGAAATTTCGTAAGTTAATTCTAAGTCAGCGCGATGAAATTCTAAACCAAGCTCGCTCAGCTGAAAAACAAAGACGGGCTGAAGGTGAAGTCAATATTTCATCGAATAAAAAATCCAATACCTCTTCGACTGATGAAGGGACTTATGTGGATTACGAAGAGGTAGATTGACCTTTGTCGCCAACGGCTATTCTCAAACACAGTAGGGCCACAATCAAGGTTACTGGTGTGAAAATGTATTTTTCAAAGTCAGAAATGGCCACCATATTTCCTGCTGTATTCATCAAAAACAACACCGCAAATAGGTAGAAAATGACTTTAACCACGGTCTTTTTACGCATTTCCTTTTTGCGCAAAAGTGTCATTGAAAGTACCAAAAAAACAATGTTCAACAGCAACGATACTGATTCAAATTGATACATTTCTTTTTCAGAGGTAAGCCTTCCACCCCACACAAACTCAAAGGGAATAAACTGGAATATTATCGCTAAGTGGTATATGATTGTTAACACAAAAGTCCAAGTTATAATGCGCAAAGATTGTTCGACAGAAGGCAAATATTTCATGTTTCGAATCTAGTGTTTTTAGGCAAGCCTTTCCGATTGTTTGTCTAACCACATACACGATTTGTTTACCAATGTGTTGCAGACACTGTCGTTGATAGCCGCCTATCACCAAAAAATATGACAGAGTACCAGAATTTTTTTTTTATTACATTTACACTGACCTAGTAATAAATCCACAGTTATGAAACCCTTCATTACCCTTCTTTTTTTATCCGCATTAATTGGTTTTTCTTTTAATGATGTGAAAGCCCAAAACGTCGCCCTTCACTTCGATGGGTCTGACGATTTTGTTCAAACCACGTACCCAGGAATTTCAGGCCAAAATTCTAGAACTGTTGAGGCCATGATTCGTACAACAGCCAATTGCGATCCAAACAACAGTGGAAAACAGAAGGTGATTGTGGATTGGGGGACCACTAGTACTGGCGGTCGTTTTACCTTAAACATTCTGTGGGGAAATGCCTTAAGATTAGAAGTTTCTGGATCGGGCTTAAACGGTCAAACAGTTATCAACGACGGTAAATGGCACCACGTTGCGGCTACCTATACACAAGTTGGAAAACAAAATGAAATTAAGTTATACGTCGATGGCGTATTGGATACCAGTGGTTCTATTCCCACCTCTGTCAATACCGGTTCGTCCGTTAACATGCGCATCGGTCAACGTGTTGATGGGGTTAACAATTTTGAAGGAGATATTGATGAAGTTCGCATCTTTAGTCATGTGCGCTCTCAGTCTGATATAAAGGCTGATATAAATAAAGAATACTGTAATTATCCAAAAGGTTTGGTGGCCTATTACAAACTCAATGAAGGCAACGCTGGTTCTAGCAATTCTTCTAATAAAACAGCAAAAGACTATTCGGGAAGCAAAAATGGTACACTGACAAACTTTGCGCTTACGGGTACTTCCTCTAATTGGATTACCGGCGACACCTTAACAGGCGGTGAGTCGAAATCCACCATTGATGCCTTCGGTTGTTATACCTATACAAGTTCTGACGGAACCGTGTATTCTTCTCCTGGAAAATACACCACTACCATGACCAATGCTGCTGGTTGTGATTCAATCATTACGTTGAATGTGACTTTGGGTCGTGTGTATCATTTTACGCGTCATACAGCGTGCGACTCTTTCATTACACCTCTAGGTAATGTGCATTACCAAACAGGCTTTTACAGAGACACATTGGTTGGTGTTACGCCAAAAGGCTGTGATTCTGTATTAATCATGGAGGTAAAAATCAACCACAAGTTAGAAACCCAAGAAGATTTGGTGGTTTGTGATTCTACTTCTGTTGATGGCAAATGGTATTTCTCGGATGTAAAGCTTACCCAAGAAGGTTCGGCGGTTACCGGTTGTGACTCTGTACACACAATTGATATTACTGTGAATGAATCTAGCACCAACACGATTTTTGAAACGCATTGTGATCGATATAAATCTAGCTTGGGGAATACCTATACGAAAACGGGTATCTATAAAGAAAAGCTGTCGAAGGCGAATAAATATAAGTGTGATTCTGTAATCACAATCGACTTAACAATACACAACAGTTCTGATCTGTATTTCCCTGTGAGAGGTTGTGACTCGTTCACTTCTCCTTCTGGTAAAGTCTATGCGGTCACTGGCGTTTACACCGAGAAATTTACAACGCAATTCGGGTGCGACTCTACGGTCGTTTATGACTTGGTTTTGTATGAAACAAAACAAGTTGAAGACAAGGTAGAAGCTTGCGATTCTATCCGCATCAACGACGTTTGGAGAACAGTTTCGGGCATTATAGAATTTACTGAAACCACAGCTGCTGGCTGTGATTCATTTGTTACGGTTGACTTACAGGTAACCAATGTAAACAACAACGTGGTAAAGTCTGGACACACATTGACGGCTAATCAAACTGCCGATAGCTATCAGTGGTGGGATTGTAAAACAGAACGACCGATTAAGGGTGCATCTTCCATGTTGTTTACCGCGCCATATTCCGGAACATTTGCCGTGGATGTAACTCTAAACAATTGTACCAAAAGGTCTGATTGTTATGATGTGATTGGTTTGGGTGTGTCTAATGATGCTAATTCAGGATTGCTAGTATTGCTATCACCAAACCCTAATGAAGGCACTTTTACATTAACGTCAAATGATGGGCAAATCATTTCCTCCTTTCAGGTGACCGATATTAGCGGTAGACTAATTCAAAGTCAAACCAACCTCTTTACATCCACGTATGATGTTAGTTGTGATTTAGTTCCAGGAATTTACATAGTGAATATTGAAATAAATAATCAAATTATGTCAAAGAAATTTGTGGTACAATAAGTCTTAAATGATTCAAAACGCCATTGGTTACCTGATCGAACAAATCATCCGTGGTTGGATTAACATTACTGGCCGAACAATAGATTTTGATACTGAGTCTTGGTTAGATAGTCCGATGGCCGATAAAAACTATGTCGGTTCTGAGTTTTATAACGACTTAGCCTCTAAGCGCAACTTAACGATACAGCCTTCTCCTACTGCAGGACTTTTAGAGAGCTTTGACATGCTTTCAAACGACGTATTTGACGCCAAGAAAGTCCATCCCTCTATCACACACTTTTACGAACACACATCTGAATATGGTTTAGAAGCTTGGAGTCATTCCGCGTTCCCATCTCGCATATTTCTTTGGATACTCACCACTTTCGTTAGTCGGAGGATGAACCAACTCAACTTTCCAGTAACGTCTATGGAATTGGCAGGAGGTATGCAAAGCGAAGTATTACCTATGTTCGACGATAAAGGTGTACGTCAATTCACGGGTTGGTTGAGGAAGCTTTCCAATCCTACAAAAGTGATTTATACCGGATTGTATTCTAGTCGTAAGCCACCTAAATGTGTTCAAACATGTGTTAAGGTTAGTTTCCCGCTTCCCATGGGGAGTTCAACGGTTTTCCTTAAGCCTCAAAACGTAGATGACGGTAGTTTTAGACTTGAATCTTCAGGTACTGGTTTTGGCGACTCTGGATATTATCGAATGGTAAAAACCAACTCTGGTAAGGTGCGTGTTCGTTATCTACGCACTTTAAAAGAACAGTTTCATGTGTTTCAAGACGCAGATGGAACGTTAAGAACGGACCACAATGTGCGATTTTTAGGGTTGCCTGTTTTGGTGTTGCATTACAAAATCTACAAAAAGAAAACAGCCAACGAAACAGCCTAAGCTGCCCCATTGGCTGAATCACTTACCTATTCACAATGATCCTCGCATTATAGACCTGACTTCCTTGAGTCACCTTTACGATGTATATACCGTTGCTCAATGTGCTAACGTTGCTTTTATACAGTCCGCTGTCCACTTTTTCTATAGTAACAGGTACTAGCTTACCATTTAAATCTCGTATCACGATGGTCGTCAATGGTGCCTTGTTCTCAACTTTAAAATACATCACATCACTACTTGGATTCGGGTATATGGTGCATACCAATTCTTTTGATTGTAGGTTGTGAATACCTACTGTTCCCACATGAACAGTTTTATTAATGGTGTCCCAACAACCAAATTCATTGATACCGAAAAGCGACACGATGTAGTCCCCTTTCTGTGGGTACGACCAGATAATCTCAGTTTTGCTTGACGTGTCGTCTATGTTTAAATTAAACACCCAGAACTGGTTCGACTTATCTATTGAGGTATTTGTAAACCTAACCGTATCCCCAATGTTTACAATTAAGTCAGTATGCGACATCGACATATCTGGTCCTTGTTCAACCCTTACAACCGACGTTGCTTTTGATGTCCCACAGCCGTTTTCAGCCGTTATGTTGACTTGATAAGCTCCTGATTCATCGTACGCGTACATAAAATGTGGTAATCCTGGATCGCTCATTAACGTATTTCCATCGCCCATATCCCAGGTGATGCTTTTTGCTCCTTGCGCAAATACGTCAAAGAAAAAGGCTTGGTTCACACATTGCGTTTGCGGATAAAAATAATAACTAAGAGAAGGATTGGCGGTATGGTCCAATACCACGAGCGTATAGTATGCAGTGAGGTCGGATCCACATTTGTTTTGGGCGGTCGCTTTTACCAAATGCTCTCCTTTACCAAATGTTTTAAAAACACGTTCTCCCATCATTGAAGAACCATCTTTAAAGGTAAATTTTGGGTTCTCCAATGTATATCCCTCTGCCTGCATGGCTAAGGCGATGGTATCGTCTTGACATACTGGCGTTCCTTCGTTGTTATAATCTGCATGTATTGTAAGTCGTGGTTGCGCATCATCCGCAACTTTGACGTACGCCTGGGATTACTTACTAAACCCACACGCGTTACTCTTGGTGGCTTTGACAGTAAAGTTATCAGCCGTAGTATAAAGGTGGGTCAACTCTCCAATCGTATCCATATATCGCTTTGTTGTACCGTCACCGAAGTCGATATCCAAAGTATCGCCTTTATACAACCAAGGTGGGTTAAATCGTATGATTTCTCCTAAACAGTATTGGTTGCGGTAACTATTAATAGAAAAGTTAAACACGTCTTGTCCAGTTCCAGCCGTAACCGGTTTAGACGTTGAATACGGTGAGCCACAAGCATATTCGAAAGTGGCTTTAACGGTGTACGTTCCATTACTGGTATAAGAATGGTTTAATGACGCATAGTCGGCTAAAGTATCTATTGTTCCGTCGCCATAGTCAATAATCGTACGTATCGCACCTTGAGAATTGGCTGATCCGCGTAATCTTTCTCCAAGACACATGTCAGCGTTGCTTATATAGATATTCCCACTACGCATAAGGTTGGTGGTAACATTTACCTGTTGATTGGCCGTATCCGAACCACAAGCGTTGTACGCGATGGCTTGTACGTCATATTGACCAGCAGTTTTATAGATGTAATCAAATTCATCTAATTGGGTTGTTTTACCATTACCTAACATAATGCGCAGACTGTCGATCGGAGTGTTTCCAGGCCATAAATTAATGTTTACAATTTGCTCAGGACAAACTTCCATTGGGTTGACACTTAAGCCCGCTTGTGGCTTCCCTCTTGAGTCACTGACTATGGATACCGTCTCAGTATGATCTCCCTCGCCACAGAAACCCTTAACAGATAGTGAAATGGTGTACTCTCCGTTTGTTTTATAGGTGTGTTTGGGAAACAGCATGTTCGAGGTAGTCCCATCGCCAAAATCCCACCTAAGGCTGTCGTAACCCTGAATACTGCTCCACTGAGAAATACTCAACGTGGTGCCCAAACAGTAATAACCGTTGTTGCTGGGCTCAGCAATGCTAAAACCCGTTTCAATTTTAGGCCGTACACGAATAAATATGTCCGCCGTATCCGAAGTATTACCGTCTGTTGCAATTAGGCGCACGAAATAGGTGCCCGTTTCTCGAAAATTCTTAGTTTTAATTGGGTTGGTGGTCGACTGTGTAACCGTGCCATCTCCAAAACTCCAATGATATAGGTTTGCGCCCTGGCCGGTGTATGTGAAAATAACGTCTTGTCCAGAACAAATGTTGCTGTCCGACACATTAAACTCCGCGGTCACCTGAGCTTGGCTAAAGGTGACAAAATATAGGCTGAATAGGGTAAGTAGAAATAAATGTTTTTTCATGTTTTTTTGTTACAAAGTTGGCAATGACAATCATCACAATACCTGTCGAAAATCAGTGGTTTTACCTGATTATCGGCACCTCATTTGCACCAAAAATTTTCTAACTTATTGGGTTACACCTAAATGAATTTTACATCAATACATCATTCACAGGTTTGATTGGTTCGGGTAAATCTGTTTCCCCAATCATTTCTAAAAGATCTATTTCAATCGTTCTACAAAGCGCTAACATGGGTATGTCGTTACCCAATCCCTCAAAAGGGTTTTCAGAATAATCACCGATCAATTCCATCATTAAAAACACCCAGCCTACAATCACCGTAAATGGTATTGATAGCCATGCACCCCAATCACTTAAATCGTGAAACTCAGTGACTAGACCGAAAGGTAAAAGAAAAATAAACAGGCCCACAAACACCAAACTCATACTCCCATATTGACGTGGAAGCGGAAACTTTTTAATTCTTTCTGCCTTCCCTTGGTGGGTATAAAAGTCATTTAAGATTTTCTGAAGCTCCATGTGTCTGAAATCGTCGATTAAATTTTGCTCCCGGAACTCTTTCAAATCCTGCGCCTGACGATCAATTATTTGCGTAGCCGTATTTTGGCTGTTAATCAATTTGTCAATTTCTTCTTGAGGAAGACAACGCGGTAATTCGAATTCAGTAATCTCATCTGCGTAAAGTCCGATGCCAAATGTTTTAAAGTTGGATATCGCTTTTCTGCGAACCAATTTACCTTGATTAATGTGTTCCCATTGAGTCGGAATTAACAATTGACTTCTTAAAGAATATAGCCAAGCAATATGGCGGTAAACCATTCTTTTATGAACGCCCTTGATAAAGTCGTCCCCTGATGGGTTTTCTTGAAACTGGCTAGTGATATATGCCCTTACATTCGCACCCCACATTCGGCTGCTGTTCACAATCGCACCCCAGATTTTTCTGGCTTCCCACAACCTGTCGTATGAACTGTTGTTTTTAAACCCGACGTAAAAGGCAACTGCGGTACCCACCAAAGAGACTGGTAACCACGGCACTTTAAACGCATGAATATTCTTCTCGTGAAGAAACTCAATAAATAGTGGAACGAGGGTGGCCCACACCGAGAGCCAAATCAGATGCCCACCAGAAAAGGCCATAACGCCTTTAAAGGTGAAGTTTTTTCTTACAAACATTACGCGTCAGTCCCCAGGTTATAAATTTCCTGGATGTCGTGGAGCATTTCGTCAAAGTCAAGCTTCAAATCAATGAGTTTACCTGTCTTGATATCAAACACCCAACCATGTACTTCTGGAAATTTGTTTTGTAGATACTGACGTTGTACGACAGCCGTTTTGGTCACATTTACACATTGTTCTTGAACATTTAGTTCAACAAGTCTATTGTAACGATCGTTTTCGTCCGCTATTGCATTTAACTCGTCTTTATGAATACGATATACATCGCGGATGTTGCGCAACCACGGATTAAGAATGCCCAAATCCTGAGCCTGCATCGCTGCCTTTACACCACCACAAAAATAATGGCCACATACAACCACGTGTTTAACTTTTAGATGCGCAACCGCGTATTCAATTACAGACATGACGTTTAAGTCAATATTGCTTACCACGTTGGCAATATTTCGGTGGACAAATACCTCACCTGGTCCAGCGCCCATAAGTTCCTCGGCAGTTACACGACTGTCGCTACAGCCTATATATAAAACTTCAGGATTTTGTCCTTGCGATAACTTTTCGAAAAAGTTAGCATCTGTTCCCTTGTTCTTTTCAATCCACTTTTTGTTGTTCTCAAAAATCGCTTCGTATGTTGTCATAATTTTCTGTTTTTTAACTAACACATAAACCTAACACTGATTCATATTGGTCAAAAATATTGATTTTACTCAATAATCAATTTTTTACTTAGACTTCCTACTTGAGTTTTTAGTTCAAGTAGGTAAATTCCTTCGGAAAGTTCTGTTTTAAATGAAAGTACCGTCCCGTTTAAATGGTCCTCGCTATAAACAAGCCGACCAACCTCATCATAAATCAACAACCTGCCGTCCTTACAAGCTTCTTCCAATTCAATGGTAAACTGACCATCATTGGGGTTTGGATACAAAGTTGATGAAATGTTACTTATGTCATTTACACTGCTCAACGTATCTTTTAATACCACCACGGTATAGTCTTCTACTTCACCGGACACAAAGCCACAAGGGTCAACATCATTATTTGTATATCGACAAACCACTCTTAATCGTAAGTCCTCATCTAATAACGCATCGCTGGGTATGGTATAGCTACCAATGCTTGAGTGAGAGGCGTCAATCGTTCCCATAGTAATACGCTCGTTGGCGTCGAATTCAGCGTTTCGATTATAGTCAATCCATGCCGCGACTTTGTTCAGGTCGAAATGGTAGTTTAAAGTCATTTCCAAATTATACGTATGGTTTTGCATGAGGTAAACCACGCTATCCGTATAATCTCCATAGTACTCCTGATTTGTTGTATTTGAAAGCGTTTCTAAACCAACGTGCTTAATCCAATCAGCTCCTGTACCTGCTCCACCTCTGCCATTACAATACACAAAAGGACGCACAACGTAATGGAATCGGAATGATTCCGTTACTTGATTGTTATTCGATTCCACAACCAACTGGAAGTATAGATTGTCATTTTCATTATCGGATGGAATGCCTGTTTTAGACTTCCATGTATTTCCCGAAACCTTTTCGAGTTCAATTTCTTGGTCCAAGTTTGTGTTGTTTTTAGACCATTTTAGTATTGCTGTTTTTACACCATTAATCGATTCAATTTCTGTTGTAACAAATTGATCAAACCCTTTTCGAGGTTTTCGGTCAGAAGGTGTTTCAGTAATACTGGTTTGAATCATTCTTGGGAACGTAGCTCTACCCACTGTCGTGTTTTCCCACAAGCCGCGGCCCCAAGTCGCTGCTCTTAAGGTGTTGCTTCCATGATGTATTTCCAAATCTTTCACTGTTACATTAGGGAATGCTTCGTTATACAGCGTCCACGAATCTGCTGACATGCTTTTGTAATACACACCGATTTCACCGCCAACATAGATATAAGAAGAATCTGACTTGTCCATGGTTACCGTTCTCAAAGGCATGTCACCCAAGTTATACGTAATGTTTGTCCACGACTGACCCAAGTCAAAAGAAATAAACACCTTTTGATTGTCTTTTTGATAGCGATTATATGTGACAACAATTGTACTGTCGCGGTTAGGATCAAAGGCGATATCCGTAACACTGTAGTTTGGGAGATTTGACCGTATGTCATTCCATGTTTTTCCTCCGTCGGTCGTTAGACGAATCGTTGAGTTTCTTGAAATCGCAATGATGTCAGAGCTGTTTTGAGCAATGGCTGCATCTTTTACTTGACCAATTTGAGGTGCACTATAAATCTCCCAAGTGATACCAAAGTCGTCACTTGAAAAAATGGTATCAGCAAAATGATAGAGTCTAAAATGATTCAGTGGATCCATCAGCAATGGAGCTTCCCAATCTGCTTGTCCGGATCCACGACGTGGGTTTTCGGATGCGGTTCTGGTTTGGCCACCATTGCGCGTGTAGTTCCGAGATCCGTATTGCCAGCTACCAATTAACCACTCGCTATTGAGTGGTTGAACGAGCCCTTCCATTCCATCTCCACCATTCCATTCAACCCAACCAGCCTCTTTTAAAATGGACGTGCCATTGTCTTGAGATCCAGCTATGTTCAAGTGAATGTTTGATTGACTTAGGCCAACCGCATAAAACTCACGAATAGCCGTTCCATCGTTTAGCCTAGTCCAGGTTTTCCCGTTATCCGAGCTCTTGGCTAAATAGCCATCCGTCCCTAAATAAAATACACCATCTATACATTCTGCTGTTCTGATATCGGCATGTACATAGGCTGCGTTTCTGTTGCTCCAATGTGTTACCTGTGTAAACGTTTGTCCTTCGTTACTACTTGCTTCTGTATCAACATATCCATACAACATGTTTTTTACATCTAAATCCGACACAGCAAAGCCTTGGCAGCTTTCGTCTGGGTTGCTTAAAAACGTAAAAAATGCGCCTTGGTTTTTGGATCGCCAAATGCCATTATTTGATGCTACGTATACGTTGTTTGGTTGACTTTTAGATACTGCGATGAACAACTTAGCGTTGTTGTTATTTGAAATCAATGCAGAATTACTCCAGTTAAAACCAGTATCGCTCGAATGTTTTAAGTAGTTTCTTCCTGATTGGTAATTGTCGATGGCGTACACCTTATTCGGTGAAGTTGGGTGAAACTCAATGTCGATGGCATACCCTGAGAAAACTAGCGACCAGGTTTTTAAGTCATCTTTTGATACGTACAAACCATTGCTCGTTCCGATGTATATCATACCCTTTCTAGTTGGATGAAACACCAGTTTATAAATTCTTTGGTTTCTTCCTAAGCCTCCAATATTGGCATCTTTTGGGTTGAACTTCGTTTCAACCCAGGTAGTTCCACCATCTGATGAACGATAAATACCGTGTGTATTGGCATTTCCACCTTGTTGAACCGCTATCAAAACATCTTTGTTATCGGCAGGATTTACGGCAATCGACACTACTCCTGAAACAACCAATGTGTCCGTTGTATTCTCCCAATTCTTTCCACCGTCTGTAGTTCTCCAAAAACCACCACTTCTAGAACCTAAGAATATATGGTCTGTATTGCTTGGGTTTACCCAAAAAGTTTCCACTCGACCAATCCCGGGCGAATAGTGTGATGTAATGTTGTTTGCATCCCATGGGCCTAACTCTTCCCATCCATTTTCTAAGGCCTTGGCGTGGCTCTTAACCCGTCCATTTGTTAAGCCTCTATACGATTCTTCAGCTCCATTAAAATACGCTTGACTTCTTTCTCCTGTTGGAAAGAACTTGCTTTCATTTTCATTCTTCCATCGCTGATATCCTTTCCATCCACTACCTTTTCCAGTACCGTAAATGTCAAAGTATGCTTCTGCAGAATCCACTACTTCATAAAAATTATAAGACACATCATCCATCATGTACTTATAAGATTTTTCTTGTCCGTAACTAAGAAAAGAAAGGGTCGAGATAATGACGAAAAGCGTCGCGACTTTTATTGAATTGAACATATTGTCAAATTTAGTTTTATCTATTGGTATGGTCTTAATTGATTCCACGTTTGTATCGTTCCAAAGCGCGATTTCTTGCAAACTTGTGATCTATCATAGGCTCTGGATACGTTTTCGATCTTAGTTCTGGAATCCATTTGCGCACATATGTCATCTGCGGATCAAACCTTTTAAGTTGTTCAATTGGATTGAAGATCCTAAAATAGGGTGCTGCATCGCAGCCTGTTCCAGCCGCCCATTGCCAATTTCCGTTGTTCGACGACAATTCGTAGTCTAATAATTTGGAAGCAAAATAGGCTTCACCCCATCGCCAGTCGATCAACAAATGTTTACACAGAAAGCTGGCAGTAACCATGCGAACTCGATTGTGCATATAGCCCGTTTTATTTAACTGACGCATACCTGCATCGACCATTGGGTAGCCTGTGGTACCATTGCACCATTTTTCAAAATCCTCCGAATTGTTTTCCCAATCAATGCCGTCGTATTTTCTTTTAAAATTGTGTTCAACCACTTCCGGGAAATGATACAAGATTTGCATAAAAAATTCCCGCCAGATTAACTCTGAAACGAAAACGGGATGGGATTTTACTTGGGCAAAAAGACTTCGTATACCGATTGAACCAAACCGCAAGTGTGGACTTAAATAACTGGTTTGGTCGAGTGAGGGAATATTCCGTGTCTCTTCATACTCTTCTAACTTTTCTAATGCATATGGACGGACACGTATTTCCGATTTCTTAAAGCCCATAGAATGTAATGAATGTAGGCTGGGTGGGGTTTTAAACCAATTTGGATGACTTGGTATTTCCTGTGGTTGGATGGATTCAATATCTACTTGTTGTAACCACCTTTTTTTAAACGGCGTGAACACCGTATACGGACTACCGTCAGATTTCACCACTTCGTCTTTTTCGATGATTACTTGGTCCTTGAAAGACAACAACTCTATGTCATGAGCTGCTAATAATGTCTCTATTTCTTTGTCGCGTTGTAGTGCGTACGGCTCGTAATCTCGGTTGACATACACTTTTTTAACATCAAACTGCTGGAGTATTTCTGTGAATACCTCGGACGGCGTGCCATGAAACGTCTGTAAACCACTACCATGTACTTCTAATGAGTTGTTCAGTTCTTGGAGTAATTGATGAATGAACGTAAGCCGTGCATCCTCTTCGTCCAACTCATCGAGTATGTTTTTGTCAAAAATAAAGAGTGGTAGGGTCGGAAGGTCACTATTCAGTGCTTCCGTTAAACCGACATTGTCTTCAATCCGCAAATCACGACGAAACCAAAAAATCGAAATAGGTTGGGAATTAGTTATCATGTATTACACTTCTCTTTTAACTAACACAGCAAACCCAATTACGTTTGACAGATTTACATTTGATTTGGAATTTGGTCCTTGGTAAACTCATACAGAGAATCTGCCTCGTCTTCTTTCAGCTTTTTTACCAATTCAAGCGCATCGGGAACAACGTCACTGCAGAGTACGATGAGTGATCCCTCTTTGGCCGTCTTAACTGCGTGAATAATGGCTTCTTTTTCTGATGGTATGACGGTCGTTTTCTTATTCGGGTCTTTCATCTTAATGCCGTCTTCAAGCATTTTGATCAGCTCTTGTTCGGACTTGCCACGTAATTGTTTGTCTTGACGAATGATAATTTCATCAAACATTTCAGCGGCTATACTTCCCATTTCGTTGTTGTCTTCAACACGGCGATCACCAATGCCTGCGATGATGCCGACTTTAACAGTGGCGTCAATATTCTCAATAAACTGCTGTAACGCGCGCATTCCTGCTGGGTTGTGCGCATAATCCAAGATTATTTTAAAATGTTTGAAGTTGAATAGATTCAGTCTACCAGGAGTTTGGGTTGGCGACGGAATGAAGGTTTCTAAGGCCACCTTGATGTCTTCGATACTAAAGCCCTGAACATGAGCTGCAAGCACAGCAGGTAACACATTTTGAATCATAAACTTAGCCTTGCCTCCATAGGTTAGAGGAATGTTGACGGCTTTAATCACACGCATTTTCCACTCACCTCTGCATATGGTGATATAGCCATTTTCGTATATAGCAGATAGGCCATCACGTTTTTGCATGGCGGTGATATGCGTATTGTCTTCGTCCATTGAAAACAAGGCAACATTACATTCCACCTTCTTTCTCATTTTATAGACTAGTTCGTCATCCGCATTTAATATCGCATACCCATTTGGTAAAACAGTTTCAGGTATTACGCCTTTCACTGCAGCCAACTGTTCCACGGTATGAATGCCTTTTAGTCCTAGGTGGTCTGCCGCCACGTTGGTTACAATGCCCACGTCACAATTTTTGAAACCTAGTCCTGCCCGCAGCAATCCCCCGCGTGCAGATTCTAACACAGCAAAGTTGACCGTTGGGTCTTTTAAAACGAACTCGGCACTTGCAGGTCCAGTGCAATCACCTTTCATCAACAAACGGTTTTGAATATAAACACCATCGCTTGTGGTATAGCCGACTTTATATCCTTTCATTTTCGCCATGTGGGCGATTAAACGTGTAGTGGTTGTTTTTCCGTTGGTTCCAGAAACTGCTATGATTGGTATTCTAGCACTTGATCCTGGAGGAAATAATTTGTCGATTACTGGAGCAGCGACATTACGAGGAAGTCCGGTTGTTGGTGCCAAATGCATTCTAAAACCTGGGCCAGCATTGACTTCTAGAACGGCACCTCCGGTTTCTGATAAAGGAATACTTATGTCTGATGTCATAACATCTATTCCGCAAATATCTAAGTCAATAATCTTTGAAATCCGTTCAGCCATAAAGACGTTAGCTGGGTGGACAATGTCTGTCACATCTTCAGCAGTACCACCAGTGCTTAAGTTGGCAGTATCTTTAAGAACGAGTTTTTCACCTTTCTCAATTACCGTAGATAACGTGTATCCCTTTGCTTTGATAAGCGCCATGGTGAGTTCATTTACCTTGATGGCGGTTAGCACTTTTTCATGTCCGTAACCACGTCTTGGGTCTGCATTGACGGTATCAATTAATTCTTGGATTGTAGATTTCCCATCTCCAATCACGTGAGCGGGTGTTCGTTTCGCGGCTGCAACCAACTTGTTATTGATCACCAATAGTCGGTAATCTTCTCCGACTATATATTTCTCGACAATTACCGCTCTTGACACCTTCTGAGCTTCTCTAAATGCAACCAGCGCGTCTTCGTAGTTATTAATATTCACGGTAATGCCTCTTCCATGGTTTCCATCTATCGGTTTTACAACCAGTGGAAATCCTACATATCGACAGGTTTCTTCCAGACTACTTTCTCGTCGGATTATTTCTCCTCTAGGTACTTCAACCTCGGCTTGTTCCAATAAATATTTCGTGTCTTCTTTATCACACGCCAATTCAACGCCTATGTTACTGGTTTCGCTTGTAACGGTTGCTTGAATTCTTTTCTGATTGGCACCGTAACCAAGTTGACAAAGCGAAAACTTGTTTAAGCGAATCCATGGGATGCCTCTTTTTTCTGCCTCTTCTACTATGGATCCCGTACTTGGTCCAAGACGCTCGTTCTCACGAAGAATACGCATCTCTTGAATGTCATCTGTTAAGTCGTAGTCCTTTCCTTCTATCAACGCTTCGCAAATACGCACGGCGGCCTTTGCAGCGTAACGACCGACATTTTCTTCCATATAGGCGAAAACCACGTGATATACTCCTTCTTCACCATAGCCTCGGGTTCTTCCGAAACCCACGTCCATTCCAGCTAAGGTTTGGATTTCGAGGGCAATGTGTTCAATAATATGACCCATCCACGTTCCTTCCTCGACCCGCTGAAAGAATCCACCCGGTGTTCCAACAGAACATCTGTGGGCGAACATCGTTGGAAACATTTCTTTCAAACGATCTGCGAAACCTTCAATTTTATCAGATGGCTTTTGTTCCATCTCTTGTAGGTCAAGCACCATTACAATTAGCTTATGTCGACGAACAGACCAATAATTGGGTCCGCGCATCGCTTGAATTTCCCTGATTTCCATATCCTACTTAATTACGTTTTTTGGTAAAGATGCCTGCTTAGACATAAAGAACAACGGGCGTTGATTACATAACCATTGCCAGTTGTACAATAATAACTTTTTTAACAATTAATGAAATTATACTTTCTTTTATTTCAAATTTGCTGAATGGTTAAAGGAACGTTGATACCAATTGGGGGGAATGAGGACAAAGGGGACGGTTTAACTGAAAACTATTCTTTAGACTTTGTTCAACAAGGCATCCTTTCACACGTGGTACGAGAATGTGGCGGACCCGAATCTTTAATAATGGTGATACCAACGGCATCTAGTATTCCTGACGAGGTGGGAGCCAATTATGTAGAGGCATTTGGCAAGTTAGGCTGTTCTAATGTGGTCGTTTTAGACATTCGGGAAAAAGAGGATTCTGAAATGCAAAGAGCGATAGATCTGGTGACAACGGCGAATTGCATCATGTTTTCAGGCGGTGACCAATCGAAAATTACCAATAAAATTGGTGGAACATCTATTCATAATATCATGATGGAACGCTATCAAAATGACAGTGGTTTTGTCATTGCTGGAACGAGTGCTGGAGCCATGGCGATGTCTACAGAAATGATTGCTGGTGGCAGCAGTACAGAAGCCTTTATAAAAGGTGCCGTTTCTATGTATCACGGTTTGGGCTTGACCCCTGGAATTATGTTTGACACGCATTTTATCATGCGCGGTAGATTTGGTCGTATTTGTGAAGCGGTTGCAAAACATCCTGAACTTATTGGTATCGGTTTGGCTGAAGATACGGGACTAGTCATCAAGAACGGAAACGAAATGAAGGTCATTGGATCTGGAATGGTAATCGTTTTTGATGGGAGTAGTTTGGTTCACAATAATGAAAAAATCTTGGACGTTGGAACGCCTATGACGATTACAGACTTAAAAGTGCACATTCTGTCAAATGCCGATCGATATTCCTTAAAAGAAAGAAAAGTAACCGTTCTGCCTATCGACGCGCCATTTGAGTTCGATTGATTATTTGTAAATCGCCACCACCATTTCGCCATCTGATTGACGCATGGCTCTGTACATGCCTTCAGTATTAAACGGCATGGCAATATTTCCTTGACTGTCCACCGCGATAAGTCCACCGTCACCACCGATTTCAAGAATACGTTTCAAAATGACTTCTTCGGATGCTTCTTTCAACGTCATTCCTTTGAATTCCATTAAAGCACTCACGTCATACGCAACCACGCCGCGAATAAAGTATTCGCCACTGCCAGTACATGAAACTGCGCACGTCTTGTTGTTTGCATAATTACCTGCTCCAATTATAGGACTGTCGCCAATGCGCCCAAACTTTTTATTGGTCATTCCACCAGTGGATGTAGCCGCTGCAATATTGCCCTGTTGGTCAAGGGCGACTGCGCCAACCGTACCAAACTTATGGTCTTTTGATTTGCTATGGTCTAATTGAAAACTGTCTGAATCCTTTATTTCTTGCCATTGGTTAAACCTCAGTTCGTCATAGAAGTAGTCCTTATCTTCTAAAGTAAACCCCAGTGATTTTGCAAAGTCCATGGCTCCTTCAGCAGCTAAAAACACGTGGTCAGATTTCTCCATGACTTGCCTGGCCAGTTGAATTGGGTTTTTAATACCCGTAATTAGAGAGACCGCACCTGCACCTTTGTTTGCGCCATCCATAATAGAGGCGTCCATTTCGTGATTGCCTTTGGCGGTAAACACACTTCCTCTTCCGGCATTAAATAGTGGAGAATCCTCGAGATGAGTAACGGCTTGTTCAACCGCTTCTATTGCGGTTCCGCCTTTTTCCAAAACGTCATAGCCAGCATGTAAACTTAGTTCCAAAGCCCTTTTGTAGGCCTCTTCTTTTTCGGCGGTCATCATACCCCGAACAAGCGTACCTGCCCCACCATGTATGGCTATTGAATACTTTTTCATTTCTGCAAATCGAGTTACTTATACCACTTTTTCTTTAACCGAAACGACAGTCGCACCAGTAGAATTAAAGCTGGCACCTCGACCAAAGGCCCAATCACTCCTGCAAATGCCTGTTTACCATGAAGTCCAAAGACGGCTATGGCCACAGCGATGGCTAATTCAAAGTTGTTTCCAGCCGCTGTAAAAGATACAGAGGCGTTCTGCTCGTAGGATGCGCCGAACAGTTTGCTAAACACGAAGCTAATCATGAACATCAAGATAAAATAGATTAACAATGGAATGGAAATTCGGAGGACGTCCATAGGTAATTCGACAATGTATTCTCCTTTCAGTGAGAACATGACGATAATCGTGAACAGCAATGCTATCAGTGTTATTGGCGAAATGGCTGGAATAAACGTATTCGTATACCAATCGATGCCTTTTTTCTTCACAAGGGCATATCTGGTGACAATACCAGCTAAAAACGGGATGCCCAAATAGATGGCAACGCTTTCTGCAATGGTTGCAATTGATACCTCTACAATGGCTCCTTCAAATCCAAAAAGTGGTGGAAGTTTTGTGATGAACAGCCATGCATAAAAACTATATCCAAACACTTGAAACACACTGTTCAGGGCGACTAATCCTGCGCCATATTCACTGCTTCCTTCTGCTAAGTCGTTCCAAACCAAAACCATAGCTATACATCGTGCAAGTCCGATCAAAATCACCCCAACCATATATTCTGGATAATCGTGAAGGAAAGTGATGGCTAATGCAAACATTAAAAATGGCCCTATCACCCAATTCAGCATCAAGGACAGTGAAAGCACTTTGACGTTTTTAAAGACAGTAGGTAACAAGGAATAATTCACCTTAGCCAGTGGAGGAAACATCATTAAGATGAGACCAATGGCAATTGGAATATTGGTTGTTCCATGACTTAAGGAATCTACTACTTGAGCGGTGTTTGGAAATAAATACCCTATTCCTACCCCTAACGCCATGGCTAGGAATATCCATAAGGTTAAATACTGATTTAAAAAGCTGAGTTTCTTTTTTCCTGTTGACATACTATTGAATCAGTGAAAATACATATTTCATTTGAGAGGCAATTTCATAAGAGGTTTCAAGGTAGACTTGGGATTCGCTGTCGGTGTCATCAGACCTTTTTGGGTCCACATACGTCAATGGTATTCTTAACAATGCATTCGGAATAAATGGGCAGTTTTGATCTGCATGATCACATGTCATAACTGCAATAAAACTTGCTGGGTTCGAATCGTCTGAATACAGTTTAGAAAATAATTTCACTGGTTCAGTGATTTCTGAAAAACGAACAGCGTATTCCGGATTTTCGTCACCTGTTTTACTAATGTCGAATCCATTTGATTCCAAGGCTGTAATGGTCCTTGGGTTACATGCTGTCACCTCTAAACCTCCCGAATAACACGATGCATTAACACCATAATGATAGGCCATTGTTTGTGCCCATACTTGAGCAAACTGGCTACGTCGCGAGTTGTGTGTGCAGATAAAATTGATGTTTACACCAGAGCCTTTTTGCAGTTGATTCTTTAATTGTTCTGCAAATAGGGCCAATTCTTCCAACCGTTTCTGAGGAATTTTGTCCGTCGACAATTTGTCGATATAGTCTTTAATTTGTTTTAACATCTTTTAACAACATCCACCGCCAGGCGTGCAGCATGATTCTGCGCTTTCTGTAATACTTGCTAGGTTTCTTTTTATTTTTTCAACTGGAACACCGCAATTGTCTTTTGCCAAACAGTCGGTATGGGTATTGGTAAGAACAAAGTCTTTTCCGTCAAAGTCCAAACCATATTTACCTATGGTTGAAGACTGGTATTCCACTTCGATTTCTAAGTCTTCAAGACCCAATATGTTTTCAGACAAATTGATAATATCTAAAAATTTAGAAGGCGCAATTCGATGGTCGTAATCGTTTGCCTCCCACAATTGAAAGTTGATGGCATTATCCGTTCTGACTTTTCCGCCACAATCAATAAAATGTTTCGAAACAGAGCCTATTTCCGTTACGTGAAAATGTTGTGGTACATACGAACCATTAGGTAGTTTAAACCTTACTTCTCCGATGTTTTGTAGTTGTGTTTTTACTTGTGATAATCTCATGATATTTTTATTTAACAACAGTTATCTCCGCAGTCTTTGTACTGATCAAACAGTTCATTTAACATGTTTCTAATCTGTAACCAGCGCGAAGGGTTAATACAATAACTTATGGAAGAACCTTCTATAGATCCTTGAATAATACCGACGTCTTTAAGTTCTCGAAGGTGTTGGCTAATAGTTGCTTGTGCCAGACCTAATTCACTAACCAAATCGCCGTTAATACAGGCGTTGGCTTTTAATAGGTATTGGACAATCGCTACTCTTGCCGGGTGGGCGAACGCTTTTGAAACGATTGCCAACTCGTTTTGTTTCGAGTCAAATAAATCTGTCTTTGTTATTCCCATAGGTACATTGAAATATTACGATGATAGATGTATAATACCATCATTTTTCACAAAACTTTTTTCTAGAACGTTTCTTTTTTGAGGAAATCTGAGACCACAGGAAGTTCGAAACGCGTCTCAATCGAGTCACAAGCCAATCTCATTGCGTTTCTCCATTTGTCCGCTTCGTCAGGTAATTTTTTTCCTGATTCTTGCCACGTCTTTTTATCCGGCCATTGCGCGTACGCCATGAATTCGCTAGCGTTTGTTTTATGGAGTCTTGAGCCAAGACTGCCTTCATGGGTATAAATTAAACGTGTTAATTCTTCCCACGCTTCGATAAACTTGGACGTTTGTCCAGGTTTAACAGAAAACGAATAAATGACGGCAAACATGTTAGATAAAATCTGGATATTCTTCTGGATCCGATTCATTCATCAGACCATAAACGACCGTAAAAATGTCTTCCGTATTGGGCTTAGAAAAATAGTCGCCATCGGTGCTATAGGCTGGACGATGCGCTCTGGAGGTGATGGTTTTTGGCTGTGCATCTAGCCATTGATACCCACTTTGTTTTTCCAGCACTTGCTGCATCATATAGGCAGTTGCACCCCCTGGAACGTCTTCATCTAAGAAAACGATCTTGTTCGTTTTCTCTAAAGACTTCACTATGTCCTTGTTTAGATCAAACGGCAACAACGATTGTACGTCTATAAGTTCAACTGAGATACCATGCTCCTCCAATTGTTTGATAGCATCTTCAGCAATTCGACAGCATGACCCGTACGTTACCAACGTAACATCTGTGCCGTGTTGCAACGTTTCTACTTGACCCAAAGGCAACGTGTAAGATCCCAAATTATCTGGTTTGCGCTCTTTAAGTCGGTAACCATTTAAGCATTCTACCACAATGGCCGGCTCATCTGACAACAACAAGGTGTTATAAAAGCCAGCAGCCTTTACCATGTTTCGAGGTACCAAAACGTGCATGCCTCTTACCGCATTTATGATCATAGACATCGGAGAACCACTGTGCCAAATACCTTCTAATCGGTGACCTCTTGTCCGAATAATGACTGGGTTTTTTTGACCACCTTTGGTTCGATATTGCAGGGTTGCAATGTCGTCGCTCATTATTTGAATCGCGTAAATCAAGTAATCCAAATACTGTATTTCTGCAATTGGTCGTAGTCCGCGAAGGGAGGCCCCAACAGCTTGACCGATAATGGTGTTTTCTCTAATACCAGTATCCATCACGCGGTTGATTCCGTGCTTTTCTTGAAGTCCGGCAAAACCTTGGTTTACATCACCAATATGACCTAAATCCTCTCCAAACGCCACCACTCTTTTATCACGTGTTAAGGCGTCGTCAAAGCATTCTTGTAAGATTTCAAACCCGTTTAGCATCGGACTTTCGTCACTAAATGCGGGTGGAATTTCATTTACTTTTAGCGCATTCCACTCCGACTCGCTGTATAAATGACTGCTATACCGTTCGAAGTTTATGTTTTTATAGTCGTTGTACCACGCAAGTAATGCTTCTCTTGCTGGACCATTTTCTCCTATCGTAAGTCTTAAGGCTTTAGAAACTGATACGCCGAGGTCTTTGCGAATGGCATTTCTATCTGCCTTCAGCGCTTTTGCTAATGGCATGATGGCCTCTGGGTTTCCAGATTCGTTTGCCAGTGATTGCAACGACTCGATGCACGTATCCTTTTCAGCTTGTATGGGTGCCATGTACGCTTCCCAGGCAGCTTCTTTAGATTGTTTAACGTGTTCGATAGCTTCGTTCTCGATAGTCTCTATTTCTGATTTAGAAACCACTTTTGTTTTTAGCATCCAGGCCCGCATCTGGTCGATACAGTCGTATTCTGCTTCCCATTCCAACCGTTGTTTCGACTTATAACGTTCGTGTGATCCTGAAGTTGAATGTCCTTGTGGTTGCGTTACTTCGGTAACATGGATAATGGCTGGAACGTGTGATTTACGGCATTTCGCAGCCGCCTTTGCATAGGTCTTAACCAACTCCGGATAATCCCATCCCTTGACGGTATATAAATCATATCCTTTTCCGTCTTTATCCGTTTTAAATCCCTTTAAAATGGAAGAAAGGTTTTCTTTCGTTGTCTGATATTTTGCTGGTACAGAAATGCCATAAGCATCATCCCAGATAGACACCAACATGGGTATTTGAAGAACTCCGGCTGCATTAATAGCCTCCCAAAAAGGCCCTTCACTTGTACTCGCGTTGCCGATGGTACCGAAAGCAATTTCGTTCCCTTCAATTGAGAAATCTGTTAGGTCGTGTAGTTTTTCATTTTCACGATATAATTTGGATGCCCACGCCAATCCTACCAACCGACTCATTTGTCCTGCTGTTGGACTAATATCCGACGATGAATTGTAGTGGTCTGTTTGGTTCTTCCAACTACCATCTGCGTTCAGCAGCCTGGTTCCAAAATGACCGTTCATGCTACGACCAGCACTCGCTGGTTCTTCTTCCACATCAGTAATCGCATATAGTTGCGCAAAGAAGGCGCGTTCATTGCTCATGCCTTTTGCGAACATGAAGGTTTGGTCTCTATAGTATCCAGACCTAAAGTCTCCTTTTTCAAAGGCCTTCGCCATGGCTAATTGAGCTACCTCTTTGCCATCCCCAAAAATTCCAAACTTTGCCTTACCGGTTAGGACTTCTTTTCGTCCTAATAAACTGGCTTGGCGACTTCTGAAAGCAATTTTATAATCATTGATGATTTCTTCTAAAAACTCCTCTTTGCTCATATTTGCTTTTTCCGCCACTTGACTCATGTAATCCTAGATTTGATACTATTGAAAAAAACCACTCATTTATAGCTAAACTTGCACCTAATGAGAGGGGCAAAAGTACCAAATTTGATACACTTAATTCAACAAACGAGCCAACCTGTTGTTATACTTTTAGTAATAGAATTTCTAACGTGAATGAAGTTGAAGTATATAATGGACCCATCATAATCTTTGATGGTGTATGTAATCTTTGTAATTCCTCGGTCGACTTTGTCATTCGCAGAGACAGGAAATCGGCCTTTAGATTTGCTTCGTTACAGTCTGACTACGCCAAAAAGCTATTGGAGGGTAAAGCCATAAACATGGAAAACCCAGAAAGTTTGGTGTATTATCGGTCTGGTATTATCAAACAAAAATCCAACGCAGTACTGTCTATTGCCGTTGGCTTAGGCTTTCCGTATTCATTGGCTTACGTGTTTAAAATCATTCCACGTTTTCTAAGAAACTACGTCTACGACGTAATCGCACGAAATCGATATAACTGGTTTGGTAAGAAAAACACATGTCGCATTCCCACCGAAGCTGAACGAGAATTATTCCTTGATTAGTTGAGTTGATTCAAACTAGCTCCAGCAGAACGGTCCACTTTTAATGAGGGGTTTCCGCGGTATTTCAATTTCGATGCCCCATTCAAATCACCGGTCACCTCGCCGCTTACGGTAACATCTGCTGTCGAAGCTCCTGACATATCAACATTTACATTTTCAGCCTTTAAACTGTTTCCGTCAAATCCACTTGCACCGCTCAGTTCAAGAAAAAGCAAATCGGTTTGACCAGAGATTGTGGCCTCCGTACCTCCTGAACCATCGACGGAAAGTTTTTCCGTTGAAATGTTGTTCAGTACGACTTTTGACGCTCCATCAAACTGCAAATCAAAATATGATTTTAGATTATCCGAAGCGTCTACAGTCACTTTACAAGATCCTGAAACCTCTAACCCTTTGAGGTTAGCCAATCGAACGGTAATGATTTCATCTCCGCCAACAAAACCCTTTTTTTGCTTGAGTTCCAACACGTTGTTAGAAACCGTTACCTCGACCCACTCTTTCCCGTCTTCTCTTTTCGGTATGTCAATCCCTTCTACTTCTCCTTCTATCACATTAACAGTTAGGGCACCCTCAACCTCTATTTTATCAAAACTGTCATCAAGTCTATTATACTTTTTGTTTGTGCGTTTAGATGTGCAGTCTTCACATCTAAAACCCGCCTCCGACATATAAAAAACATGTCCCGCCATTTCGGGGTCATACACATCTTGAAGATTGTCAATGTGGTAGATAACCCGTTTGGTGGATTCATGAAAAATTACGGTTTGACCAACAGGTACTTTAACAGTTAAGGTCACTTCTGGAGAAATGACTCCACATTGCTCGTTTAACAACACTTTCTCACTCAATAAAAGTGTGTTTTTCGAAAGACGATAGGTTGGTGCTATGTTTTCAGTCGATTCTTTAGCAACGTTCTCGTTTCTTCCTCTTGCAGACTTTTGCACCTTCAATTCGATGTTGCCTGTAGTCGATTGAACCACGTCCAGCTTTAGATACCGTTTGGTACGCACATATTCTTCAGCCAATAGGTCGTCGACTCGAATTATGATGGTGTCACTTTGCACATCTAAAGTCTCAACTTGTGTAGCAATACCTTCTGATTGATATTGACGTGCATTGTAGAAAAACCCAACAATTGCTAAAATGATGGCGATAAACCAGCCTGAAATCATAGATTGTCGAACGGGTTTGGTAGGCTTTGGCACCGACAACACTTCCGGTAAAATGTGAGACGCTATGTATACCAATGGAATGGCAAAAATGAGGTAGAACGCTATTTTGAAAAACCACGAGCCAGACCCTAAGACCATCATGTTAAAGACATGTCCATCGATACGAATATTGGAATCCATATTGAAGAAATGGCCGTTAAATAAGATCCCCATTAGGGAAGTAATCAAGAGTATAATGATACCAACGAAGGCCAACACTGCGAATAGTTTAAAAAACGCTCCAAACACCCTTTTCAATAAGTCGATAAGCGATCCAAAGAAGTGTGATACAGATCGTCTGTTCTCTGGCGTTGCGATTCTTTCGTAAGCCGCTTTCGCTTCACTGTGGATGGTGTTTTTTATGTTTTCAATGTTGGGTGATTCGCCCATCATTTCTAATTTTTCAGCGGTTGTTTTGGCGCCAGGTAAAATGGCCCACAAAATGATGTAGATCCAAAAGCCGAAGCCAAAAACAAGTAGAGAAATGACCCATAAAATTCTTAAAACGGTTGGATCAAAATCAAAATACTTTGCCAAACCAGCGCAAACGCCACCAATTTGTTGGTTGTCGATGTCTCTAAACAGTCTGCGTGTTTTTCTTGAAGTCGATTTGTCTTTTGGTTGATTTGCCCCTTGATTGGTTGATTCTTCAGTAGATTTTGTTGAGGTAGTCTCTTCCTCTGCTTCAAAATCTGAAGGATATCCCATGGTTTGTGCCACATCTTCTACGTCGCTGATGTTAATCGAAATCTTAGACTCATTTAATTTCGCTTGGAGCATTTCCCCAACGCGCAATTAAATGAGTCTAAGATTTCGTCTCCATTTTCGGTGTCCTTAAAATGGTTTCCAATGTTCTTCAGGTAATCCCTAAGGGCGTCAAACGCATCCTCTTCGATTGTAATGGCAATACCGCCAATGTTAATGGTAACTATCTTATTCATTTTTTAATTATAGGCTTGTTAATTGTTTCACGGAATAGCT
>Ga0055584_100000358_pt1 | contig 43237 bp, 49 predicted proteins | sample OSDHelmetaG_FD_58716 | JGI IMG/M metagenome (GOLD analysis project Ga0055584, IMG submission 58716) | Pelagic marine sediment microbial communities from the LTER site Helgoland, North Sea, for post-phytoplankton bloom and carbon turnover... | ecosystem: Environmental > Aquatic > Marine >...
GGACTTAAAATCCCTCGGTAGAAATACCGTGCCGGTTCGATTCCGGCCCCAGGCACCATTCAATCAACACTTCTAGTAAGTTACTTATTCCTAATAAATCTTTTGTTAATTAAATATAGGCAGTTTATAGGCATATACTTAACCTAAATAAAGTTAGTTATTTGTTTTAATTTCTTAATATTACCTATGTCATTTTCTACCTAAAGCGGCCATTAGTTTATATAGAATTAAGATGTTAATACTGTATATCCTCAAGTCAAAATGCTGTAAAAAGACCTCATGAAAATTCCAAAACGAATTCGCCCCTTGATAGAAGAGGGGCTAATTGATGAAGTCATCAGTAGACTAATGAGCGGGAAAGAGGCTGATGTTTATGTAGTGCGCTGTAATTCTGAAATCCGCTGCGCTAAAGTCTACAAAGAAGCAGCCAAACGCGGCTTCAAACAGGCAGCGCTTTATCAAGAAGGTCGTAAGACACGAAATAGCCGTCGTGCTCGTGCTATGGAAAAAGGCTCAAAGTTTGGCCGCAAACAACAGGAAGAAACTTGGCATTATGCCGAAGTAGATGCTCTTTCTAGACTTGCCAATGCAAATGTGCGAGTCCCACAACCTTACGGATGTGTAGATGGAGTCTTGTTGATGGAATTAATTACTGACAATGAAGGAGAAGTAGCACCACGCTTAAGTGAGGTAGCTATGTCAGCCGAACAGGCCTTAGAAGGTCATTCCCAAGTCATGCGATTCGTGGTGCGTATGCTTTGTGCCGGTTTGGTACACGGTGATTTATCAGAATTTAATATCTTGGTGGATGACGAAGGACCAGTCATTATCGATTTGCCGCAAGCGGTGGATGCCGCAGCAAATAATAATGCTGAGTCCATGTTGGCCCGAGATGTTAACAAAATAAGCCATTATTACGGCCAGTACGCTCCGGAAATACTTAATAGTAAATATGCTAAAGAAATCTGGGGGCTCCATGCAGACGGTGAATTACAGCCTGAAACTGAGCTAACTGGCTCCTTTGCTGAAAATGCAGAGAAGGCCGATGTAGACGCAGTATTAGAAGAAGTAGAAGCTGCCTTAGTCGAAGAGCAAGACCGACTAGCGCGGCTGATTGAAGCAGATAAGTAGATCTGGCAGCAAAAGTTTTGAATTCGCAGACAGTAGTTTATTTCGCCTTCAATGCTATTAGGGTAATTAGAATAATGACTCAACAACAAGGACTCAACAGTGACTAATAACGACTGCCTAAGACGATTACGTTATATTTTCGATCTAAGTGACTCAAGAATGATGGCTGTTTTTGATGCGGCAGGGCTGAAAATTGACCGAGAAAAAATCAGCAGTTGGCTTAAAAAAGATGATGACCCCGACTTCAAGTCTTGCAACGATATAATGCTTGCGACCTTTCTCAACGGCTTGATTAATGATAAACGTGGCAAGCGTGAAGGTGAGCAACCCAAGGCTGAAAAAAAACTTACCAATAATATTATTTTTATGAAAATAAAAATTGCGCTGAATTTAAAAGCCGACGATATTCTGGCGCTTTTAGAACTAACCAATTTCACTCTTAGCAAGCATGAGTTAAGCGCTTTTTTTCGTCGAGCTGACCATAAACATTATCGGCAATGTAAAGATCAAGTATTAAGAAACTTTCTAAATGGTTTGCAAATAAAATATAGAAATACTAATGATGCGCAAGATGATCAAGCAGACAAAGTAGTTGAAAAAGCTGCATTCAAATGGCCGCAGGTTTAAGTCTTTAGTTAAAGCTTTTCCTCTTACCAAGTTGATTAAAAATTAATGGCACTCAAACCTACTATCTATAAATTACGTATTAGCTTGTCAGACACTAATCGACATTACTACGACACTCTTAATTTAACTATTGCTCAGCATCCATCTGAAACGATTGAACGCATGGTTGTGCGTGTTCTGGTTTTTTGTATTAACGCAGAAGACAATCTAATTTTCACCAAAGGTCTCAGTGCAACCGAAGAGCCGGATCTCTGGTTACGATCTTTAGATAACACTCTGGAACTGTGGATTGATGTAGGAGAGCCTGCAGCTGAGCGAATCAAAAAAGCCACTCATCTTGCGCAACAAGTGAAAGTGTATTGCTTCAATAAGAAATCAGATATCTGGTGGTCGCAAGGGAAGGAAAGTATTAAAGATTTAAATGTTTCAGTTTTTCAGTTCTCTATTGAGGAAATAAAAGCCTTAGCCAGTTTGGTGGAACGTACTATGGAATTGTCAGTAACGATTGCTGAAGACTCAGCTTACATAGCTACAGGAAAAGGTGAATGTGAAATAAACTGGTCTTTGTTACAGAGCCCCTAAGTTAAAGATCGAGCAAATGCTTCGGCTAGTTGTTCAGCCGTAATGCGGTTCCATGTTTCGTTGACTGATAATGTTATTCTTCCTTGAGCGTTGGGCTGGCCTAGCATAATATTCATAGCTGCGAGGCGACGCTTCACTTCTGTAACATCAACATCAGGAAGTGTGATTCTTGCAAGGTTTGTCCCGTTCGGAATCCTAGTTAGCTGAATTTCAGTTATTTCTTCAAGCGCACTATAAAAAGATTCTGAAACATTCACTGCATTTTTCAAACGATCTGTGAATCCTTCCATATAATGTCTGGCAACTAGCGCTGATGGCCAGCCAGCCCATAAGTTTCCACCAAACATGCGACGGGTATGGTACATATTTTCAAGCTTAGATCTAGGTCCCGCAAGAATTGCCCCCACATTACTATTAAAATATTTCCACAACGAAAAATAGACTGTGTCGAAAGGAGCTGCGTATTCTGCTGGTGTAATACCCGTATATGCACTCGCAATAAACATTCGAGCTCCATCAAGGTGAGTGCCAATATCGTGATCACGTGCAAAGGCTAAAATACGTTTAGTTTCTTCCCAGTCGACCATCTCTCCGCCTAGTCTTCTAATAGGGCTTTCAATAAGTATTGCCCCAACTTCTGCGGTAACTCTGCCTCCGGCAGTACGTGAGAGAACGGCCTCAACTTCCTCAAGAGTGAAATTGGCGCGGTCTTGAGCGAGAGGAATTAGATTGAGATTTGATAGGTTCTGAGAAGCATCACCGGTATCGTTGTAGACGTGGCTTAATCCAGGAACAATGACACGTCTTTTTGATCCAGCCAGTTCACGAAGTGCTAGTTGATTCGCGAGTGTGCCAGAAGGGATGAAAACGGCCATCTCTTTTCCTAACGCATCGGCACAGTATTGTTCAAATTTTTCTATTTCCCCACCGAGCAAATAGTTATCTGGCTCAATATTCGCATCATCACAAAGTTTCTTTAGCAAATTTGTGTAGGCTAAAGGTGTTAATCCAGCGCCATCACCAAAGAGTCTTATGGGCAATTCACTTTCGTCACTGTTTGATTGAGCCATTGATAATCCAGATATGCCGATAGTTGTTGTTACGCCGGCTATTTTTGCTAATTCACGTCGAGTAATTGCCATGGTGTCTCTTTTAGCATAAGTTCCAAAAAATGAAATTAAAATGAGTACAGTGTTGGTTTTTAATCACTATCTCTAAGTCTTATTTCCACCTGATTCTAACTTAGAATAATATAAATATCGCTATTTAGCCTAATGTCTGCTTTTTATCCAAAGCAGACATTATGAATTGCTGGTTATATTTACATTAGTAAAGTTTATTTCACAATAAACCTCCTTTAACTTCCATTTTCTTGCAACTAATCGTTTTATCTAGATAATACATTTGGCATATTACTCACTATAAACAATTTAATTTTATATAAAGGCATGATAAATAAAACAGTTTGCTGGTCATTTATGACTCTAGCGGCTTTTGCGATAGCTGGATACGCAATATCTGCTGCCATACCTAGCACGAGAACAGAATTTGCGGAAAGCTTGTTCGAATTCTCTGCAGTCGGATCAATGTCTCATTTTCTGGGAGGAGCCATCGTATTAATAGCAGGAGCAATTCAATTTAGCACCCGTTTCAGAACTCGTTACCTACATATTCATCGTTGGCTTGGACGAATTTACGTAATTGGAGCTATTGTAGTTGGTACAGCTGGCTTATTTCTTGCTTTTTCTTCATCAGGAGGAGTGGTTGCCCATTTTGGCTTTGGTATGCTGGCAGTATGCTGGGTTGGTGCTACCTTGGTTGCATACCGACATATCCGTGCTGGGAATATTCGTTTGCACCAGGATTGGATGATAAGAAGTTATGCTTTGACACTGGCAGCTGTTACGTTAAGGATATATATTCCATTATTTCTGATTTATGGAATTTCTTTCGATGACGCTTACCCTGCCATTTCTTGGCTCTGTTGGGTGCCTAATATTCTGATTGCTGAATGGTTATTGGTGCCTCGGTCGAATCGGATACACTCATCAGCATAAAAAGTATACTGAACTATCAATCTCCACTTACGACCTCAAGCAGGCGTTTACTTTTTTTTGACTAAAACTTAATTTAAAATTAGCGGAGTGTATTAAAGACAAAGAATATCGCTGGCTTACTAGGAAAGGCCTTCTATACTTCCTATACTTAACTTATAACAATCCAGTTGCTGGTGTTAGACTAAATATGGCCAATCACGCTGACAAAATATTAAACGATGTTGATGTTGTTATTTCTGACTGTGTGCTGCGCGATGGTTTACAAATTTTAAAGAATTTAGTGGTGTCTCTTGAAGACAAAAAGGCCATTCTACGTTTGTTGTTTGAAAGTGGGATTCGCAATATCGAGATAACGTCAATGGTACCACCCAAACTGGTACCGCAATTTGCTGATGCCGGCGATATGATTCGCTATGCGGATGAACTTGGTGTGTTACTACCAACGGTATTGTCTCCAAATCTTAAAGGTGTAGAGCGAGCCATCGAATATGGCGCCCGTTCTGTAGTGTTACCGCTATCAGTCAGTGAAACCCATAGCCAGAAAAATATTCGCAAAAGCCGTATAGAAGCATTAGAAGAGCTAGCACGAGTAAGAGTATTAATTGATCAACAACCTCTCGCTAAACGACCGTTACTGGCGGCGGGAATTTCCACAGCTTTTGGTTGCTCCTATGAAGGAAAAATCGATGAAGACCAGGTGTTTTGGATGGTTGACGAGTGTCAGAAAATTGGAGTCGATGAATTAGGTCTGGCCGATACCGTCGGATATGCCGTTCCCAAACAGATAACAAGTGCCTTTCGTCGTTTACAAAACGTAATTAATCCAGAAATAAAAATAAGGGCGCATTTTCACGATACTTTTGGTTTTGGTCTGGCCAATACAATGGCTGCCCTGGAACAAAATGTAAAATATTTTGATGCTTCTCTCTGTGGATTAGGCGGCTGTCCTTTTGCTCCGAATGCTACAGGTAATATCACGCTAGAAGACCTAGTATTTCTGATGCAAAAAAGTGGTGTTAAAACGGGCATCGATTTGGACAAACTATTGTCTGGTCAACAACTATTACGCAGCATATTGCCAGATCAGCAACTTTACGGAGTTGTTAATCGAGCAGGCAAATATCCCGCTGATTTTCCCTCTGAAAACATCTTTGAAACCACGCAATAATGGCGATGATTGAAAAAAAAACAGGATAAATCAGCATGAGCAGTAATTCACCACTTGAAGGTATTCGTGTTCTTGAATTTGGACACATGGTAATGGGCCCATCATGCGGCATGATTCTGGCCGACTTGGGGGCAGAAGTAATCAAAATTGAACCTCAGGGTAAAGGCGATAAAACTCGTTATCTGGGATCCTTCGGTGCAGGCTTCCATGCCATGTTTAATCGCAATAAGAAAAGCTTAGCTGTCGATATTAAATCTGATGAAGGGAAAGAATTAATATTTGAATTGGTCAAGTCCGTGGATGTCGTTACCGAAAACTTTCGGGAAGGCACGCTGGATCGAGCCGGTATTGGTTACAACGAACTAAAAAAACAAAATCCAGGGTTGATCTACTGTTCAATGAAAGGGTTTCTTTCCGGCCCGTATGAGAATAGAGCGGCATTGGATGAAGTAGTACAGATGATGGGAGGCCTGGCTTACATGACGGGTCCCGAAGGCAAGCCCTCTAGAGCGGGAGCCTCCGTAAATGACATTATGGGAGGCATGTTTGGTGTTATCGGGATCCTTGCAGCAGTTCACCAAAAACAAATTACTGGTGAAGGCAGTATTGTTAAATCAGGCCTATTCGAAAACTGTGCTTTGTTGATGGCTACTCATATTGCCTCTTACGAAATATCCGGACTCCCCAGTAAGTCGTTATTCACCAGAGATACTCAGCCTTGGCCGGTCTATGACCTGTTCTGGACTCGTAGCAAAAATCAAATTTTTGTCGGATTAGTCACTGATGGGCAATGGTACAAATTTTGTGACGAATTTAAACTGGATGACCTAAAGACTGATGCTACATTGCAAACAAATGAAGATAGGGTTGCCGCACGAGACCGTATTCTTCCCCGGTTGGAAGATCTATTTAGCAGCATGAATGCCGACACAGTTACCAAACGTCTTGATCTGGTGGGATGTCCCTTTGCTCCCGTAGCCAAGCCTGAAGACCTGCTTGATGATAAGCATCTTAATGCTGGAAGTGGTTTTGTAGATATTGAATTACGACCCGGTTTGATGGGCAAACTACCCAAGATTCCTATTGAATACAATGGTAAAAGGTTGGAGTTGAGGATTCAGCCGCCTCATGTCGGCGAGCATAGCCGTGAACTTATTACCTCAATGGGGCATGATGATAGTTTTGTTGATGAATTAAAGGCTAAAGGAATAGTTAGCGAAGAACTTCCTTAAATAATAAGGTATTTGCCAATATACCTTATTTTCAGTAGTTAATAAGAGAGTAACAAGTGCTAATTAAAAACAATAAGAATATAAAATTATGAACAAGAATATACGATATGCGCTAATACTCAGTGGGCCTATTCTAGCCTTCATAATTTATTTGCTGGTACCGGAGCAAGCGCTAAAAAGTGATGGCAGCATCCTAGTCCTAGGCCAAGCTGGCAGGGTAACGGCGGGAATGACTGCCTGGATGGCTCTCTGGTGGATGGCCGAAGTTGTTCCTCTTTATGTCACTGCACTTATTCCACTTATTGTTTTGTCTTTGACAGGCGCCATGGGGTTCGACCGCATTTCATTGAGCTATGGTCATCGCATAGTCTTTCTTGCTTTTGGAGGCTTCATGCTGGCTGTTGCCATTGAGAAGTGGCACTTGCATAAGCGTTTCTCTTTATTCGTATTGACTTTTTGTGGCACCAAGCCTCGTAATATCATCGGTGGGTTTATGCTAGCGTCAGCTTTGCTCTCGATGTGGATATCCAATACCGCTACTGCGATCATCATACTGCCGGTAGCCTTGAGTATTATCAAACTAATAGACAAGGACAACCCACATTATCATAATTTTTCCACCTGCTTATTGCTGGCCATAGCTTATTCCTGTTCGATCGGAGGAATGGGTACATTGGTGGGGACTGGGACCAACATGTTCTATGCAGGCTATACCGAGGAAATTCTCAACCAACCTGTTTCTTTTGTTCAATGGATGGGAATTGCGCTTCCGGTTGTTGTTGTGATGCTTCCAGTTAGCTGGTTTTTGATGACGCATTTTATTTTCAGAATTCCAAACAGTGGTGATGATCTACATATTGATACTCGTGATATACATACTCTGGGGGCATGGGAGCCTGGTCAGGTACTAACATTTGTTATATTTATTCTTGCAGCTGTTTTGTGGAGTACTTTTCCATTGTTGCAAGCGTGGCCTCCAATGCAATTTATCTCGGATACAGTTATTGCTGTAGGAGCGGCCTTTTTACTGTTTATTATTCCTTCAAACCTAAAAAAACAAGAATTTCTACTGGACTGGGATACCGCTGTTAAGAAAGTACCTTGGGGTATTCTGCTGTTGATTGGAGGAGGCTTGTGTATGGCCCGAGCGGTCAGTGAGAATGGGATTGGCGAATACATTTCTCTGCTGCTGGAGGATAGCTTATTATTGCCGGAGTTGGTGCTAATATTTGCCGTTTTGACAATGATGGTTTTCCTGACTGAAATCAGCAGTAATATCGCCAGTGTGACAGCATTGTCACCAGTTTTTGCTGCCCTGGCATTAAGTCGCAATATGGACCCCAGCCTCTTGATAATACCCATCACACTTGCAGCCAGCTGCGCTTTTATGCTCCCTGCGGCAACCATGCCCAATTCTATTGTAATGGGTTCTGGCATGGTCAGGGGCTGGCAGATGGCACGTGCGGGATTATTGTTGAACATTGTCGGGATTGCTATCATTGCATTAAGGGTTAGCTTTCTTTAAATACCGACTCAATAGGTTTTTGTAATGTCAGCTATCACCCAAAACAGGCATAAGAGATGCTCCAGGGAATGATCACTTCTTTTAAATAAGAGGCCATGTCATGCACAAAAAAAGGCTTATCCTGCTTGCTCTAGCAACAGTACTAATATTGCTTCTGCCCCTTATAACAATGCAGTTCACTGACGAAGTGATCTGGAATCTGGCAGATTTCATTGTGGCTGGAATATTGATTTTTGGCTTTGGTCTTACTTATCAGCTGATATCTAGTGAAATGAAACTTGTCACATACAAAGTTGCCGTCGGTCTTGCTGTGGCGACATCTCTGATCCTTATTTGGATGAATCTTGCAGTTGGCATCATTGGAAACGAAGAAAACCCAGCTAATTTAATGTTTTTCGGGGTGCTGGCTGTTGGGATGATTGGTACTTTTATTGCACGCCTAAAGCCTTATGGTATGGCGCTCACCTTATTTGCCATGGCTTTTGCTCAAATTCTAATCGCCATATTTACTTTGATCGCTGGATTAGGTTTCACCTTAATAATCAATGGGCTCTTCGCTTCTTTATGGTGTGGATCAGCATTGCTATTTTTGATCGCTAACCAGCAGCAAGCAATAGAGCATTAGAAATTAAATGATTAATTTCCACTAATATTTACCTAAAAATAAGTTAAGGATTGATGCAGAAGGGACTCGCATCTTAAATCTAAGAAGCTCAATCAGAGGAAAGTGCTCATGAAATATTTATTACAAGCCTTACTTATTTTCTTCATTTCTGTTCCTTGTTTTGCGCAACGTCCAGATCGACCATTCGTTCCACTAAATGCTTACTCACTGGAAGGTTACACCGCAATTGAAGTAAATGAGGCTTTTAATTTGCCCAGAGGTATCGAGTTTGCCTCTGTTAGCTCATTAGAGATAACAAGCAAAGGTCATTTAATCGTCTTACATCGCGCTCCTATTCCTTTTTTGGAGTTTGATGCTGCTGGCAACTTTATTCGCGCTTTTGGTAGTGAAAGCCTATTTTCTCGCGCCCACGGTTTAACGCTGGATGATGATGACAACATGTGGGTGACAGATGTCATAAATCATGTAGTGATGAAACTTGATACCGATGCAAACCTGTTAATGACAATGGGAACTAGGGGCGAAGCTGGAGAATGGAATGAAGCGAATGGCTCACATAAATTCTATGAACCTGCCGATGTAGCTTTTGATAGTTTAGGCAATATTTATGTAGGGCAAGGGCATACTAGAGGTGTACCCAAAATCCTGAAATTTAATGCAGCAGGTGAATTTATCACCCAATGGGGAGGTTTTGGAACGGGCCCTGGAGAGTTTGCTGTAGCGCATTCCATAGAAATAGATACAAACGACAATATCTATGTGGCAGACCGTGAGAATTTTAGAGTTCAAATTTTTGATGTTGACGGCCTCTATCTTTCTGAATGGAACTTTAATGCAATGGCCTGCGCTCTCTATCTCCACGATGATGGCTTTATGTACATGACGACCGGCTTTGATGGTGAAATTGCCAAAGTAGATTTAGAAGGTAATGTTATAGGTTCATTGGGGCGGCCTGGCCTAGAAAACGGACAGTTTGGTGAGGGTCATTTCCTGGCTTTGGATAAAAGCCACAATATCTTTATTGCAGATGTAGTCAATCGCCGGGTACAACTTTATCGGAAAGATTAAGCTTAGGTGGTCTGCCCGAGTTTATTTCTATGGATGCAAAAAGACAATTCTTGTTCTAGAAATTAAATAGAATTATCAATAAACGATTTCATCGAAATCAATGCAGCATCATCTATAACAGTAAATTCCATACCGGATATATAATAACCATCTTCAAAAGAGGAATGCTTAACTTTTGCATATACGCTGCTTTTATCTGCGCCAAAAATTGATGAAGTTACTTCTATTATTACCTCTGTTAGCGGCTCAATTTTATTGGCCGTTTTAATCTTTAACCCGGTATAACTTACATCCAAAGCCTGACCTTTATAAATTTCGGACAAAATTTTTGATTTATCAACTATTCGATAATTTACCGGCATGTTGACGTTAATTCGAGGCACACTTCTGTCATTTTCCACACTGAGAATAAGTCTTTTAGGTTTTTTAATTTCCAATAATTCATAAATAGTTAATGGTCTTATCTTGCCTTTTGGGTGAACATCATAACTACTGCCAACCTTGATATTCTCTTTGCAAAGATTGTATGAATTATCACTCAGCAAAACTTGACCACGCATACTATATGCTTCAACCCTGCAGCTAGATTAACTTCATTGCCTATGACAGTGAAATCATGATGTGAAATATTACCTAAATATCCGACTGCCACATCACCAGTGTTTATTCCTATGCCCATATGAATGCTAGGCATATCCATTTCAATGTTTTTACTGTTAATTTGATTCATAGCATTTTGCATTTCTATTGCGCAGGTCAGCACATTATTTAGGTCATCATTTTTGAATTCGAATATAGCCAATATTGAATCGCCTATTAATTTATCTACGACGCCACCATTTTTAACAATGATCGGGATCATGATATTAAAATAACGATTAAGTAAATCTGTCACTTCAAGCGAGGGATACTTTTCAGTAAAGTAAGTAAAACCTCTTAAGTCGGAAATTAATATGCTGGCTTTTTCAATTTTAAAGCCGCCAAAAACTTTTTCACTCATTAGTTATAGAATTCCTTGCAACTGCTTTTAGATCATCAGACTTTAGGCTTCGATGATATTCATTTTAACTATAGCTTTTTTATTGTTTCTTTGTCCTGTTTATAAACAGCATTTTTTACATATTGACATGGTATATATAAGCTAAGCCATACTTATTATGCATATTAACTTTCATAAGCAAATGCATGTCATACCCACATCAAGAATTAAGCCTTTAATGCAGCTTATTCACTTGTCGTAAACCTTGTTATTTCTTGCTATGGCTTTCTGTTCTCAAGCACTAGATGCCTAAACAGGATGTATCGGTATGGAGTATAAGGATATTCAATATGCGAGTGTAGGGGGTGGCTGACCTTACATTGGATAAATGTTTACCAGCAAACATTATAAATCCACCATTAATCGTTATTTGTCCATGGAGAAGCCTGGCAATTTAGTAGCAAAAATTCAGGCGCTATTTAGCAACACTTGTGGGAGTGAGTAATGTGCATCACGAACTTGAAGGTGATTTGGGCTGTCAGCTTGAACGACTTCTGACGTGCTAGTTGGCGTTGACCATGGGACCAGAAATTTTATGCGACGGTATATCGTAATCGAGCCTTTACCTTTTCACAGCGACCCATTGCTTTAAAATAATTTCCACTGGAATCATTCAAACTAAACTAAGAGCAAAAAAAAGCATAAAAAGACTTGAAAGGTGGGATGCTTAAAGTTTAGTTTTTAATTGCCTGTTATTTACTGCATAATCAGCCCCCGCTTTTTTATCAATTAACTGTCAGGCCTGTACTTAAATGTGGTTTAAAAATCTCCGTGCTTTTTGCCTTACCCAACCCTTCGATTTGTCGTTTGAAGATTTAGAATCCCAGCTTGCCGAAAACGCTTTTATTCCATGTGCTAATTATGAAAAATCCCGTATAGGCTGGGTAAGCCCATTAGGTGATGCTGCGCCGGAAACTGAAGAAGACCAAGAACCATTGCTAACTCATATCGTAGGTGATTACATTATGTTGTGCGCTAAAAAGCAGGAACGTTTACTGCCTTCATCTGTTGTGCGTGAAGCTACAGCAGAAAAAGTCGCTGAAATAGAAGGGCGACAGGGGCGTAAAGTCTATCGAAAAGAAAAGCGTGAGATTCAAGACAACACATATGCTTCACTACTTCCTAGAGCATTTACCCGATCTGCTCGTATCTACGCTTATATTTCTCGTATCGATAATCTTTTAGTCATTGATACTTTAAGCGCACCAAAAGCAGAAGAGTTTATTAATTTATTAAGAGATAGTTTGGGCTCATTCCCTGTAGCACTGCCCGACAGCAAACGGGCACCGAGTGATGTAATGACTCATTGGTTGGCAGATCAAAAAGCCACAGATAAATTTGAGATACATAATGATTGTGAATTATTTAACCCCTTGGACGGCAGTAATGTTGTGCGTTGCAAAGGTCAGGACCTTGAAAGTGACGAGATCAAGGCCCACCTTGAAGCGGGCAAAAGAGCTAAGCAGCTAAGCGTCATGTGGGGTAATGTCTTAAGCTGCAGCATAGCTGAAGACTTAAGCATTAAACGTTTAAGATTCGATGATATAAAAGAGGAATCCGCAAGCTTCGAAGAAGAAAGCCCTGCACAAAAATTTGATCAGGAGTTTGTGTTAATGACACTTGAATTAAGTGGATTCTTTAAGTCTTTATTTAATGCTTTCGGCGGCTTAGAAGACCCTAAGAACAAACTGTTACCTGATAACAGAGATAAAGAATCAGATTTCTAGAGCCTAGATAAGCTCTTGCCTGCAAGCGCATACTTCAATAATTATTTGCTCATTTCGCGCTAGAAGAAATCTTAGCGGCTATGATAGGATAACCCAGAGTTTTATATTAGTAATTTTTGAGAGGAATAATATGGCAACTTTACCCCCAGGTGTAGATTCCAGCTCCTTCGAATCTGCCCTTACAGAATTTCGACAAGCAATCGGCTCAGAATGGGTTTTTAGTTCTGATGAAGATGTCGCTTTATATCGCGACGCTTATTCACCGACATGGAATGAAGAGACTGAACTAGTCGCATCCGCAGCTGTAGCACCTGAAACCACTGAGCAGGTGCAAGATATCGTTCGTATTGCTAATCGTTATGGCATTCCGCTTTACCCAATTTCTACCGGCAAAAACTTAGGCTATGGTGGTTCTGCTCCTAGTTACTCAGGCAGCATGGTGGTCGACCTTAAGCGCATGAACCGCGTCATCGAAGTTGATGATCGTCGAAATTTCGCTGTTGTCGAACCAGGTGTGTCTTATTTTGACCTTTATCGCTATATACAAGAACACGATCTTAAAGTCTGGATTGATTGTCCTGACCCTGGTTGGGGCAGCCCTATAGGAAATGCCTTAGATCATGGTGTTGGCTATACTTTTGGTTCCTATAGAGATCACTTTGCTTCTAATGCAGGAATGGAAATCGTCTTACCTGATGGCGAGGTACTGCGCACCGGTATGGGAGCGCTTCCCGGTGGAGAGTGGGGCGAATATAAATATGGTTTCGGACCTAGTGTTGATGGTCTTTTCGCACAGGCTAATTTCGGTATTGTCACAAAAATGGCCTTTCGCTTAATGCCAGAGCCAGATGCTCACTACACAGGAACAGCCATAGTTCATCGCAGACAGGATTTGATCGCCTTGGTAGATCATGTGAATTACCTTGATGATTCTGGTCTCATTGGAATGCCATTGTGGGGCAATCGCATAAGTGGTTTCGGCCCGATGGATCCAGAGTTAGCCGCTCTTGTTGAAAATGGAGGCAGTGATGCCGAGCTTGATGCTTATGCGGCAAGAAGTGGAAGAGGCTTCTGGTCTGTGCAACTTCAATTTTACGGCCCCGAACCAACTGTTCAGGCCAATTGGGAATACGCTAAACAGCGAATCTCATCCATTGAAGGAGCTACTTTTGAAGACGGCCCACTTTATACTTTCCCCATGAGTGACGAGGACAAAGCAAACCATCATCATCGAGTTGCAATAGGAGTACCCAATATGGAGATTTTCTCCATTGGCGCTCGCTCTGAGCGTAATCCTTCGCCACAAGACGGGCATTTATGGTTTTCTGCAATTATACCTCGTAGTGGCGAAGCAATTTTCAAGGCTCAAGAGGTGATCGGTAAAATTTGGAAAGAAGAGGGGCTGCCATACAATGCGTTTGCCACGCCTGCAACCTGGACTCACCGTTGTTACATTATGATTACAGGCTTGCCGATTAGCCGTACCGATAAATCAATCAATGAGCGCTCAATGCGTGCTTACAACCGTGCAATTGAAGAGTGTGGCGCTAATGGCATGGGTGAATACCGTGCGCCTCCTCAATTTGCCGATGCAATCATGGACGCCTATTCATACAATGACAACATCTATCGCCGTTACGCCGAGAAACTAAAGGATGCAACCGATCCCAACGGTATTATTGCACCAGGCCGCGGGGGCATTTGGCCTAAGAATATTCGCGACAGGGAGGGCAGAGCATGAGAACTTTGATCAGCATTGGTTTGTTTCTATTGACAACATTTTTCACTACTAATGTTAATGCTCAAACGGCAGTTGAAAGAGGTGAGCAGGTCTTTGATACCTGGTGTACAGCTTGTCATGATGACACTCGTCGCACACCAGGGACTGCAGCTCTAGCGGCCAAATACCAGGGCGCTTTGCCTGCATTATTAGAAGAGCGCACCGATTTAACGCCTGCGATTATAGAGTTATGGGTGAGAAACGGCATCAGCATTATGCCATTCTTTCGTAAAACTGAAATCAATGATGCACAGCTAGCAGACCTCGGTGCTTACCTTACCAGGAACAACGGTAACTAATAGAGAGGCTCTCGCTTCACTTACTCAAATAATTTAATTAGGAATTTATTATGCCGAATAGAAGACAATTTCTAAAAATTGGATTAGCAACATCCACTATCCCTCTAGCAGCAAGTGCCTCAGGAAAAGGTGCACTTGGTGCTTTCCCCGCCGACAAAACTTTGCCTTTTTATAAAGTTATTGTCGATGATCGTTTTCAAGAAAGTATAGAGTTTGGTCAAGCCATGGAAGAAAGGGGCTATGACACCTATCTTATGAAAGATGGAGACCTTACTGAATTTTGGTATAAGCATCTGAATGCAATTTGGGAAAAAGAACCTGTTGCTATTGCTGGACTGACTAAATTTGGTCCTCTCTTTTGTCTAGAACAATTAGGTAGAACCTACGGTGCTCGCCAAGTATATAGAGGTGATCATCTTTACGAGCAGGGCAAGATAACGCATAAGCTCAACGGACCTGAGAAAATGCTCGAAAACAGCAGCAATTTTCTGAGTTTCAGCAATGAAAAGATGGCCGGTCAAACTGTTGCTGAAATGATGTTGGGCTGTGAAGCGGGTACGACAGCTATCGTAGGCTCTGTCTGTGCTGAACAGGTTAATCATCACAGTGAGTTAACTGATGCTTTGCCTGAAGACAATTTGGTTTCCTGGATCGTCGCACCAGCACAAATATCTTAAAAAATATACTAGTCACTATCTGAACCTTAGATTCAGATAGTGACCATTCCTTATTTACTCAAGCCTTTTAACACATAGAAGCCTGACCTTGATGTTTGCATCCAGTTTTGCATCATATATAGTTTGTATCTTAAATTAATTGGGGAAGGCAATGCTTCAAAAAATACTTGGGCTTTTACTGCTATTTGCAACATTTAATACCTCTGCAATAAATGGCTTAGATCAACATCAATATTTACATTGCGGCGAAAGAGATGAGTTAGCTTTCGGCTCTTTATTTTTTCTAAATGCTGAAACTGGTAGAGCATTTCAGCATCACCTTTGGCTTGATCCGGTCTCTTTAGGCGGACTTGAAGCCTTATTCGGACAGAAATACGACAATTTCGAAGAGTTTTTTCAGTATCTCACTAACACCGGACTTAATTACAGCTTTGCTGCTTCTATTGAAATCATTAATATTGGCTACCTAGCTGATTCCGAAGATGAATTTAATAATCCTCTAAAAGTTAATTATCAAATTAATAGCTCCAGCGGAGAATATTTGTGGACATCAAATGATGCTGCTTTTCTCGGAGAAGAGGATACCGGCACTTGTCGAACCGTAAGCCCCGATTATTATCGTGATTTATTAAATGATTGGTATAACCTTGCCACTGATGGCGAACCCGAAAAGCTATTCGAACTCTGAGAGCAGCTTATAAGAGCCAAGGTATAGCTTCTTACAATGCTGATAACTCTATTATAAAAATATAAAATATATATTAAATACAGATAGTTACTTATTATAATTAAAGAGAAATATAATGATTGATGAAACATCCTACGTTCCACCTAAAGTTTGGGAATGGGAAACAGACGGCGAAAACGGCGGCAGATTTGCCAGTATTAATCGTCCTATTGCTGGAGCCACACACGATAAGGTGCTTCCAACTGGCAAACACCCACTTCAACTTTACTCCCTGGCAACACCTAATGGCGTTAAAGTCACCATAATGCTGGAGGAATTATTGGCGTTGGGACATAGTGGGGCGGAATATAACGCTCATTTAATTGATATTATGGAAGGCGACCAGTTCGGTAGTGGCTTCGTTGATATTAACCCTAACTCTAAAATCCCTGCACTGTTAGATACCAGCATGCCAGAACCAACTCGTTTATTTGAATCCGGCTCAATACTCTTATATCTAGCAGAAAAATTTAATGCCTTCATTCCAAACGATCCAGCACTTAAAACTGAGTGCCTGAACTGGTTATTCTGGCAAATGGGTGCTGCACCTTATCTTGGTGGCGGCTTCGGACATTTTTATGCCTATGCGCCTATAAAAATTAAATACTGTATTGATCGTTTTACTATGGAAGTAAAACGCCAATTAGATTTGTTAGATAAGCATCTCGCTAACAATCAGTATATGTGTGGTGATGAATATACTATTGCTGATATTGCGATTTGGCCTTGGTACAGCGTTGTAATAAACAATGAAGCTTATGAAGCCGCTGAGTTCCTAGATGTTCAATCATACAAACACCTGCAAAGATGGACTGAAAAAATTGCGCAAAGAGAAGCAGTTATTCGAGGGCGTAAAGTTAATCGTCCTTTTGGACCAGCAGAAGACCAATTGCATGAAAGGCATGACGCCAGTGATTTTGACACGAAAACTCAAGATAAATTAAACCCCGAATAAGCACAGGATTGATTTCAAATTATTTATAAAATTTATTTTTCAACAAGGTCTTCTTAATTAAGACAGCCTATAGAAATTAAAAATTTATCTCATCACCGATTGAAGGAATTTCTGAGACCACGCCAAACTCGCTGCTTAGCTTGTCGGATAGGGCCTGTAGAGATTTTTCTTCCCCGTGTATCAACATAATGCGCGGGTTGCCTTTAATATGTCGTATCCAGCTTATTAATTCTGTTTGCCCAGCATGAGCTGAAAACCCTCCTAGGGTTTCAATGCGCGCTACTACATTTACCTGCTGCTTGAATAAACGAATTTTTTTGATGCCATCTACCAGCAATCGGCCAAGAGTCCCCATCGCTTGAAATCCCGTAAAAATGACAGTATTACGCTTATTTGAAAGGCCGTATTTAAAATGATGCCGTATTCGCCCACCTGTACACATTCCACTTCCTGCAATAATAATAGTGCCTGATTGCTTTTCAACGACATTTCGTGATTCTTCCACGCTAGGTGTGTACTCAAGCTGTGGCAAAAAGCTTTGTAATGACGCGTGATTTTCAATACGCAGCTTTTTTACATCTTTATCGTCTAGCAGTTGCATGCATTCTTCATAAACCCCTGTTACTTCAATAGCCATTGGGCTATCTAAAAAAATCTGCCAAGAGTCCAACTTACCTGCATGATGCAGACAGCCGAGGTGGAACAATAATTCCTGGGTGCGCCCGACAGCAAAGGAGGGGATCATTACATTTCCCTGGTTTTTCCAGGTTTCTTTTAAAACATCTTCGAACTGTTGAAGCGTCTCATTCATGTTGCGATGATTGCGATTCCCATAAGTGCCTTCCATCAAGACAAGATCGGCAGACTCAATCAGAGCAGGGTCTTTCATTAATGCTGAACTCTTGTTGCCTAAATCACCGGAAAAAATCATTGTTTTAGTTTTTCCAGCCTCATTGAGGCTTAACTCAACTATTGCCGAACCCAATATGTGTCCAGCATCATGCAAAGTGAGTCTGCAGTCTTTATGGAATGGTCGAGACTCGTTATAACGTGCTGCCTGACACAAACCAAGGGCGTTTTCGACATCTATTTTTGTGTAAGCCGGCTCAAGTATTGCTTCACCCTTCTTAAGGCGACGCTTGTTGTCATGCTCTAAATCCCACTCGTAAAGGTTAGCGGAGTCATTCAGCATAATGGGTAATAATTTCAAGGTTCCTGTTGTGCAATATATTGGACCCTTGAAACCCTGATGCACAAGCACAGGAATAAGACCACTATGATCAAGGTGTGCATGAGAGAGAATCAGAACATCAATGGATGCTGGATCGAAAGAAAAAGTTTCCTGATGAATGCGTTCAACGATATCTCCGCCCTGATGCATACCACAATCGATTAGGATACGAAAATTATCTTGAGTTTCAAGCAAATAACATGAGCCTGTTACTTGCCTTGCAGCACCATGAAAAGTCAGTCTAGCCATGTTTATTCATTACCTGGAAAAAGCTCTGCAAGCTTATAGTTTTTAGACAATAAAAAAACAGTTTTTAAGTTAGTCGGAATAAGTATTACCTTTGCTTGAAGAAACTGAAGCAAACTAAAAAAGGTTAAATCTTCAAGCCTTATTTGGGTTATTTATTGTTCCTCTTTTTTTTGTTTTTGTTTCTGTATCTTTTTCGTTTTTGTTTTTTTATGCAAAAAACGAAAACCGCCGCTCAATAGCCAGAGCAAGGCCATAAACAACACTAAAAAATAGAGCACTTCTATAGTTTGCTCATCATTTAGAAAGTTATTAATTCTGCTAAAAAACTGCCCCATATTCTTAGCATAAGAGTAAACTAAGGCGCTGACTATTAATTTCGGAGATCAAAGATACGCAATCTACTTCGTTATCAGTCTCCTATAGGAGTATCTGGAGGTAATTGCCGAGTGGAGCGCAAGGAGGCTTTAAGAATACTGTCAACACATACTGTCCTGCGTCTTGTTTAAACGAGACTAATAGATAATAATCATTACACAACAATTATTATTCAACACAACAGGAAATCATCCCGTGAAAAATAAACTTCTTAAAAAAATAGGGATTGCTGCCGCAATCGGTCTAGTAGCAACAACTGCAAATGCTCATTTCAAACTTAATTCACCAGCCTCCTGGATAGAAGAAGATGAGAGAGGTGATCCGCAAAAAATAGCGCCTTGTGGAGGCACTGTTGCTGATGGAGGCACTCGAACAGGAGCCGTCACTAATGTTCAGGGCGGCCAAATGCTAGGAATTGCTATTGAAGAAACGATTTATCATCCAGGTCATTATCGAGTTTCATTAGCTAGACGTATTAATTGGTTACCAGGCGATCCCGAACCAACCATGAAAGATACTGATCGCGGCCCTCGTTCTGATCGTTTCCCTCTAGATACTAACCCTCAAGCACCAGTTCTTGTTGATGGATTATGGGAAAATTATGAACGCCGAACTGGCCCGCAAGAAACCATGCTCCGTATGCCTAATATCGACTGCGAAGGATGCTTCCTTCAGGTGGTACAGTTCATGTCAGAACACCCAGGTTTTGGCGAAGGCGGTTTTACCTATCATCATTGTGCAATTGTAAATATCACTGCTGACCCAGCATTGCCTATTGATGCTGGCTGGTAATAATTTATAAATAACTCTAAGCTAGCTGGGCTCGTCGACTTAAATATATGGTGGCCTGACCTCACAGCCAACTCCCTCGCATGATGTCTATTACTTGCAAGGGTTGCTGTAATGCCCTAACTACAATAAAAAATTGGGACATAAGAATGATTAAAAAATACATAATAACTTTTTCCATGCTTTGTGCTTTTTGTTTTTCAGCGCAGGCCCAAATAGATTTATCCGGCGAGTGGGGAGCAGTTTTTCATGAAGACTTTGATGAGCGAAGACCTGGGCCGGAGATGGTCGAATATCAAGGCATACCGATTAACGAAGCTGCACGACGCAGAGCTTTAAGTTGGAGTCCCTCATTATTAACCTTGCCAGAGCACCAATGTAAACCACACCCCTCTGATTACGGCAGCCGTGGTCCTAGTAATATGCGTATTTGGAAAGAAATTGAATCCGAAACTCAGCAATTAGTTGCTTACCATACTCGTATTCGCTGGCAAGCACCTGAAAGAACCATATGGATGGATGGGCGGGAACATCCGCCAGAATATGCAGCCCATACTTGGCAAGGGTTTTCTACAGGGCGCTGGGAAGGCAATGTTCTCGTGGTGAGAACTACCCATCTCAAACAGGGATGGGCTCGTCGAAACGGTATCGCTCGCAGTGATGTGTCTGAATTTACAGAACATTTTTTCAGGCACGGTAACTATATGACTCAGGTTGTAATAGTAGATGATCCAATTTATCTAACAGAACCCTTTATTCGGACCAACAACTGGAAGATCAATTTGTCTCAACAAATTCCGCCTTATTTATGCGAAACCGTAACAGAAATTGATAGACCACAAGGTGTGGTTCCGCACTTTTTACCAGGGCAAAACCCATTTATAGGTGAGCATGCAGAGCGCTACAATCTTCCTATGGAAGGAGTGCTAGGTGGTGCGGAAACCATGTATCCATCTTTTATCGAATAACCAACTTACCGACTAGCCGCTTAAGAAATAAGAACATTCATCGGAGCTTACTTGAATATGTTTACCCAGTTAAAAAAGATTAACACTGTTATAAGCAGCTTATTCCTCAGTTTTTTGATTACCTTTCCTATCGCTAGTTTAGCCCAGCAAAATTTTGATGATATAGAGATTCAGGTGCTGCATGTACGAGGCAATATTTATATGCTAGTGGGAGCCGGTGGCAATATCACGCTACAAGCCGGCGATCAGGGCGTCTTAATTGTAGATACAATGTATGCACCTTTAAGCGATAAGATTTATAGCGCAATCCGCAGTATCAGCAACAAGCCACTAACTTATATTATTAATACACATGCTCATTCTGACCATATCGGCGGTAATGCAAATTTAGCAATGATGGGAAGCAATATTGCAGGTGGCAATACTATTGATCTATTCGCCGGTACCGGAGAACAAGCTAAGATTGTCGCTCATGAAAATGTAGTGAACAGCATTTTAGCCACGGAAGAAGACCAACTAGATATAGAAGGTTGGCCAACTGATACTTATTATACAGCCAGCAAAGATTTATTCTTTAATGGTGAAGCTATCATGATCACCCATCAACCAAATGCTCATACTGATGCGGATAGTCTTATTTTCTTTAGACGTTCTGATGTTATTAGCACAGGCGATATTTTTAGAACAACTGCTTATCCATTTATAGATGTCGCTAATGGCGGTAGCATGCAGGGTGTTCTTAATGGGCTGAACAATATTTTGGATATGGCTGTGCCTGCTGACAGGCAAGAAGGCGGCACCATGATTATTCCAGGACATGGTCGTTTAACAGATGAAGCTGATGTATTGGATTACCGGGATATGCTCACTATTATTCGCGACCGTATTGCCTACCGCATAGATCAAGGCGACAGTTTAGCCCAAGTCTTAGCCACTGAGCCTACTTTTGACTATGATGATCGCTATGGTCTTAATAGTGGAACATTCACTACTGAGAAGTTCATTGAAACTATCTATAACGAACTAAGCAGCCAATAAGAACGCCGGAAAACATGAGAACCACTATGAAGTTAAACAAGATAAATTTTTTAATAGCATTACTTGGATTGATTGTTAATTCAGTCTCCCTCGCTCAAGATCAGATGCAATCTCCTCAGACAGCTGCACCAATAGAACTAACAGGCAATTGGACCACTGTCATTACCGAAGACTGGCGCTGGCGTATGTTCACTCCACCAAAAGGCGACTATGTCAGCCTACCTTTAAATGAAGAGGGCGTTCAAGTAGCCGATATGTGGGAACCAACAACTGATGGAGATAACTGCAAAGCCTATGGCGCTGGCAATATCATGCGAATGCCAATACGAGTTAATATAAGCTGGGAAGATGAAGATACTTTACTTCTAGAAACTGATCACGGCAGACAAACCCGTCGTTTTCATTTTAACCCGCAAGAAGCAATGACAAGTGAACCAAGCTTACAAGGAGACTCCTTAGCGGCATGGGAAGGAGCTAGTCTGAAAGTGGTGACACGTAATCTAACAGCAGGTTATATCCGTCGAAACGGGGCACCTTATAGTGAGAACGCGGTTGTCACCGAATATTTTGATCGCCATGATGACTACGAAGACCAGTGGTTTACGGTCTCAGTGATTGTTGAAGATCCGCAGTATTTAACAGAGCCATATTATACGAGTTCCAGTTTCAAACTCTTGCCGGATAACAATGAATGGAATCCAGCGAGTTGCGAAGATTGATAAGAAATAACTATTTTTTTATAGAGGTTTACTGATGTTGAAAAAACTATTATTCGTTTCATTTTTGCTATTTGTTCTACCTTCACAGGCTCAAGACTTTTCTGGCGTGCAAATAGAAACTATCCCCATCAATGATAATTTTTATGTACTTTATGGTGCTGGTGGGAATATAGGTGTGTTTGTCGGAGAAGACGGCTTGATAATGATCGACAGTCAATTTGCGCCCTTATCTGAACGTATTACTGAGGCGGTTGCTCGGATTAGTGGTGATAACATTAAATTCCTTATCAATACCCATTGGCATGGTGATCATACCGGTGGCAATGGAAATTTTTCTGCCGATGGAACAGTCATCGTTGGTCATGAATATGTGAAGCGCCGCATGAGTATGGAAGTATTCTTGCCGCTCTATAACAGTCGAGTGATGCCTTCGCCGATTGGGGCCTTACCAACAGTGACGTTTATGGAAGATATTAGCTTTCACTCTGGCAATGAAACCTTAACTGCTATTCATGCGCCTAATGCGCACACTGATACAGATGCTTTCGTGCATTTTGAAAACGCCAATATCATTCATATGGGCGACCTGCTTTGGACAGGTAGTTATCCTCGAATAGATGTGCAGCATGGTGGAGGTTCAGTTGAAGGTGTAATCGAGGCAGTGGAACACGCATTGACTTTAGCTGATGGTGATACACAATTCATTTCCGGGCATGGAGCAATTCCGGAAAAGGGCACTAGCTACGTTGAAAATTACCTGGCTATGCTGCGCGCTGTCAGCAATAGTGTCGCTAATATGATTGCAGATGGCATGTCTCAGCAACAAATAATAGCTGCACGTCCAACAGCGGATTTTGATGCTGATTTTCTAGGTGATAATGCCTATATAGATGCTGATATGTTCAGCAGAATTGTTTATATCAGCCTGTCTAAATAATAATAAAGGTAATTCTTATGAAAAAACTGGCACTGCGAATCAATAATATTGCGGTTACATGCTTACTGGCCTTAATTTTAATCTTTGCTTATCAAAATCTGAGCGCTCAGAACCAATCAGAGCAGGATATTAACAAACAGTTACTGCTGGATTTTTTTGCCTTTGAGGGTAGCGGTATCGACCGTATGGAGCAATACATGGCCGAAGATTATGTGCAACATAACCCCAGGTTTCTAGCGATGGATAAATTCACTGGAGCTACAGGCAATCGTGCCTGGTTGGAAGCCCGAATAGAAGCTCAAGAAAGAGGGGGTATTCCCTTGGTGGACCTTGGTGGTATAAGACTCTCAAACCCAATTATTGTGATGGCAGAAGATGATTTAGTCACAGCCATTTACAAAGGTGATTTAGCTGACCCTGATAATCCAGGAGAAACTTATGAAGCCTTTGCTTTTGAAACTTTTCGTGTGCGTGATGGAAAATTTACTGAACATTGGGATCAAGTAACCTTAAAAGAAGGTTGGATGAATGTAGAGTAAAACTTTTGAACCTAATCAAACAAAAAACTATGAAGGACAAGACAATGACATTTCCAAAAATGATAAAAATAATAAGCCTATGCTTTATCTTTATAAGTGCTTTGCCGGCTTCAGCGCAAATGATGTCAGCACAATCTGTTCTAGAAGATGCTGCTGAAGCAATGGGAGGGTTAGATCGCATTCGTAATATCAATAGCTTGCTAATGACAGGCTTCAGTCAAACGCTAAATCAGGATGGCGGTTCTTCGCCTTCATCGCATCCAAAAGCCCCTAAAAAATGGGCAGCGCAAAATAATGTTGAACGTTATTTTGATATTGATGACTTGCGTGCATATCAGACTCATCGACAAGGCTTTTTGTATCCTTTTGCCTTAGCTTTTGGTCATGCTTGGGCGCCAAGCAGTCAGATACAAGAGGGTGCCAACGCACTGAACCATCCTTTGCTAGCTTTGCGTGCGGCTTTTGAGCCTAGTACAGAATTAGGGGCTGTAAGTATTGAAGACGATAATATCGTGGTTCAAATCACTTTGGCTGACAATACAGTGCTTTGGCTTGGTATTAACCAACTCAATAAGCTGCCAGCCTGGGTCCGATGGATGGGGCCACACGCTAATCTGGGTGAAGTTACTTATACGACCTGGTTTACCGGTTATGTGCCTTTTGATGGCATCAGGCTTCCTAATGGTTTTACCACTGAAATTGATTGGAGAGAGAATGTTGTCACTGTGTTTCATGTTGATTCCTATGAGCTTGATGTTGAACTGCCTGAGTTTGTAGCTGGTGGTGGCGGTTTTGGTGGTGGTGGCGCTCCCGATGTGGTTGTTACAGAGGTTGCTGATGGGGTTTGGGATTTGCGCGTTGGTAGCAATGGTGGTGCGGTTGTTGAGTTCGAAGATCACTTATTAATGTTCGAAGTTTATGGGAATGAAGCTAATTCCCTAGCGCGCATTGATGTCGCGAATACTCTGGTGCCTGGCAAAGAGCTTACACAGGTTATTTTGTCACATCACCATTTTGATCATTCGGGCGGCATACGAGCAGCAGTTTCCAGAGGTTTAACCATTATCTCTAAGCGCGAAAACGAAGGTATTTTAAGGGAAATGATCTCGCGTCCGGCGCCTAATTTTCCTGATGCACTGGCGCTCAATCCACAACCGCTTCATTTCATGCCGGTTGATGAGCATTTGGTTTTAGAAGATGACATGAGAACAGTTGATGTCTATGAAGTAATAGGACATATGCATATGACAGATGCCGTTTTTGCTTATATTCCAGAAGAAAGGATATTAATGCAGGGTGATATGTTCGATATCGGCTGGGACTGGCATTGGTGGGGAGGAAACTACCTCGATAGCGTCGAGCATTTCAATCTTGACCCTGTTACCGACATTCCTGTGCATGGCAGAGTTAGCACCTTACAAGAAGTTATCAGCAATATTGGAAGTCAGGTGAGCGCTGCCAGAGAATTCTGCGCCAGAGACGAAGCAGTGGGAATTTTTATGGCAGGTTGTCCAGTTAAATATACAAGAGACTAATAAAACAAAATAAACATGTATAAGTAATCTTGCATTTTATTGTGCTAACTAAAGAGAAAAAATTAAAGCTTATGCAATTTATAAAAGTGATAACTATTTGCTGCCTTTTTGTTGGCGCAGCTCCAGCCTTGTCACAAGCAATGTCTCCCCAAGACATTCTTGAAGAAGCTGCTGAAGCTATGGGAGGGTTCGATCGCATTCAATCAATAGAAAGTCTGTTGATGACTGGTTTTAGTCAAACTTTGAGCCAAGCTGGAGCTGCGTCTCCGCATCCAATGGCTCCAGAAAAGCGGACTGCACAAAATAATATTGAGCGCTATTTCGATCTGGAAAATTTAAGTACCTATCAAACTCACAGGCAGGGTTTTCTATACCCTTTTGCACTGGCCTTCGGTCATGCCTGGGCACCGAGCAGTCAAGCACAGAATGGTGTAAATGCCTTGAATCATCCCTTAATGGCTTTAAGAGCAGCTTTTGCGAACGGTACGGAACTTGGCGTAGTTAGTATTGAAGATGACAATATTGTGGTTGAGTTTATTTTAACTAGTGGAGACACGCTCTGGTTAGGTATAAACCAACTCAATAAACTACCAAGTTGGGTCAGATGGGTAGGACCGCACACTAATTTGGGTGAAGTTACCTATACTACTTGGTTTACCGGGTATGTCCCGTTTGATGGCATCAGGCTTCCATCCGGATTCACCACTGAAATCGACTGGCGTGACAGTGTTGTTTTCGAGTTACATGTTGATGGCTATGAACTTGATGTAGAGCTGCCCGCTTTTACAGCTGAAGAAGTGAATTTTGATGGAGGAGCCATTCTGGATGTTGATGTTACCCAAGTTGCAGAAGGGGTCTGGGATCTTCGCTTAGTGACCGAAACTGCGTCAGTTGAAACTAATGGAGCCGGAATTGTCGAGTTTGATGATCATTTACTGATGTTTGAAGCCTATGGTAGTGAAGCTAACACTTTTGCTCTAATCGAGGCTGCCAATAATCTTGTACCTGATAAAGAGGTGACAGAGGTTGTTGTTTCCCATCACCATTTTGATCATTCTGGTGGGTTAAGAGCCGCTGTATCCTTGGGACTTACCATCATATCCAAACGCGCAAATGAAGGCATATTTCGTGAAATGGTATCGCGCCCAGCGCCAAATTATCCAGATGCGCTGGCTCGCAATCCACAGCCATTAAACTTTATAGCAGTCGATGAACATTTAATATTGGAAGATGCCAGCAGACGTGTAGATATCTATGAAGTCGTGGGCCATATGCACATGACTGAAGCCGTATTTGCGTACCTGCCTGAGGAGCGAGTTTTAATGCAAGGTGATATGTTCGTTATTGAATGGGATTGGCATTGGTGGGGCGATAATTACATGGACAGTATTGAGCATTTTGATCTAAATCCAGCCATCGATATTCCGGTACATGGCAGGCTGGCGACATTTGAAGAAGTTATTGAAAACATTACAAGTCAGGTTGCTGCTGCAAGGGAATTTTGCACCAGAGATCAAGCTGTAGGTATCTATATGGCAGGCTGCCCGGTTAAGTACAGCCGAGATTAAACAAAAGATAATAAATTGAAGAGCAAAGATAAAGAGGTTTATATGTTAAGAAATAGTCTGATTATAGTAGCATCCACATTGGCATCTGCATTTTTTGCAGCCACGTCGCAAGCACAACTGTCCAGCAATCCATTTCCTGTTCCGATAGAAGCTGAGGAGGGCATCATAGCCGTAAATGCTGTTGAGTTTGCTACTTTGCCTGAAATCGATGGCATTCCCGCTCGCATGATGCAGCTTGTAGATGAGCCCGGCACTGAACGACTCTTTGTTAATGATATGACCGGACCAATCTATAGCGTGAGCTATGACGGAAGTGCAGTTGTTGACTACATTGATATTGATGACTGGGGTGTTGATGTTTGGGCCAATGATTTTAGAGAAGGCGGCATGCAAAGCTTTGCTTTCCATCCCCAATTTGGGCGTGCTGGCACACCGGGTTATGGCAAATTCTACACTTGGACAGACAGCTCTAACAGAAGACCCTTGCCTGATTTTGTGCCATCTGATGCGCTTGATGACCATGATCTTGTATTACATGAATGGACGGCAATAAATCCCATGAATGCCACATATGACGGTGGCATGCCACGTGAAGTTCTACGCATACAGCAACCATATAGAAACCATAATGGAGGCCAAATAGGCTTTAATAGCCTAGCTGCTCAGGGTGATGCTGACTTTGGTTTGTTATATATCTCTAATGGTGATGGAGGTTCCGGAGGCGATCCACTAAGCATGGCGCAAAACCTGAGTTCTATATTTGGGAAGTTATTGCGTATTGATCCAATGGGGAATAATAGTCTTAATGGTGAGTACGGTATTCCTGCAAGCAACCCATTTGCTAATGATGGAGATGATAATACTTTGGGTGAAATCTATGCCTATGGCATACGTAATGCTCAGCATTTCATCTGGGATTCTGCTAATGGCAACATGTTTATTGCCGATATCGGTCAGAATATTATAGAAAAAGTTAGCTTGATCGCTATGGGAGCAAATCTTGGCTGGAACACATGGGAAGCCAGTTATCGATTTAACGATGGAGTTGTTAATGTAGACAGCCCACGCAGTGCCACAGGCATTACATATCCAATAGTAGAATGGGATCACAATGACCCTATACTTCAGGCTCGTTCAGCCGCCTCAGGTCTAGCAGTATATCGAGGCAATGATATTAGTCAGCTTCAAGGCAAGCTGTTGTTTGCCGATCTTTTGAGTGGTGAGATTTTTTATGTAGATGCAGACAACTTGCCCAATGGCGGGCAGGACCCTATCCGTCGAGTGCTATTAGATAATGGCAGCGGCGCAAAACCTGTACTGCAATTAATTCAAGAAAATAATCAAGCGCAGGGCAGGAATCTAGCTCCTCGAGCAGATACACGCATTGATGAAGGGCCTGATAACCAGCTCTTTATCCTGAACAAAGGTGATAGTGTTATCAGGGTTCTGGTTCCTTAATAACCACGCCTGTAAAATAAGTGTGGCTATAAACTGCAAAGGTGAAAGATGTTAGCAGTTATTTTTGAAGTATCTCTTGCTGAAGGGAAGGAAGCAGAATAACTCGATATAGCGATGCAACTAAGACAGCATTTAAAAGACATTGATGGTTTCATATCGATTGAAAGGTTTAAGAGTCTTTCTGAGGAAGGAAAAATACTGTCTCTTTCATACTGGAAAGATGAAGCTAGCATACAAAACTGGCGAAATTTAGAAACTCATCGATCTGCTCAAAGCAAAGGACGTTCGAACATATTTTCGGATTATCGATTAAGAGTATGTGAGATAGTTAGAGATTACGGCATGGCCGATCGTAAAGATGCGCCTGCAGACAGTAAAGAAATTCATAGTTAAGATATGAATGGTAAGCCCAGCGAAACCGCCCCCTTAATGTGCAAACAAGTAATAAAGAGCAAGCATCAAACTTACCGGCTCATTGAAGATGAACTTTTTGGTTACAGGTTGCAAAGTCAGCATGAAAACGAATGCAACAATCTATATAGCCTTGAGCTAAACGTGAACTATGCTGAGCTGAAACTAATACTTAATAACACGCCATAAGTTACTCAGCTAGAGTAGTATCAGCACCTTAAGCATCTTAAGCATCTTATGGTAAAGTCCGACCAAGCTTTGCTGCGACTCTACATAATTAAAGCTTTTTTTGCCAAAACTAGTCTTCAAGTAACACGCGAATACGCTGATCACGGCCGTCCGGGCCCTGAATAATAAGGATTGTGGTGCCGGCTAATCTGCTCTGGATTTCGACTTCAAAAGGCATTTCAGGTAATCGATTTACTCTTGTCGCATTCGACTGAATGAAAACTCGACCATCTGCGGTGATGAATCGAGATGTACGTAAGTTGGGTTGTTGCACCTCGACAATTTGCGCCCTTGAATCGAATTGCTCGACGCGTTGCCTCTCAGCCTCAAGTTGCCGTCGTTCAGTTTCAAGTTGCCTTTGCTGTTCGCGCATGCCACCACTAATTGGGATCTCTTCACGTGAGGTTATAGAATTATCAACATTGGCTGTCTCAGCAGGTGGTGGAAAGGCGCGATCGTAACAGGCTAAGCGGTACGAGAGATCGGCCACACGCTGGCAGATACCAACGGATTCGCGAATATCAGCATCCGACTGTGCGTTCACAACAGGTTGCACGAAGCATACCAAGGAAAAAAACATTAATGGCCATAAGGTTTTTAGCTTATTCACGTGGTGTTTCTGCATTGACTGACGACTCCTTGCACGTTGTTTTTAGATATTGGTCTCGGATTTATAAAAAAGTATAAAAGCCTTTTCCCAAGTAAGCCAGCTTGAATTTTCAGTTTGGGAGGAGATTATTAAATTCCCAAATATATAATAGGTCTCATGCTGCTTTCATGAACATCTAACCTGGGGAATATCCTGCCAACGAGTTGTATAGCGTGGTGACATATAATCACGTTTCATCATCCACTTTCCCTGTATGCCGCTATTCAGTAATTTAATTGTGTGTTTGCCGTAACGCTGGTTGGTCTTGTCTATTATTTGCATTAATTTGCGAGATTTTTCTGTTTGTTGGGGGGTAAATAAATCTTTTTGCTCATATTTTCGTGTGCGTACATCCAGCAAACCAACACCACATTTCTTATAGCGAAGCCCTGGACGATAAATTTTCGCTAAGGTATCTGCTGCAGCATGAGCAATTTGTCTTGTGTCATTGGTCAAAAAAGGCAGCTTGATGATACGTTGCGGCCGGAAATGGCCCAGGCCTTTATCGAAGCTTTCTAAATAAACCCAGAGTGTTGCACTCAAGCCATTTTGTTTGCGTAATTTTTCACAGGCACGATCAGCATAAAGGCTCACTGCTTGTTGCAACTCATGTAATTCAGTAACTTTGTAAGAAAAGCTACGCGTACAGATAATTTCTTTGCGTGGGGTCGGTTCTAATTCAAGATCAAGGCAGGACTCACCATTAAGTTCACGTATAGTGCGTTCCAATACCACACTAAAATGACGACGCATGTATTTAGGATTGGCTTGAGCCAGTTGCAAGGCATTATGTATGCCTAAATGATGCAGGCGCTGGCAGATGCGCTTACCGATTCCCCAGACTTTATCAGTTGTTATACGTGCCAGTAGCCATTCCCATTTATGCTTTTCATCTAACACGCAGACACCTTTAAGTCTTTGCATTTTTTTAGCGGCATGATTAGCCAGTTTTGCTAGCGTTTTGCTTGGAGCAATGCCCACGCAGACGGGCATGCGTGTTTGTTGCCATAATCTGTTTTTTATCTTTTCACCATGGGAGTGATAATCACAGGCAGGAGGTAAGCGCAGAAAAGCCTCATCAATAGAGTAGACTTCCATTGCTGTGCCAAACGGTTCCATCAAGTGCATCACCTTGGCAGAAATATCACCATACAATTCATAGTTGCTGGAAAAAACACGTACATTATTTTTTCTGACCAACGTTTCTACCTGAAAGAATGGAACCATATCAGGAATATCTAAAGCTTTAGCTTTAGCATTGCGAGCAATAATGCAGCCATCGTTATTGGAAAGTACGACAACTGGCGCATTACGAATAGCAGGATTAAAAATAGCTTCACAACTAGCGTAAAAGGTATTGCAGTCTACTAGGGCGTACATTTTTTCAGGGACCACACAGTGTATTGATTACATGGATAACAACACCCTCAAGTAGCAGCTCGCTATCTTCAGTAATGCGAACTGGGGCATAAGATGGATTGGCTGCTAACAGTTGTTTATTTTGAATATCAAGAATCTTACAGGTCAGTTCGCCATTGATGGCCGCAATTACAACTTGCCCCTGGCGTGGCTCAATAGCACGATCGACAATCAATAGTGCCTTGTCCATAATTCCTCGCTCAACCATAGAGTCGCCGGAAGCTCGAGCAAAATAGGTAGAAGAGGGGTGCTTGATTAAGTACTCGTTAAGATCAAGACTGCTTTCAATGTAATCATCCGCAGGCGACGGAAAGCCAGCTGGAACGCTGCTAGTAAAAAATGGCAGAGGCAAGAAACTTGCTACCTCTCGTTTTTCAACGCGGGTAATCTTCATTATTCTTAGTTCGTTTAGTTGCTAGCTTAACAGGAAGCTTTCACCAACAGGTTTCCAGCGACTGGGTCTGTCGATGGGCGTGACATGCTGCGTTTGCTTTATATCCGGCTGTAAATTTTTTTTAAAATCTGCAAGCTTATTAAAGGCAGGGTCAAGCCACTTATCGGTTAATGCTTTGTTTTCATAGTCCAACATCAAGGGTATGGACTTGGGATGTATATTGGCCCATTTTGTCACAGGCGGCAAGGTGATAATTGAGGCAGAATAAATTATTTCTCCAGTCTCTCTGTTTAGATATTCTTTATATAAACCACCGAAAGCAATCGCTTTATCTAGCAATTCGATTGTATGGTAAGTTTTTTTATCACCCAGACCTTCGACAAAGGCAGAGGCCGGAATGAGACAGCGAGATTCATGAAAGGGTTTGTAGGCAATAGAACGCGGCTGATTAAGTTTATCGGAGCGTGAATTAAACGAGGCGTATTTATAATTAGGTTTCAGGCTTGTGGCGTCCAGTAACAACCACCACGTAGCAGTTTTGATGGAAGCTTCTTCTGTAATAATCGATATCTGAGCGCCGGGAGCAATATCGTCGGCATAAAGCAAAGCGCCGCTAGTCTGCAAAGTATCAATCAAGGCCTTGGTTTTACCATCGGCTTTTAGTTGGAAACGACCACACATGTTAATAGCTTAGCGTATTTTCGGCCTCTTGGCATAAGCGTAAAAGCTAAGAAGACTCATCAAATGCTTGAATTTACGCTGCTTAACCCTATACTCAAGCTCCTGTGGCTGAAGTTCTCTGCTTTTATCAGCTTTAATCGTAACTACTGTTCATAACAACAAAGATATCGATGGAGGTATCACTTATGCGTAACGTTTTTATTATTTTAATTTCCGTGCTGGCTTTGGTTGCCTGTGCCGGTGAGGAGGAGATGGCAAGCTCTGCTCCTATGCCAGCAACACCCCCAAGTGCCGACGAAGTATTGGCCAATGTACAAGCTGCAACGGGCACTGAAAACCTTTCTTCAATAACCGTTTCAGGCGAAGCTTGGACTATTAGGAACGGCTTTCGCCAAACCCGCAGAGCTAGTCCTCCTTGGCTATATCATAACGAAATTATGGATTATACCTGGACTGTCGATCTTGATAATTCTGCCGCATTGGCAACAGGCGAAATCTTCGCGCACAACCTGTTTTACGATCCTCCTACATTCAGTAATTTTTTACAAAACAATCCTGCAGGCCAGGATTCCTGGGTTCAAGAACATCGAACATGGCTAACGCCTCCGGGTTTTTTACGCGGCGCTGAAGATAACGGTGTCACTGTCTCAATGCAAGATGGCCAGACTGTATTAAGCTGGATGACACCAGCGGACCAGACTTCACCATCAGGTATGCGTTATACGGTTAATGCCTATATCAGTGACGATAATTTAATCGAAAAGACTGAGACTTGGGTTGAAGATGAATTCATGGGCGATATGCATGTGTCTTCTGTTTTTAGAGATTATGAAGAAATGGACGGTGTTATGGTGCCTACTACTGTTGAAATTTGGCAGGGTGGTGGTGCTGTTTTCGGTGTTGGTATTCGAGAAGCTGATGCCAATCCAGCTAATCTTGCAGCTCTTATTACGCCTCCACCAGCAGGCGGTGGTCGTGGCGGTCCTGGTGGTCCTCCTGGTGGAACAGCACCTGTACCAGCAGAAATGATTGAAGAAGTCGCTCCTGGTGTTTATCACATCAGCACAAACTACAATTCTCTAGCTGTTGAATTTGAAGACGGCTTTATTGTGTTTGAAAGTGGCGGTTTTCCTCCTCGAGCAAATGCCGGCATTATTATAGAAGCTGTTGCCAGCGTTTCTGAAAAACCAATCACTGCTGTCATCAATTCACATCCTCACTCAGACCATACGCCTAGTTTGATTCCAATGGTAAGTGCCGGTATTCCTTTGATTGTTAGCGCAAATAGCGTGGACTTTCAGCGTATGGCATTGAGCACACCAAGAACTCTTTTAGGTGAAGATACTTTAAGCCCAGAGTTCCAAATCGTGCCTGATGGTGAAGTGATGGTTATTGAAGACTCCATGAATCGCATGGAAATCCATCACATCCCAAGCATGCACACTGACTCAATGTTGTTTGTTTATCTACCAAATCACAGTATGGCGATGCAAGCCGACTTTACGATTCGTGGTAGTGCTGAAACTGGCACCTTGCCTTATGAGCAGCAAACACCTCTAGGTCAGGAGTTCGCTGAGTATATTCGTGATAATGGCCTCGAGTTCGATGTTATGTATGGCGTGCATAACCCAGGTTATGTGCAAAGTACTGAGGATGTCTTTATGGCCTTACCACCAGAAGGTGATATGTAATAAATCCTTTGGTTAAAAGTTGTAAAAAAAGGCCGGTTTTATACCGGCCTTTTTTATTTTCCGAGCTGCTTTGTTTTAATAAGTCTTCTACAATAGCGGGATCAATTTCAAAAAAACAATCATATGACAGCACTTAGTGTTAACCTTAATAAACTCGCATTATTGCGAAACTCCCGGGGTCATAATTCTCCCGACTTGCTGCATTATGCCCAACGTTTTATTGAACTTGGAGTGCAGGGGATTACTATTCACCCACGCCCTGATGAACGTCACATTAAACAGCAAGATGCCCATGAATTAGCTCACCTGCTAAAGGATTTTCCTCAAATTGAATTCAACATTGAAGGCTATCCTTCTGAGGCCTTTTTACTCTTAGTCGAAGCATGCATGCCTGCACAATGCACCTTAGTTCCCGATGCAGAAGATCAATTAACATCTGATCATGGTTGGGACTTTACAAAGCATCTGGAAACATTAAGACCTATCATTCAACGCTTAAAAAATGCTGGGATTAGAGTTGCTGTTTTTCTCGACCCTGAGCTCAAACAAGTCGAACTCGCAGCAAAAAGTGGCGCAGATCGAATTGAACTTTATACAGAAGAGTTTGCAAGAGAGTTTTCTAAAGATTTTTCAGGAAAGAATGCAGATCAAGTGCTCAGTAAATACAATGAGGCTGCAATTCTTGCTCAAAAGCTTGGACTCGGTGTAAATGCTGGGCATGACTTGAATTTGCAAAATTTGCCGAGTTTTTTAAGTATTCCTGCTATTCTAGAAGTCTCTATTGGCCATGCGCTCATGATTGAATGTATAGACCACGGCATTGAAAATGTCGTTTCAGACTACTTGAGCGTCTGCAAAGCTTAAAATTTTTACTATATTGAATCTATTTAATGTTAAACCTATTTGATAAGCAGAGTTTAGTTAGCGCTGATAAGGCCCTAGTAGGGCGCGATGAATCCATGCCTGTTGCGGATAAGCATATTGTATTGAATGCGCCTTTAAAACTGACAGCAGACCAACTTACCGAACAAGGTCTTAATCAAGCAATGTTTGGGTTGGGCTGTTTCTGGGGCGCTGAGAAACGCTTTTGGTCTTTACCTGGGGTGTACACGACTGCTGCCGGTTATGCCGGAGGCTTCACTACTAACCCTAGTTATCAGGAAGTGTGCAGCGGCATGACGGGCCATACAGAAGTCGTTTGGTTGGCTTTTGACCCAATGCAAATAAGTTACGAGCGCTTACTAAAAGAGTTCTGGCAAGCGCATAATCCTACCCAAGGAATGCGTCAGGGTAACGATAAAGGAACACAATATCGCTCAGCCATTTATACCTACTCTGATGCTCAGAATATGAGCGTTGCAGAAACTAAAGCGCATTATCAAAACATGTTGAAAGAGCAGGACTATCCCGCAATAACAACAGAAATAAAACCAGCTGCCCAATTTTATTATGCTGAGGATTATCACCAGCAGTATCTGGCAAAAAATCCAAATGGTTATTGCGGCTTAGGCGGTACTGGAGTTTGTTATTAGAATGCTATTTAAAGCGCTATTTAATCCACTATGAATCTGCAGACAGAAAAACTGACAGTCGCTATTTCTTCGAGAGCCTTATTTAACCTTAATGAAAGTCATGAGGTTTATGAGCATCAAGGTGTCGAAGCTTATCGCCAGTATCAAATCGACCGTGAAGATGAGGCCTTAGAGCCAGGTGATGCGTTTAACCTAGTTAAAAAGCTGTTACATATTAATTCATTACTGGATCGAGAACAGGTTGAAGTCATTCTGCTTTCTCGGAATACAGCTGATACTGGTTTAAGAATTTTCAACTCGATAGATCATCATAATTTAGCAATAAGCAAAGCCGCGTTTTGTGGCGGATCCAGTCCTTATCGATATATCAGCGCCTTTAGAAGCCATTTGTTTCTATCAACCGACGGTGGTGACGTGCGTCAAGCATTAGAAAATGGCATCGCTGCGGCAACAATTATGCCTTCCAGTATAGCCAATACTGACGATTTTAAATTACGTTTTGCCTTTGATGGTGATGCTGTTTTGTTCTCAGATGAAGCTGAGCGTATTTATAAAGCTAACGGCCTGGCGGAATTTACTCGTAGTGAACGTGAAGCTGCTCATGAACCCTTAACAGGAGGGCCATTTAAACCCTTCCTAAAAGCATTACAACAACTTCAAAGTAAGTTTGAGGTAGACAATTGCCCCATAAGAACCTGTCTGGTTACAGCCCGGGCAGCTCCGGCGCATGAAAGAGTGGTTAGAACTTTACGCGCCTGGGATATTAAAATTGACGAATCTTTATTTCTTGGCGGATCTGATAAGGGTAAGTTTTTACAAGCTTACAATGCTGATGTATTTTTTGATGACCAAGAAGGCCATTGCGAATCTACTCGTGAACATGTTGCTACTGGTCATGTGCCCCACGGGGTTGCTAATGTACTTGAGCAAGACTGAAATAAGTCCCCAAACCTAACAATACGAATATCAGCACAGTTCTTAAGAGTTTCTCCGGCAGTACCGACCCTAGTCTGGTCCCCACATAAATTCCTGGTAAAGAGCCAGTGACCAGTGCTAGTAAGAGACTATAGTCTACTAAGCCATTAAACAAATAACCCAAACCGGCCACCAAGGTTAACGGTACTGCATGGGCAATATCAGTTCCCACAACGTGTTTGGTTGGCCAACTAGGGAATAACATAAAAAGAATAGCCGCTCCAAATGCGCCTGCTCCAACAGAAGACAAAGTTACGCAAACGCCCAGAACAAGCCCAAGTAATAACACCAGTATTGACCGATGCTTTTTAAGATATCTGTAATATTTGTTTTGTGAGGCCTTCTCTTCCGTTTCAAGGCGACGCTGAATAAAGCGGCTAAATATCATCACTAGGGCCGTTAGAATAAGCATGACACCCAGGAAGCTGCTAAGAAAAGAAGAAAAGTTAGCATTATCTGTCAGGCTTTCATCAATAATGAATATATTGATAATTAACGATACAGGTATGCTACCTGCAGCAAGTAAGCCCATAGTTTTCCAATCGACATGACCTCGCCTGTGGTGAAAATACATGCCACTCGATTTAGTAATGGCGGCGTATAGCAGGTCCGTACCAATTGCTACTGCTACAGGGTAATTAAATAAAAGCAAAATAGGCGTCATCAAAGAGCCACCACCAACCCCGGTTAGGCCAATGGCAAAACCAACGAAAGCGCCAGAAAGTATAAGCATGAGCAATTCCATAGGAGGCAATGTATGTCTAATTAGATATATTTTAAAAGAATATTTATTTATTAATTTATTCCATTTAGTTATATTTAGTTTTTCTAATAAAACTAAACATAAACAATGAAACTTCAACAATTACGTTATATCTGGGAAGTCGCTCAAAATAAGCTAAACATTAGCCATACTGCAGATAGGCTTTTCACTTCACAGCCCGGCATCAGTAAGCAAATTCGGTTGCTAGAGGAGGAGTTAGGTGTTCAAATTTTTAGTCGCAGCGGTAAGCATTTGCAACAAATAACACCTGCAGGCGAAAAGATTCTTGCTCAAGCCTCTGAAATCTTGAATAAAGTTGAAACCATTAGCCGAATTGCTGATGAATATAAAGACGAAGAGCAGGGCAGCTTAAGGATTGCAACAACACATACTCAGTCACGTTATGTACTTCCTAGAATCATTCAGGCCTTTACTAAACGTTATCCAAAAGTCTCATTACACCTGCACCAGGGAACCCCGATGCAGATATCTCAAATGGCTGCTGATGGCACCGTAGACTTTGCCATCGCTACTGAAGCACTGGAGCTTTTTGAAGGATTAATTATGTTACCTTGCTTTCATTGGAATCGGTCAATTTTGATTCCCAAAGGTCATCCCCTAATTGAAGAAAAACCCTTGAGTTTGAAAGCTATTAATGAGTATCCGCTAATCACTTATCTATTTGGTTTTACAGGTCGCTCCAAACTTGATTCAGCATTTGAAAAACAGGGCTTGAGACCAAATGTCGTTGTTACAGCTGCTGATGCTGACGTGATAAAAACCTACGTACGCTCTGGTTTAGGCGTTGGCATCATTGCGTCTATGGCTTGGGAGCCAGAACGAGACAAGGACCTAGTCGCTTTGGATGCCAGTCATTTATTTGCCTATAGCACAACAAGTATTGCCTATCGGCGTGATAGTTATCTACGTAAATATATGCTGGATTTCATTGAGATGTTTGCGCCGCATTTAAGTAAGAAACGAATTGATCAGGATATGGCCAGCCAGAGCAATGAGGAAGAACGAGAAGCCTTATTTAAAAAAGAAGTACCGATATATTCGGCAACCATTTTATAAGCAATCTTAGTCTTTAGCGATGATATTACCTTGGTGCAATCCGCATTCTTTAGCGGTTTGTTCCTCCCACCACCAACGACCTTCACGCTCATGCTGTCCTGGGTTAACAGCTTTTGTGCAAGGCTCACAACCAATACTGATATAGCCTCTATCATGCAAACTGTTATAAGGGACATCAAACATACGGATATATTCCCATACTTGGGCTGAAGACCAGTTTGCCAAGGGATTGAACTTTAAGAGGGGTTTGTCTGAGGTGGAAAATGTAGAATCAAGCTCGAGTACTGCAACATCATTTCTGGTACCTGGACTTTGATCTTTACGTTGCCCTGTAATCCATCCATCGAGCCCCGTTAGTTTACGTCTTAAAGGCTCAATCTTACGAATACCACAACATTCGTGATGATCTGTCTTGTAGAAGTCATATAGGCCCTTGGCTTTAACATAGACTTCCAATTTAGCAGCATCTGGGGACAAAATATCTATAGCCAAGCCATAATGCTCACTTACCTGATCAATAAAACTATAGGTCTCTGGATGTAAACGCCCCGTATCTAAGGTAAATACTTGGATATCCTTTTTTAATTTGACTGCCAGATCAATAAGCACCACATCTTCAGCTCCACTGAAGGAAATAGCCAAATCACGGGTTGATTCCATGGCTAAAGCAATAATTTCCTTTGGGAGCTTATCGGCATATTCATTAGACAAGCTGCTAATTTCATTAACTTCTAACACTTAAGGGGCCTATATATAAATATATTTACGAGGGCACTTATTGTACCTCTGATCACTTTTACTTGAAATCGCTATTTTACAACGACTTAGCAGTTCAACTTAAAAGAGAGTTTACTACATGTTTCACGTGAAAAAACCCTTATAAATTAGCTAGTTACAGCTATATATTTAAAATATTTGGACTATGTAGTGGGTCCTTTCAGCTTTTGCACTATATCTAGTGGTCGCGATAAATATTTTATATAACTTAAAAAACCTAGCGTTAATCAAGCTAAATTTTGAAAGCAAAAGGCTGCATTGCATGTGCACAAAGAAAGATAGAAAATGCCCCTTGCATTGCTATAAATAAGGAGAATTATTTTGGAATTAGCTTGTCTTGATCTAGAAGGCGTACTCATCCCTGAAATCTGGATCAATTTTGCCGAAAAAACGGGTATTGATGAACTTAAGGCGACAACCCGCGATATACCTGACTACGATGTACTAATGAAGCAACGTCTACGAATACTTGATGAGCATAAACTAGGCTATCAAGAAATTCAGGAGGTTATCGCTAGCTTAAGCCCATTGGAAGGCGCTGTAGAGTTTGTAGATTGGCTCCGAGAACACTTCCAAGTCATTATATTGTCTGATACCTTTTATGAATTCTCACAGCCTTTAATGCGACAGCTGGGATTTCCAACTTTATTTTGTCACCGCCTGGAAATCGATGAGAACGGCAGAGTTGCTGATTACAAATTGCGCCAAAAAGACCCTAAGAGAGAATCTGTTAAAGCCTTTCATAGTCTTAACTATAGAGTTATAGCAGCAGGCGATTCTTATAATGACACTACCATGCTAAGTGAAGCTGACCAAGGCATTCTGTTTAAAGCCCCACAAAATGTTATTGATGAATTTCCACAGTTCCCAGCAGTATTTACATACGAAGAGTTAAAGCAAGAATTTATCAAGGCCAGCAATAGAGAGCTTTCAATTTAAAACCATCACTCTGATAACTTTAGAGCAAGGGAGCGCAGCATGCCGGCTGTTGCTCCCCATATATAATACCCCTTAAATTCAAAGAAATAGAAACGTCTTTTAATTCCATTCCTAGATAAAATATCACTTTTATAGAGACTTATGTCCAATAAAGTCGTCAAAGGGATAGAGAATATTTCATCAACCTCTTCGGGTGCTGCTGCAAATTTCTGTTTTTGATTCAGACTTCCGATTACAGGAAGCACGACAAAGCCTGTGGGCAATGTATGCCAATCCAACGTACCTAAGATTTCGACATTATCTTGCTTGAGACCAATTTCCTCTTCAGATTCGCGCAGAGCAGTATGTATAGGACTGATATCAGCCACTTCTACTGTACCTCCGGGAAAGCTGATTTGCCCGGCATGACTAGATAATTCCTGGCTTCGCTTGGTAAATATCAATTCAGGCCCATCAGCGCCTGGTGTCAGTAAAATTAGTACAGCCGCCAGCTTCTGCTCAGCTTCTAAGGCTGGGTAATCTAATGAGTCATGATCTAGTAAATATGTTTTGAGTCTTGCTGTATCCATATAGTTTGAATAACTCAATACCTGCGGGCATTACACGCAATTTATAGGTCGAGGCAGTCCTGCTATTTTACAGATTTTTTTAAGCGGAGCGTCAGGGAAAAGGCTCATTAAATAAGCGCTTTTACCTTTTTCTTCACCAAATTCTTTTGCTATCAATTTAACTAACACTCTTGTTGAAGGGATCAATCCACTTTGCTGATGAAAATTCCTTAATAGATGTATCAGCTCCCAATGCTCAGAACCTAAGGCAAGGCCTTCTTTATTAGCCAAAGCTTCAGCTACTGCCTTGTCCCAGCCTGCTAACTCTTGCAAGTAACCATTCTTATCCAGCTTTAGCTGTTTATCTTTAATTAGAAGTGTATTAGACATGCTTATCTCAACTTACCCAAACTGGGCTCAAGACCAGCTTTGAACTTTTTTAAAGTCGAGGGATAACTGTACAAAACCGGCATAATCAACAATTGTAAAACCCTCAACAAGTTCAGCGTGTAATCCACGCATGAGCAAGTCTTCTTTCAGTAGATAGCATGGCGAGGCAAGCTTTTTGATTTTTTCATGCAAGGCCATATTAGCAGGATGCTTTAGCGCTGAATAAACTGCATCTTCAATAAGCAAAATAGCGCTTGAACTATTATTACTGGCTTCTAAGACTGATAGGCATTCATTAAGCGCAGAAGACTTAGCCGGCGATTTGTTGATGAGATGTAAAGTCATATTCGTTAAAAATTAAATACCTGGTCGGCTTTTTCGATAGCGTCAGCTATCTGATTTAAAGACAGCGACTCAACTTGCAAAACTAATTTTTCATTTTCAAGCTTTCTGTTTGCTAAGGCATCTTTCTCCATAAAGACCTGATCAACTTCGTAAAGCTCCAAAGAGGGCAAAGCTTTGCTGATGTTCTTCATACCACTGCCAGTTGAGTTTTGCGCGCTCAATAAGTGCTGGACACCTTCACCCATAAATAACAATGTAATTGGCTGCTCGAAAGCTGCTGCAGTCAAAAGTACATCTAAAGCAGCCGCCGGCAATAAAGAAGAGTAGGGTGCCTGCCTGATAATAATAAGAATATTTTTTAGTGTCATCGTAACCAACTCAGGGCAAAAAGTTCACAACGCGATCCGACTGAATCACTCCATCAATCAACTGTCCGAGGCCGCTAATCTCAAAGCCCTGTCTTAAATTGCTTGCAGCTAGCTCATAACGTTCAGCTTCAGCGGCATTCACAATGCCACGTTTTAAAGCAGAGGCAACGCAAACTACGGCATCAAGCTCATGTTCTTGAATAAGTGTTTGCCAATTCACAGAGGAATTCTCTTCATCTTGAGAAGGCGTGTTAAAACTACATGCATTAAATACCCCATCTTGATAAAAGAATAATCGATAAATATGATGGCCAGCTTTCAATACAGCCTTAGCATAATTAAGTGCTGTGCTGGATGACTGTGAGTCGGGAGCTCCGAAGACGACTAAGGTAAAACTTTGCATTTCTTTTATAAAGCCTCTAAATGAAAAAAGCCCTGCGGGTAAAGTAATACCAGCAGGGCTTTGATACTAAGGACTAAACTTAATTTCTTCCAGATAAGGCACTGATTAAGTGCAGCAAATGGATGAAAATATTATAGACATTTAAGTATAAAGACACTGTTGCGCGAATATAATTAGTTTCTCCACCATTTATAATTCGGCTGGTATCAAACAGGATTAAACCAGACATAATCATGATGACTGCTGCTGAAATAACCAGACCTAACAAGGGAATACCTAAAAATATATTCAAGATCATTGCGACTATTGCGACAATTAATCCCGTAAAGAGGAAGCCACGCAGAAAAGAGAAATCTTTACGTGTGGTGAGCGCATAACCTGATAAAGCAAAAAATATCAGCCCAGTACCGCCCAGAGCTTGCAACACAATGCCAGGACCGTTAGCTAAAGCAACATAATAACTAAGTATTGGCCCAAGTGATGCACCTAGGCAACCGGTAAAGGCAAAAATCGCAACAATACCCTGACTACTCTCGGCAGCTTTATGCACCCAAAATAACAAGCCAAAGCTAACCAGCATTAAAATCAACGCTAAACCTTGACCAATGCCAATCACCATTGAAACAGATGCGGTGAATGCGCTAAAAAGGAGCGTCATTGCAAGCAGCATATAAGTATTTCTCAATACTTTATTAGTAGCCAGAACCGACTCTTTACTGCGTTCTACACCGTAACCAACTTCATTCATTTTTGGACTCCAATATATAATTAAGAAAAATAGAGACTCTGTTTAATTATATGGGCAAAACAGAGGATTTCAATGGGATACATCATACTTAGCCGTGCACTAAAAGCAAGACATTCAGAATAGGGTAGAGCCGCGGTATGACGATGATTCCTGGTTGACTGAAAATATAATTACTGTAAGATTCACACCCGTCGCGGAGGGGTGGCAGAGCGGCTGAATGCACCGGTCTTGAAAACCGGCATAGGTTAATAGCCTATCGAGAGTTCGAATCTCT
>Ga0055584_100000359_pt1 | contig 43232 bp, 35 predicted proteins | sample OSDHelmetaG_FD_58716 | JGI IMG/M metagenome (GOLD analysis project Ga0055584, IMG submission 58716) | Pelagic marine sediment microbial communities from the LTER site Helgoland, North Sea, for post-phytoplankton bloom and carbon turnover... | ecosystem: Environmental > Aquatic > Marine >...
ATACAAGTTCTGAATTATTTTGACTTTGGATATGTTCAGAATTTACTTTAAAGGTGATTCCCACTCTATTTACAATTGAGTTGCATTCATTTTGGATTGACTTCGCAGTTTGTATTTTTAATGACATAGGTGTGTAATACCTAATTGTTAACCAGGGCTAATAATATAAATAGGAGTATACTCTTGGTCAGAAAACGTATACTTTTAGCATTCTAAAGATTGAAATGCAAATGATAAATAAATCTCTCTACACAGAAAAGAAAGCAATCCTCAATACTTCGATTAAGGAAGAAGAAATGACGTCAACTGCAGATGGAGAAGTTATTTTGAAAATAGATAAATATGCACTTACATCTAATAATGTGACTTATGCTGTTATTGGATATCAAGTTAAATATTGGGACTTCTTTCCCGCTCCTGAACCTTGGGGAAAAGTGCCCGTGTGGGGATTTGCGACTGTAGAAGAAAGCAAATGCGAAGGTGTAGAGGTTGGTGAAAAAGTGTATGGTTATTTCCCTATGTCACAGTACTTAAAAATTAAGGCTGGAAAAGTTAACCAGTTTTCCTTTATGGATATTAGTGAGCATCGCCAAGCCCTTGCTCCTATTTACAATACATATAGTCGAGAAGGAAAAATTTTAAATTTTCCTGAGGGAGTTGAAGACTTTATTCCTATTACTAAGCCATTATTCATGACATCTTTTTTGATTTGTGAGTTTTTGCATCTCGAAGACTTTTTCACTTCCGAAAATGTCATAATTACCAGTGCTTCTTCAAAAACTTCATTAGGATTAGCATACACCTTGAAAAATATCCAGAAGGATCATAACAAGAATGTAATTGGTCTTACTTCAACTAGAAATGTCGAGTTTGTAAAAGAAACTGGATTATATAATCAAGTAATTGACTATAAAGATGTGGCAGCTGAAGTGCCTTCTAAAGATTCAGTAATGGTAGATATGGCAGGAAATGGAAAACTGAATCTTGCTCTATACGAACAACTGGGAGAACGTCTCAAACATTTATGTAAAGTAGGTCTTACTGATTGGAGTTCGGCAAATATGGAATCTAAGATACCAGTAGCAAGATTCTTTTTTGCACCAACTTATGCTCAAGGATTCTTCAAGAAACATGGTCCAGCAAAAGGAAATGAGATCACCACAAAAGCATTGTATTCATTTATAGAGACAGCAAGTAAGTGGATAGATTTAGAATACCTTTCTACATTTGAAGATTTACAATCTACATTCACAGCAATGATAAGTGGTAAAGTAGATCCAAGTAAAGGATATATAGTAAAATCTTAGAAGAGTTCTATCCTGTCATCAAGGCGTATATGACCTAGTTTCCTCGGGACAAGATGAACACCAAAATCTACGCCTCCATTAGGCTTTTTTCTGTAAGATGATAATGTCTTTAAGGGTTCCTTATTTGGATCTTTGAGTTTTGATTTGGGGTCTATAGTAGTAAAGACGCATCTTTCACATTGTTGAATTACTTCAAAATGACATTCACCAATTTTTATTTCTTTCCATTTGTCCTCAGCATATGGGTCGCATCCTTTTATTACAATATTTGGTCTAAACCTATGAAATGTGATTGGCGAACCAAGTCTACTGTTTAGATCTTTTACTGATGCCTCAGAAAGGAGTAAGATAGGAGCTTGGTCTGCAAAACTCACTAAATCCTTTTCTTTGCCACCATGTTTGGGTAATACGGGTCGCTTCAAATCTGAAGCAAATAACATTTTTACCTCTTTTTGAAGATATTCAGAAAACCATTGGTCTATGTCTCTACTGACCTCATAACCGGTCACATCATAAGAGAAAATTTTAGCAGATTGCGATTTTGAATGTTGATTTTCTATCGAAAAACTAATCTGTGGTGTCTTATCTAGCACAATAGTTGCCGTTTCATCTGTAATTTGGACTTTTATATCTAACATTTGAGCATTCTGTCTTCCTGTTATTGCTTGCCCAGTAGTATCAAAAAGTGCCCAGTTTCTGTCGTGTTTCAGCCCTTTGTCGGTTATTTCTGCATTGTTTAGAAATTCTCCTCTGCATGACTTAATAGGGTAGCGAAGAAGGCGAGTAACTGAAATCATAGTTTAGAAAAATTTTATTGATACAGGAGTTTTGACATTTGATATTTTGGGATTCTTATTTAGGTTCCCTGAGATTTGGTCAATCTTAAAGGTGACAATATTATCCGAATTTTGATTTGCTACTAATAAGAAAGATCCGTCTGGACTTATTTCAAAGTCTCTAGGAACCGAACCTTTTGTGAATGTCGAGGATATGTGTTTAAGTTTCCCATTAGCTTCAATATTAAATTGTTGAATTGTATTATCCTCACTTCCATCACCGGCTCTCATTGCCGCATATAAATATTTTCCAGAGGGGTGAATTTTAATGGCTGCAGCAGAGTGTCCGTTTTGATCTATGAGACCATTGTGAAGTGAAATGGTTTGAGATAATGCCATTTCCGAACCTCCACGATTTATTTCAAAAGATTGTATTGTAAGATTTAGTTCATTTGTAACATATAGTTTGCCATTAGAAGGATGTACGGCAAAGTGTCTAGGGCCACCAGCTGATGAGGTGCTTGTTCTACTTATTTCTTGAAGTATACCATTATCATTAACACTATAAGTAATAATCTGATCAGTACCCAAATCCGAAACATAGACAAAATCACCGAAGCGTTGAATCATGTGGGGGTGTGGCCCTTCTTGTCGCGTTGACCCTAATTTTCCACCTTCATAGTTTATGCTCTGAGGAGCACTTGATAGACTTCCATTTTTGTTAACTTGATAATTGGTTATCCCTCCCATGTAATTAACTACATATAACCTCATTGACGTTTCATCTAAAAACAAATGACAAGGCGCATTGCCATAAGAAGGTAGAGCGGATACCTTTTTGAAGTTCTTGTCTTCAGAATTAATTGTATATGCATATACTTGTCCCAATTGAGTGCTTCCTGCTACTTCGCTCACTGCATAAATACTTCTGCCATTAGAATGTGTAACAGCATATGAGGGGTTTACAATTCCTGAGATTGCATCTACAATAGTGACGCTTCCGTCCTGTTGATTCATTTCCATCAAATATATGCCATCAGCTTTACCATCGACATGTCCTTCTTTTTGGGTATAAGTGCCAACGAGTAATTTAATTGAAGATGATTTCATCATTGATTTTTTGTGTGGAATGTTTTGATTACAAGAAGTGATTATAAAAATTGAAAAGAATATGTAGCAATGCCTTATCACGAAGTTTTATTTAATCATGAGATAATTACTGAATGTGAGTATTTTGAGGATTAAAAGTACATTATGATCTATCCAAAAAGTGGAACCCCATTCATAGATTTAAAGAATACATACAAAAGTAAAGTGAGATAGAGTAAAGTAAACACAAGTAAAGCAGCCATTCTGCCAGAAACTTGAATATTGGTTTTTTTATCAATATAGAATGCAAATAGAGGAAATATCTGAAAAGCATGAAGGCCAAAAAAATGAGCTGCTCTAAGGTCGCCTCCCTCCGTACTCCAGTTAAAAAATGGAATTCCAGGACCTCCATCTTCGACCCCTACAGAATGGGCCATATTTGTTATCATGATACTTCCCATATAACTGGCCAATAAGAAAATGGAAATTCCTATAAGTATACTACAGTAGTAGACCTTTTCAAGGTTGGGTTTTTTGAATACGAACATTAAGAAAAGCACTATACTTGCCACTGTAGTTAGGATAATCATAAATCCCATAGCTCCAAACATAATTCTATCGAATTCACTTTCCATATTGAAATGGGAGGAGGTGCCTCTACCTGCTTGTACTAAAATGACCAGGATTTCAATGATCATTGCAATAAATATGCTTTTACTTACAAATTTCCTCCATCTAGAGGTCGTGGGAAAGTAATGAAGCATCCATGCGACTGTCCATACGAATATCGTTATTGACAAGCAGAATTTGATAGGCTTTATCCATGGATTTATTCCCATTACTAATCTGTTATCAAAACTTAATGGGATTAATAGCAAAGGAGCCACTATTAGAGTAAACATGCCAGCTCTAAAAAGCAGAGAATCTCGATTATAAATATTACCGAGGAATTCAGAAATTGTCATGATCTGGAGTTTTAGAATAAAGCATTCTTACAATAAAATAAACAGCCAGTCCTATTGGTCCTAGCATAAAAGTAGCCAACAGAATAGGTATCATTAAAAAGTGATGAATACCATGCTTTTTAGAGTTTGATAGGGCCCAAGACCCAACCCAGAGATCAAATGCCAAGTAGTGAATCCATCCTGCCAATGCTGCATGATCATTGGTGAAAAGCTTTTTGACTTCAGCAAGACTACCAAAACCTCCATCGGCATCTCCGAAATAAGCAAAAATAAGCCAAGCATAAACTAGACTAAGCAAGAATGGGATGAGTCCCCAATTAACTATTTTTTTAATTCTTTCATTTAGTGGTGAAATGATTAGTAGGATCCAGCCTAGCATTGTGACGGATCCACAGATCGAAAATATAGATTCTGGTGACATGTTTTTTGTTTTCTGAAATATAGACAATAGTATGGTTTTTGATGCCTTATTTTATTAAAACTGTGAATTCATGGAGCCTTTTAAATCGTGATTATGCGGTAGCCAACGAGTCTTGGGTACAGTTCAAATCAGCTATTTGAATAATGGGTGTTTTGTTGTAAATAAACCAATTGGAAGTGTGAGAAAATTGATGTCATCATCTTTGCTCAAACAGTCATTTAAAAGTGAATTACATAGAGCATCAATTCTTCATGGTCCCATTTAATTGTCTCTTTATATGTCATTCCCAATTTTTCTATAAGTAATTGTGATGCTTTATTAGCAGTTGTTGTAATAGCCGATAATTTTGAAATATTAAAAACATCACGAGCAGTTTCCAATATTTTAGTTGCTGCTTCGAAGCCATATCCTTTTCTTTCATATTCTGGAAGTAGGGCAAACCCAATGTCTATACCTTCTATTTTTTCTCGGTCATATAATCCGCATGACCCTATTTTTTCACCATTGGATTTTAAAATCATAGTATAATTTGAGAATCCACGCCTTTCTAATAGAGGCAGCATATGATTTTTAATATAGGTAGAAGCATCAGTAAGAGTATGAATACCACGGTCACCTATATATTGATGCCACTTTGGAGTATTCATAATTTTAAGAACATAAGCTGCATCTTCTAGGCTTGTTGGTATAAGTTTTAATCTATCGGTCTCAAACTCTTTGAATGCTTTATTCATCTTTTAATAAAATATGAATTAAAATATAAGTACAAATATCTAAATGCTTACTTGTTATATCAGAATACTTAATCAGTCGTTTCTTTTCAAAAATGATTTGGATAGCAATATCCGCAGTGTGCCTTTTTCTCATGTAGTCTTGTGCTGAAGATGACAGTGTATTAGATAGTAGTGAAGATTTTACAGCTACAGATGCTCAAGCAAGAGGTAACGGTCCAAATGGTCAAGGACCTAACATTGTACAAGGAGGGAACTATGGCAACAGTAGTAATGGCCAGAATGGAAATGATGATCTTGGAGGTCGAGGCCAGAAGGATGTAAGAAATCAGAACAGTAATCTTGTGCAACAATGGAGCGATGTGTTTTTAGAATTAGATAGATACGCTACGGGTATGTGTCCTAATGCAACAGCTAGAGCTATAGCTTATATAAATCTTGCAGCATATGAAGTGGTGATCCCTTTTTTTTATGGCTACAACTCAAATTCTGAGAGACTATCAGGATTGCGAATTAGTGAAAGAGAGAGAAGTCGGGATGCAAAGTTACTTCTAGCATTAAATACGTCTTATGCTGACGTTCTGGATCACTTTATGATCAATGTTCCATCCAGTGTGAAAAGTATTATTGCCACTTCTGAAAGAAATTATGCTGCAAATTTGAGTGACAATTTATCCAATTCAGAGATTAGATCGTCAGAAAGATGGGGAGCATATGTGGCTTCTCAGATTATTGCTTATAGTCAAACAGATGCAAACGCAGAAGAGCAGATCCAATCTCCACAACCATTTTCGTACGAGCCACCAACAGGAGAAGGCTATTGGACATACAGTGCAGATCCTGAGCGGGCATTATTTCCGTATTGGAGTTCGGTTAGGACATTCGCTATTTCTCCTCAAGAGACTTCAAGCCAACCCCCTATTACATATAGTGAAGATCCTGGAAGTGATTTTTATTCTGAAATGGAAGAAGTATATGATATCAACAATAAAGCAAAGTTAGAACAAGGAGATGATTTATGGGTAGCGGAGTTTTGGTCTGATGATGTAGAAGGATTAATGATGAGCCCTCCGGGCCGGCAAGTTTCAATTGCTAAACAATTAATGAATGAATTTGACATGGATTTGGAACAAAGCCTTTTAATGATGTTAAAACTAGGTTATTCTCTTAATGATGCTGCTGTATCCACATGGGCTGATAAATATGAATATATGGTGATGCGGCCAAGTGTATTCCTCAAGGAATTCATAGACCCTGATTATCAAACCAATCTTTATAGACTTGTCTATTGGCCTAATCCTTCCTTTCCAGGATACCCATCGGGTCATTCTTGTTTTGCCTCGGCAGCTGCTGGGGTCTTCATAGATTATTTCGGAGATAATGTGAATTTTACAGATAGATCTCATGAAGGAAGAACTGAATTCAGAGTAACACCGAGAAGCTTTGATTCATTAAGTGAAATGGCGGAAGAAAATGCTTTCTCGCGCATTCCTTTAGGTGTACATGTTAGAATGGATTGTTCAGAGGGAATAAGACTTGGTTACGAAATATCTGATGCTGTAAATAGATTGGACCTCAGAAGAAGAGGACCTGCTTAAGGTTTAAAAATATTGATTTCAGTTTGATTGTTCTGAAGGCGTTTTTGAAAAAGGGCAACTCCTAGTTGGGTTGCCTTTTTTCTTGCGCTATAATCTTATCTCTGTTGATGAACTTAGGGTTTTGCTTATTTCCATGATTTCAGCACAGAATAAACTATATGGGTAGGTAATCCCATGACATTATGATACGAACCTTTTATCGATTTAATTTTACATATACCTATCCAATCTTGAATGCCATATGAACCAGCTTTATCAAATGGAGCATCTTCTTCTACATAGTTCATAATCTCTTTATTGCTTAATTCGCAGAACTCCACTGTGGAAGAACAGGAAGTATTTATAATCTTAGAATCACTCATAAAAGTGGTGCCTGTTATGACTGTGTGAGATTTGTTAGATAGACTAGTTAAAGTCTTAATAGCATCACCTTTGTCTTCAGGTTTGCCCAATAGTTTGCCGTTTTGAACTACCACAGTATCTGCTGTAAGAATGATATTGTTTTTCGAAAGTTGATCTTTTACAAAAAGGGCCTTTTGATAAGCAAGAAATTGTGGGATAGAATGAACCGACATTTCAGGATCATACACTTCATCCCAATCACACTTTATGACTTTAAATGGGATGCCTGCTGATTCAAGGAGTGTGCTTCTTCTTGGGGATTTTGAAGCAAGAAGCAATTGGCTTGTTCCGAGTATATCATTCATAAATTGTAGCTAAAATGGAATATATAAATTAATAAAGAAGATGAAAACATTAACCATTTTAAGTATTTACTGACTTTTCCATAATTAGACGTTCTCACAATCAGGGCTCCAATCAATATCATAGGAAAAACACAAAATAACATGACATATGCATTCACAAATATCCCAAGGTATTGAGCCCAAGACATTAGCATTAGTGCGGTGATAAGACAAATGCCTAATAAAACATTCCGAGTTTTAGATTCTCCAATTGAAACTGGTAAAGTTTTACAACCTGTCGCTCTATCTCCATTGATGTCCTCTAGATCTTTGATGAGTTCTCTAATCAGAGTGGTAAGAAATACAAAGAATAAAAATCCTGAAAGAAAAACTCTAGTCTCTCCAGTAAGCTTAACTCCCTCAGCAATTAACATGATATATACAATTGGCAAGAACAGCGCTATGACGCATAGACAGCTCACCACTAAGTTTCCAAGAATTGGAATGCATTTCATCTTTAAGGAGTAATAATACAGGAGTAATATCGATGAGATGAAAAAGACTAGTAATATGAGATTATTGGTTATAAGAAAACTAACAGCCATTGAGACAAGGGATAAAGAACCCAATCTCACACTTGCTTTTTTTATTTTCTCTGCAGCGAACCTTTCAGAATGGCTTGCATTTTTATGATTGATAATATCTGATTCATAATCAAAGTAGTCATTTACTGAATTCCCAAAAGCAGCAATTAAAAAAGTAGGAATAACTAGCCCAATGATTCCATACCAAACATGAGATGCACTTATGTTGGAACTAGATAAAAGAAGGTAAAAAATGCTACTCTGTAGAAAGAGCAGAAAGAGCAAATTTTTGAATCTGATTAGCTTCAAAAATTGAGAAATTCTATTGATTATCTCGCCACTCATATACCCATTTGGCCTGAATCTGCTCAAGATGTCCTTCACTACAATCTTCTCTTTTGCCTTCAAAAGTTTCGATTTCTAAGATCCATTCGATTAATTCCGTGAATCTGATCCTATAAATCTTACTTTCAGTAAATTCATCACCAAACTTATCGTATAATTTCATGGCCACATCTTCGTGATCTGCCCAATTGATGGGCATATCATTAAAATCATCAAACGGCATATTTTCTATTTAGTGTTCGTGTCCTATAATTTTTCTTTGATCAGGGATAGTAACTTCTAAATCCCCTTCTTCATTTAAGATTTCACATTGACATCCTAGTCTAGATTCTATACGAGGGTTTATAGCCCTATCAATGAAGTCCTCTTCTCGATCACTTATTTCTTTTAACAAGTCATCACCTTTATCTACATAGATATGACATGTGCTACATGCACAGACTTCACCACAATTGTGATTTAGGTGAATATCGTTATCCTCAGCTATTTCCAGAATGGTCATTCCTTGTTCTGAGGGTAATACCTTCGTTTCTAGGCTTTCATCTTCAAATCTGAAAGTTATCTCTCCCATCGCTTTACAAAGTCTAAGAAAATCTGTAAAATTATATTATTCCTAAGGTTAGAATAGGTTATAGGTATATTAAGTTTCAAAAATCTTTATAAATATCCTAAGTGGCAGAGAATATTAACGATACTAACAACAATCTATTCAAATATCGGAGTCTGAGGGTTTACGCTTCCACAGAATGGCTGGCTGATAATAAAAAGAAGTATCGCCAGGTATTTTATAAAAAAGATATCAGCTTCTTATATATCGAATTTTCATTTATCAATAAAAAATTTGAAGAAGATAATTGGGATATCAACCTTCAGCTTCTATGTTATAAAATAGGAAATGAGAAAAAGAGAATGTGCACCCTCACCATAAATCGTCAAGTGAGTAAATATGATGATACAGTTTATATCAGGGAAGGGTGGGGAAATAAAGAAAAAGGAAGTTTTTGGAAGAAAGGAAAATATGTATGGGAAGCTTGGGTAGAGGATGTAAAAGTTGGAAGTAAATATTTTTATGTTCAAGACATCAAGGGGAAATCTCCTGTGTTGTCCAGTGATTACATGGAATTAGATGATTTATATTTTCATGAGGGCAGTTATGATGATAATGCTGAAGACCCAGACCATATGATCGTGTTTGAAGCTGAATCAACAAGATATGTTTATGCAGATTTGATTGGTAAGAATCGCAATAAATCTGAGGAGTGGATAGGAGAATTTATTCTCAGGTATATAAACGAAGCAAGAGAACTTAAAGGAGAGATCAGAAAGATTGTCAATGTAAAAAAAGGTGAAGAAAATTTTAGTATCACAGGAGGATGGGGTAGTAATGTCAAGGGATCTTGGAAACCTGGACTATATCACTTTGAGCTTATTTTTATGGAGAGGCTCGTGGCCCATAGCGTTTTTGAAATATCTGATGAATTCATAGAAGGAGACCCTGTTATCAATGATGACTATCCTACAGTGGAGAGCAAACCAGAATCAGAACCGGATTTGTCAAAATCATCAAAAGAAATCTTCAAGGAATTTCATGGCTTAATAGGGCTGACTGAGATAAAGCGGCAAATCCATGAACATACTACCTATGTTTCTTTCCTGAAGTTGAGAAAAGAGAGAGGGTACAAAGAGGACAAGCATATTCATCTCCATTCTATTTTTTCTGGTAACCCAGGTACTGGAAAGACTACTGTAGCTGGACTTATAGGAAGCATGTATAAGAGCATAGGAATGCTGAATAAAGGTCATGTGCATGTGGTGGATAGAGTTGATCTGGTAGGGGAATTTATTGGTCAGACTGCTCCAAAAGTCAAAGCTGCTATTGAGGCTGCAAGAGGAGGGGTTTTATTCATAGATGAGGCATATGCACTTGCTAGAAATAAAGACGACAATAAAGATTTTGGTAAGGAGGTGATTGAGATCTTAGTGAAGGAAATGGGTGAAGTGGATTGTGATTTTATGGTTGTAGCAGCAGGATATCCTGAGGAGATGGAGTATTTTGTTAACTCCAATCCAGGTCTCAAATCTCGATTCCGTCAACATTTTAAGTTCAAGGATTATACATTATCTGAACTATTCGAAATAGTAGGTGTAGCTGCAATTAATTATGAAGTAAAATTGTCTACTGCTGCTTTTTCAAAACTCAAAGAAATCATAAGAGAGGCGTTCAGAAACAAGGACAAGCACTTTGGGAATGCAAGATATGTCTATGATTTGATAGAAAAGTCAAAGGTGAAGATGGGCCTTAGGATCATGTCTTCAAATCATGTTCATGATGAGGAATCAGATGTAGAGACAGTCTTACTTATCGATGTATTAGGTATAGATGAAGCCAAGAGACAATCGAAGAACAAATCGCTTCCAATAGATGAGCCGTTGTTAGAAGAAGGAATGAAAGAGTTAGATTCTTTGATAGGGTTAGAATCTATAAAAAATGAAGTGAAAGAACTTATCCAAGTGGTGAGGTTTCATCAAAACATCGATAACAGTCCATTAGATCATTTTAACTTTCATAGTGTGCTCATAGGAAATCCTGGTACTGGAAAGACTACTGTAGCCCGTATTATGGCTAAGATCTTTAAAGGTCTTGGATTGTTAGAAAAAGGTCATTTAGTTGAAGTAGATCGCAAAGATTTAGTAGCTGGATTTGTGGGGCAATCTGCCATGAAAACGGCTAAACGTATTGACGAATCGATGGGTGGTGTTCTATTCATTGATGAGGCATATGCTCTCACCAATGGGCACAGAAATGATTTTGGGGGTGAAGTAATTCAGACCTTATTAAAAAGAATGGAAGATGATAGAGGTCAATTCTTTGTATTTGCTGCTGGATATACTGAAAACATGAAATCCTTCTTGAAATCTAACCCAGGATTGTCATCACGTTTTGATAGAACTTTTGAATTCAAGGATTTCGCGGCTCATGAACTCAATGATATTGCATTATTATATTTAAAAGAGAGAAGCTATTATCTCTCTTCAAAAGCAGCGACAGCTCTTAATGAATATATCAATGCATTATATTTGAAAAAAGATAAGTATTTTGGTAATGCTCGAGTAATAAGAGGAATCATGATAGATTTAATCAAATCTCAAAATTACAGACTGAGTAAATTAGTGGATAGTGCTATGTCCAATCACATTTTGAAAAGTATCACTTTACAAGATGTTGAGCATATGATTAGTAGTACTCAAAACATTTCATTAAGTCGTGAAGGTAATATCGGGTTTGTGAGAAATAGATAACTAAAATTTTGCTCTAATTTTTAATTTTCCTCTTCTTCCAAAATCTTTGTATCCAGTAAAGGCTTCAAATCTGTTATTCAAAAGATCAATTCCAATTAGGGATACTTGAACCGCATCAGAAATGCTGTATTTTAGTTCAAATCGCAAATCATGTTGGTAATCAGACTGGTTGGAATATCCCTCAATCTCTTTTGTAAAAGCTACTTGATCACCAAGTAAATAATCGAAAGCCAGATTTATTCTTTTCATAGAATAACTCACACTGCTTTTGACATTGTATTTCTGTAAATGAGTGATGTCTTTAGAATCTATGTCTTGTAATAATTTATATTCTATGCTTTGATTGAACTTTAAATTTTCATGTAAATGGATATGATATCCAAGCTCTAAATTATAGTAAGAGTAATCTAATAGTTGAAATGAAAAGTACTGTAAGTTCTCAGGAGTATTGATCCATATTTGATCATTCTTTTTGTTAATAAAAGAGGCGCTCATATTTAGTCCATGAGCATCTTTGATGTCAAAATCATACTTCAATCCATAAGAATTGACTTCAGTGATTGATGTTGAAAATGATGGGATGTAAATCAAATTGATTTCATTTTGGGTTTCATAAAAGGAATTGAAATTCAGTCTATTGCGATAAAATGCAGTCAATGAATGAGCTTTTCCATTGAGATAGAATTCTGCCCCTGGAAGTATATTAGTTTGCTGGCCTAATGAGAAGAGTCCTTCAATTTTAAAGCCTATATGTGGCTTGGTAAAGGATATATTAAGTCTATTATTCCACAAATATTTGTTGTTAGAATCATTGACTGTAGATATTTGTCTTTTGTGATTGGAGCTTATATTGAGTGATAATGAAGAAGAAAATTTAGTCGCAATGTTAAGATGATTGTGCAAAACATTTTCTCCTAAATGCATTTTGGTATTTCGTGCTGTGAATAGTGAATTTTTAAGATTGAAATCAGTATTTATTTTTTTTAGCCTCTTGAATAAGGTTATCTGGTGATAATTTTGTCTATAGTTTTCTTCTTTTATTTCACCACCAATAATTCCTGGGACATTCTCTTGGTTAAATCCAAATACTCCAAGTTTGGAGAATGAGTATAAAGCTTGATATTCAAACCAAAAGCTTGGCTTCAGATAATATCTTAGGAAGCCAAGGGCTTTCTTTTCATTAAAATCTTTAGAGAGTGTGTTTTGATCATTGATATTCGAATACTCCACGTCTATACCATACATGAAATAATTTGGGACTTGGTGTCTAAAGGATGCTTCTAAGTCTAAAATTTGTGAACTACCAAATGCAGCAGAAGCCCAACCTTTGTAAAATTTAGATTCTGATGGCTGATGAGCCAATGGCATTATACCATATGTCACATCTTCAAGTTTTACCGGAAGAAGATCCACTTTAAATGCTGCTGTTTCAATTTCTAGTTTTGGCAAATCCAGGGAAAGGTTGGATAATATTGGATTGCTCTCAGTTAAATCAAACTGATATGATTTAATGACTTTTAATTCCTGCTCTGATAGATTCTCATTTTGAGCCAAAAGGAATATTGATCCTATTAAAAAGAATAAAGTTATTAGTATTCTATTCATGAGTTCCATATTGTAGATTAAGTGTAGGGTTGGATTTTTCTTTTAGAATTTTTCTCTTGGACTTTATTCCTTTCATCAGTTCATCCGCTTTTTTTAGAATACTTGAGTCCAATCCTTCTTGAGAAAGTATGGTCTCTATCCCAGAGGTAGCCGCATCTAGTTCTCCTTTTTGAAAATATATTTTGGCTTGAAGTAAAATTACATTGGCAACAAAGTTTCTATCACTTTTACCTCTTTCTAAACTGGCTTGGGATGCAGAATAAGAAGCCTCAAATTTTCCTAAATCATAAAGTCTTTTTCCAACTAACAGCAGGGCTTCTGCCGCTATTGCATCATTTTTACTTTGAGATAGGATGTCGAGATGAAATTTTGAGGATTTATATTGTTGCTTAATGTGTTGTGACTTTACTAGTGATAACCTTATATAGTCTTTTTCATATTCAGACAATTCATTTCCTCTTAATGCTAATGATATATGTTTGTCATGTTCTAATATTCTATCTGTTTTAATAGAGGCTTTGGCTATGTTGGCGTAGGCTAGGTCATTTTTTTGTTTACTAAAGTTTTCCTCTAGTATTTCTTTATTGAAGTGAACATACTCATTTAGATCACTTTCATTTTGACTGAGATTATGAATGATCCGAATCAATGCTAATTCTTTTGTTTGAGGTGCTTCTTCAATCAGTTGTAGATAGCTATTCACCGCATTTTTTGTGTCAGCTAAGATTTCATAATTCTTGGCTATTTCTTTGAGGCTATTTACACGATACTTTCCGTTTTTATATTTTTTAAGATAATTACCTAGTGCAGTTATACCTTCGGATTTGTTCGTGCGTAATAGCTCTTTGGCAAGATGATAGTCTATAGAATCTTTATTAATATTAGGTCTTTCCTTTAAATCCGTTTTTTCTATGAAAGCATAGTAAGCTTCACTGTCTTTTAGGTCCTTTAGATATATTTCTTCTATTGCAAGAAGAGTTTCTTCTTTTTGAATCATCGTAATATTATCGATGTCAAATACTTTTTTGTAAAAACTGAGTGCTGTTTCTAAATCTCCTTGGTTATATGTGATTAAACCCAATTTTGAAAGTGATTCATATTTTTGAACTTCATTTGAGAGCTTAGATTGATATACTTTTGCAAATTGATCATAAGCTTCTTTTTGCTTATTCATTTGTACTAGAATATTTCCTTTTTTTATCCAGGTATCTACTAAATACTTGCTTCCAGGAAATTCCTGTTCCAATAAATCGTATGTACTTATTTGTAAATATGGCTCAGCCATTAAATCTTCTACTTTACCTTTTTGATACAAAGCGTAATCACCAAATTCTACACGTTGATCATAGGCAAGTGAATATTGAGCTATAGCTTCTTGTTTCATCCCCAATCTGAAAAAACAATCTCCTTTTCTGAGAAGAATATCTTCATACATGGATTCATGATGGGGTTGTGTATTAACTCTGAATGCTTTTTTTAGTGCACTTTCTGAAGAATTGAAAGCTCCAATGGCCGCGTTAAAATTTTCATTCTGTAACTGGGAGTAGGCTTTGAGATAATATAGTTCAGAGTCGGTATGGATATTTCTAGTAGCTCTCTTTTTATTGATATTTTCATATTTGAGTACTACGTCACTCAATACTTCTGAATTCTTTTGATCAAAATGAATTCTGGCTAGAAGGTGTAATGCTCTTGATGACATGCTTAAGTCATTTTCGAGTTCACTTGCTTCTTTTAAATAGGGTAGAGCCTTTGAATAATTTTTTTCTTCGTAAGCCTCTATTCCTGATCTCAGTTGCAAGTCCTGATATAAGAGGTTGTCCTTGACAGATTTATTTTGATTCTTAAGAGTTGTCAGTGCCTTATCATATTCACCTTGATGATATAGAATCTTAATTCGCTCCGATTGTGATTTAGTGAATTGTTTTGAATCATCTCCAATTCGTCCTAATGACGAAAGGGCTAATGAAAATTGGTCTTTAGAATAATAGACCTGGGCCATAGCAAGAAGAGCTTGATCTTTTAACTCATTGTTGAAGTTTCTTTGTACAGCTTCTTTGAAAAAAGGTAGAGCCAAAGAAGGGTCTCGTTTGGCATATATAGTTCCTAGTGCAAGCAGAGCATTTTGTGATTCCTCAGTTCCCATTTTTGTGGACTCTGTGAGATGATTTATTGCTTGGTCTTCTTTTCCTCTCTTGAATAAACTCAACCCTACAAAATAATGTTCCTCGGCTGTTTTACAGCAGTCGCTATCGCTCAGAAGTACATCTGAAAGTTTGTCCCATTTGCTTTCTTTGTAATAAGCTCTACTTAGTAATTCTCTCATAGCTTCTTCATAAATACTTTGAGAAAAGTTTAATTCATTTTTAAGAATATGAATGACAGCAGGATAATCCTCAAGTTGATATTTCATTAATGCCATATAGTAAGGCAGGTCATTTTGATATTTTCCTTGATTTTGGAGTTGAGCGAATTTTTCGTAAGACGAATTATACTCTGATAAGAACATGTCGCAAAATGCGGAATAATAGAGATTTTCAAATTTGTAACGATTTTTACCACCATCAGAATGATCAAAGACGAGCTGAGCTTTTTTGAAATCCTTATGCACAAAATTCAAGTAGCCTTTGAGGAATTGATAAGTTTCTCTGTCTTCCTTATTAAAGTCTGATACACTTACGGTCATTAATGTTTGCCTAGCGGTGATAAAATCTTCAGAAATCAAAGATTTTTTAACTAAGGCAAGAATTGTGTTTTTGTTTTCTAAACCATTTATGGATGTTGTGGAGATATCTGATTGGTAAGGATAATCTATCAGATTTTCAGCAATAAGGATTTCGTTGTTAATACCATCCCATTTATCCAAGGATAAATTTTCATCAATACCATTGCTGATAGCATGGAGATATAGAGATTCGTCAAAAAAATCAGCTTTAACATCATCTTTGCGAAGTTGTCCTGTCAAAGTGATAGATAACGATTCAAATAATAGTATTAACAATATGTATCTGATCATGAGTATTTTATATATTATAAAAATACGAAATATGTTATGATTTAGTGTTTTACTATTGGACTAATTTGACAAGAGTGGCTGTGTCCTAAGGGTTTTCCTCCTTTTAGAGAATGAAGAAGTTGATTTTCAGCATTTTTAAACTATTGAATTGGAATAAAATGGAGATATGACCATACCATTTATACTTCAAAGTAAAATGTCGAAATGAACATAAGGATCATTAAACCATGGGGTAGAATTATGGCGAAAAAACGAAACTCGGTAAATTCAATAGACTTCGACTCAATATACTTTGTAGGTAATGTTATTAGTGTTGAATCATAATTGATCAACTACCTAAAGTCATCATTAATAGACATGAGAATGGATTTGTTTATAGACGCAAACCACGTAAAAAACCAGCATCATGCAAGAAGATTATTTGGTTATAGTACTAATAAAGCCTCTAATCAGTTATATTTTCGGCATGATTATGAAAAAACAGTAGACTACTGCTAATTTTATTATAATTCACCTTAATATTTTTTAAGAAAAAAATCAAGAATGTTTAAAGCTGTACAATTAGTTCTTATTTCATTTCTGTTTTGCATCTCCTCATCAGCACAAACTGATAGATGGCAGCAACATATCAACTATGAAATGAAAATCGATTTTGATGTAAAGAGGCATCAATTCAAAGGTGAACAGACTGTAGTATATACAAACAACTCTCCAGAGACGCTAGATAAAATATTTTACCATCTGTATCTCAATGCTTTTCAACCAAACAGCATGATGGATATGAGATCCCGATCTATTCTTGACCCAAGCAGAAAGATCATGGATAGAATTTCGAAATTGAAGCCTCATGAGACTGGGTATCAGAAAATTATAAGTTTGAAGCAAAATGGAAAGGATCTCAATTATCATATAGAAGGTACTATTTTGGAAGTAGAATTAGCCGAAACAATCGCTCCGGGGACTTCTTCCACATTTGAAATGATATTTGATTCTCAAGTTCCAATTCAGATCAGAAGAAATGGCCGTGACAATGCGGAAGGTGTAGATTATTCTATGGCACAGTGGTATCCAAAAGTGTGTGAATATGACTATCAAGGATGGCACGCAAATCCATATATAGGAAGAGAATTTCACGGGGTATGGGGAGATTTTGATGTCAAAATCAACATTGACAAAAAGTATACATTAGCTGCTAGTGGTGTTCTGCAAAATGCTGATAAAATAGGAAGAGGATATGCAGATGTAAAAAGAGCTAAATCTCATAAAGGAAAGATTGAATGGCATTTCAAAGCTGAAAATGTACATGATTTTATGTGGGGAGCTGATAAGGACTATGTAGTGGATAGCAAAGTCTTTCATGATGGGACAAAGGTTTATTTCGCATATATCCCTGGTCCCAAAACCACAGATAATTGGAAGTTGCTCCCTGATATTTTAGATAATGCCTTAGAATATATAAATGCTAATTATGGCAAATACCCTTATCCCGTATATTCTTTTATCCAAGGAGGAGATGGCGGTATGGAGTACCCTATGGCAACATTAATTACGGGAGAAAGGAATATAGGCAGTTTAGTAGGAGTGAGCGTGCATGAATGGATGCATAGCTGGTACCAAATGATTTTGGGAACAAATGAAAGCCTCTATTCATGGATGGACGAAGGATTCACTTCATGGGCTTCTGCGGCGACTATGAATCATTTGAGGGCTAAACAATTGATCCCAGGCGATTTTGTGCCAAATCCTCATATAAGATCTGTAGAAGGGTTTGTGAGATTTGCCAATACTGGTAATGACCAACCTTTGAGTATACACTCTGATCACTTCAAGACTAACCGAGCATATGGAGTTGCAGCTTATACAAAAGGTGCAGTGTGCTTATCACAATTGCAATATATTATGGGCAAAGATGTATTTGAATCAGCTCTTTTGAGATATTTTGAAACATGGAAGTTCAAACACCCTAATCCTAATGACTTCTTTAGAATTATGGAATTGGAGTCAGGTCTTGAGTTGGATTGGTTCAAAGAATATTTCGTTTATACTCGTGATATGGCGGATTATGCTGTGGGAGAAGTAACTGAGCAAGATGGAAAGACGAGAATAGATTTAATGAAACTAGAACAGATGCCAATGCCTCTGGATGTCACTGTTACATTTGAAGACGGTGCTACCCAATTGTTTCATATTCCAATTACATTGATGAGAGGGGAAAAGAAATTTGCAAAACAATCTGTTGAAGTTCTCAAAGATTGGGCTTGGACTCATCCTATCTATACCATAGAAGTAGATAAAGCAGTGAAAGGAGTCCAGATAGATGCGAGTAATATGATGATGGACAGTAATAGAGAGAATAACGTTTGGAAGAAATAGAAACGAAATATTAAAAAATTAGAAAAGGCAGTCACTTCATTGAGTGAGGACTGCCTTTTTTATGTAAAAGAAATTGAGAATAACAATACCCTAACTTCCCCTTCATACAATTTAACAAATATCATACGTAGTCTTATTGAACGTTAATTGTTCAACATTTAAAATTAGCATTATGAAAAAGGGAATTCTTTTTGCATTGCTAGTCTTGACACCACTGTTTACATTTTCCGCAAATGATAGAAATAATGAAGTCTATGGCTTGTGGGAAGATTATCGCACCGGACTTTCGATCCAAATCAAACCTGGCAAACGTCGTAGTATTATGGTAAAACGAATCGATGGAAGACATCGAGCTCGTTGGGTCAAATATGACAGATTAAGGCGAGGGCATTATGATGACTGTGATGGGAATTCTATTAGGCTTACCCGAAGAGGTTTAAAATGGAGTAAGAAGTATGGTCGTCGTACTTTTTACCTTGAAAGATCTTATCAAGATCATAACCGTCGTGGTTATAATAGAAGAGAAAGGGATTATAACTATGGACGGGACTATGGCAATAGGAGAGGGACAAATCGTTATGATTCTTATGATTTGTCAGGAAACTGGCATTGTGATGTCCATAATGTCGACATTGATATTTCATATTACAATGATGGAATCAGGGTAAGGAGGTATAATAATCGACGAAGAGGATATGATGATTGGTATAATTACAAAAGGGATGTCAAGAATAGAAATAGGTATTTTGGTGCTGATAGTAAGTACTATGAAATCCATGGAGATCAAATTACTTTCCATGATTCTCGCAGAGGTAAAAAATTGAAATTTAAGAAGAAAAGAAGGAGATGACGAGAATTTACAACATAAAAAAAGGTGCTCAATTGAGCACCTTTTTTTTATTAATACTTTTCTTAGAATTGTCAGTTTAGGAGACTTTTATGTACTTCTCTACATCAGTCTCATCGAATGATTTACCATTCCATTTGCCCAACCACTCGCAGTTCTTCTTCGTTCTTAGATACTGTTGATATGATCTTACTGCTTCTACTCTGTTTGTTCTTTTGATAGTAATATTGTTATTATATCCGTTTTTTACATTGAAGTAGTATACATCTGTACCAAAATCGAATTTTTTTGTACTTCTACGCGGCATGTGTAATGAATTTATATTTAGAAAATAATATGTCGTGTGTATCCATGGAGGTGAGGACTTCTGAAAACCATTCGTATAAATAATGACTTTGAAGGTCTGAACTTGACCTTGAATTTGAATCCGATATTTTCTCAGTATGTGTTATCCCCATGTAAAGAGTGGTCAAAAATATATTAAAAAATCTCGAATTTCCAAATAATATTTCTTAAGACTTCCTTAAATGTCTCTTTTCAAGAACATAAAGTAGGATAAACCGAAAAATATCGAAATATATATTACCGATGAGATAGCAGCTTGTCCATATGTAAGTAGAAAATCAAAATCTAAATCTTCCATCGGTATGGCTTCGGCGTATCTGAACAAAGGGTTTGGCATCAAATCTTCAAATGAATTTGCAGGATAATAATTGATTGACGAATTCTTAAATCCCATCATTTTACCGTGTACTCCCCACCTTAAAATAATTTCTACTAGAATGACATAACTCAAGTAAAACATTACTGCAATTCCGGACCTCCGTAATAAAAAAGCTATGAAAAAACCAATAGAACAATACCCGAGAGACATTAAGAAGAATCTAGGGATCGCCCAATTATTGTCAAAAGCATAAGCGAGGTCAGCGCCTTCTGTATGCCACAGTCCTATACCCAATCCAATTACTGCATACATAAATGTCACAAAAAGACATAGCACGATTGTAGATGTCATTTTAGACATGTAAAAATCATGTCTGGTATAACCACTTATGATGTTTTGACGCATTGTTTTATAACCTACTTCAGAGGTAATCATATAAATGACCATGAGGCCTATGAAGAAGAAGACTAACCAATTCCCAACATAACCTAAATAGGACCACATTGACGGGAATTCAAAGAATATGGAGTTGTTAGGAAGTTGTGGTGGAACATTCTTAAATTCCTTTCCAATAAAAATGGAAGTTGGCATAAAAACCAAAAACATGATTCCAAGTAGCGAAACCACGGCATTTTTCCTAAACTTCAACCATTCGGTTACTAACAAATTGTAATATTTCATGGTCTTACTCTTTTGTGATTTCAAGAAATTCTTCTTCCAGTTTTCTTTTTCTGCTTACGAAGTGATTCGTGACTATTCCTTTGGAAAAAAGGAATTTATTTAGCTCTTCTACATTGGTATCTGAAGGAATAGTGCATTCTAGCCAAGTGTTTTTCCGGCTTAAATTTTCAATGTTACTAAAGTCAGAAAGTACTGTAGCTAATTGATCTAAATCGTGGCTACCTACCTCGATAGTAATATCATCGGAAAGTATAGAACCCACGAGGCCAGTTGCAAGCAATTTTCCATTTTTAATAATGGCAACATGATCACATATCTTTTCTACTTCATGAAGAATGTGACTGGCCAAAAGGACCGTTTTTCCCATGCTTGCTATTTCTGTCATCACATTTCTCACTTCGGCAATTCCTTGTGGGTCAAGACCATTTGTCGGTTCATCAAAAATTAGTACTTCTGGATCTCCTAAAAGAGTCGCAGCTATTGCTAGTCTTTGTTTCATTCCTAAGGAATAGGCTCTAAATTTTGACTTTTTACGATGGAGCAGATTGACAAGTTCCAAGAGGTCATCGAAATTATTTCTCTTTCCACCTTTGATCTGATCGACAATTTTGAGATTCTCTGTGGCATCGAGATATGGATAGAAATTTGGAGTCTCAAGTATGGCCCCAACCTTTTTTCTATGGTAGTCCCCATATTTTCCTTCAAACCATTGATAGGTGCCTTGGTCAGGTTTGATGATATCAAGTATCATTCCTAACGTGGTGGTTTTTCCACTACCATTTGGTCCTAAAAGCCCATAAATAGTACCTTTTTCAATTTCGAGATTTAGTCCTTGTACAGCTTTTATTCTGCCATAGGATTTACTCAAATTATTAATGCTTAATGCAATCATAATGTGACAAGCAATTGTATTCAGCAGAAAACTACGATTTATTTGAAGTTCCTAATAGAAGGTTAGATCAAATGAGGCAAAGCATGGATAAGACCTATAAAATGGAGGATAGAATTGATTTGAAATTTGAAGAATTTTACTTTGTATTTACTTCCACTAAATGACTTGCTCCCCGCATTAGGATTTTTTTAGAAGGATAATTCTTATAGCCTATTAAACCTGCACAGTGGATAGAATATTTGAAAAAAGTTGAATTCAGGTTCTTCTTTATATGAATTTAGATTGATGAGAATGTGGTATTTAAGAATTTCGATCTAGATAGGTATTTTAATTAATGATAGGCAGTGTTATGCTCAAGAGGTTTACCACACTCATCACATGTCATTGGTGCACCTGCTCCTCCTTTATGCCCATCTGGACAGGTAAAGTGCCAAACACCACTATCATTTTGTGCAGGTTCTTCATTCTCACTATCAGTATGATAAGCTTCATTATGGATCAATTCTGATCCACATTGGGGACAAATTCCTTCTACACCCGATCCATGACCATTTGCACATTTAAAATGCCATAGGCCATTAGGGCTTTGAGCAGGATCACTTTCAGTATTTCTTGGCCTAATATTTTGATCAGCCGCAGGGCTTTGACTTGGATTGTTGTTATTGAAGTGGTAGGCAGAATTGTGATGTAATTGTTTTCCACATACTGGGCAATTTCCCTCATAATCCAAAACTCCTCCAACACATCGGTCTGGGCATATATAATGAAATAAAATTCCTTCATCATTGGCAGGTTCCCATGTGCCTGGCAGTGTCCCTGAGTCTACTATTTTTTCTTTTGGTTGCTCAATTTTAGATGATGAGTTACTGCTTTTATTATTGTACTTACAACTTGAAAAGCCCACCAATGCAATTGAACAATAAATTAAGAGTCTCAATTTCATTCTATTCTGTTTATGACGGCGAAAATATGGAATTTACCTATGTCTAGTCTAAATGAATTACTTTATTCCTGAAACTCTGATATGCATACATTCTAGGGATACATTCAATTGTGGTCTTATTTATCTAGTGTTGTCTTTAAATCATGATCGATGATCAATTTGTGATAAAATGTCTCTTTTTGAGCCTCGATTCGGATGTAATAGGTTCCTGAAATTAGATTTTTTAATGAATAATCTATATTGATATTTCCAGTACTGTAGCCCAAATTTTCCAATTGAAAGGTCTGCCCTAATGAATTAATCAATGCTATATTTACTATCTCTGTTGCATCACCTTTTACTGTTAGGTTAAACTGGCCATTATTTGGATTTGGAAAAACTTGCAACTTATTTAGCCAAGGCGTTTCCTGGACATTTGAAGTTTGTACGACTACTAATAATTCGTGGAAATCTGATCCACATAGATTAGTCACTTCCAATCTTACAGTATATTCTCCTTCTTGTTCGTAGATGTGGGTGGGAACTCTATCAGAGCTGGTCTGTCCATCGCCAAAATCCCAGAACCAAGAATTTGGGTTGCCTGAAGAAAAATCTGAAAAGCTTACAGTTAGTTCATGAACTGTGAACTCAAAATTAGCAGCTGGTTCTACTTCATTAGAGAAGCTAACAATAACATCTATTGTGCTACTGCACCCATTTGGAGAAAAAACCTTCAGATTGTAAGTCCCGGAAGTGAAAACCAATGGGAACTGATCGGTTGAGAAAAATCCATTAGGGCCTGACCATATAAAACTACTTTCTTCCATATTTGAACTTGCTACAAGCTGAATGGACTCTATATTACAATTGAAGGTGCCTCCTTGAGCCGTAATTTGAGGTAATTCGACATCTTGTTCGACGACGATGGATTCGGTGGATGAACATCCATTTTCAGCTGTGTAAATTACTGAATATGTTCCTGGATTTGTGACTTGAGGATTTGGTTCATTGGATGTAAAACCATTTGGTCCGTTCCAAGAATAGCTTCCACCTGGTATATCAGTAGAAAGATTCAATGATATATTACTTGTGTTACAATTGAGCTTATTTGAGGAAAGATTTAGAATCGGATGGTTTCCATCAAGAAGGTTTATTTCATCACTTTGGCAGCAACCATTTTGTCCTTCTACTATCACAGCATAGGTGCCAGGTTGAGATACAAAAGGAGATTGTTCTTGAGAGAAGAAGTCATTAGGCCCATGCCAATAATATACAGCCTCGGGAGTCCCTGCATTAAGTTGAACTTCCTCCCCATCACAAATTGTTTGATCAGGCCCAAGGTCAACTCTCAAATCATTAATAATAGTAATCTTGAAATATTCTTCTGTCGTTAATCCGCAAGAATTTTGAGCCGATATACAATAGATATGTTCAATCTGAGATTGTGCTGCACTAACAGATCCATCCTCATTGAAAAAGCAATCCCCAAAAGAACTGCTGCACAGATCAAGCCCTAAGATATTGAGTACGCCATCACAAACATCAAAAGCACTTAGATTACTAAAAAGCAATTGAGTATCGGGATAGGGGTCATTACAGCTTATATTAATATCCTGAGGCACACCAGAGATTACAGGACCTGTCGATATAGGAATACTGTAAATTACTCGAAAACCTTCATTTACTATGTTCCCACAATCATCTGAAGCAGAGTAGCTATAGATTATCTCAAAATAATTACCACAAAATTGGGCATTTGAAACAGAATCAAGAACAACAGAAGCAGAGCCACAAGCATCACTGGCTGTCGGAATATTACCAAATGCAAGGAAGTCTATATTGTTTTCACATTCTAGGTTAATACGTAGTTCATTGCCTTCAACGTCCCATGATGGTGAAGTACTATCACTCACGATAATGTTCACCATGAAGGATTCAGGATTTATGTTTCCACAAACATCTTGAACAGAATAAAACAAAGAACGCTGGAAGGTATTTCCACATCCTGCGCTGCTGATCTCACTGGACAGAAATACATCCACTGCATTATGAACAGTGCTATCATGCAAACATTCATCTTGCGCTGAAGGAATATTTAATGCAATAAGGGAATCAATATCATCTCCACATTCGGCATAAAGGGTAAGCACCTGAGAAGAGTCATTCCAAATCGGGGCTTGGGTATCGTACTCTGCAATTGAAAATTCTTTTGTAGCTATATTGCCAGCTGCATCTGTTACTTTATATTCTTGTATGGTGACTATTTGTGGACCAGTCAGGCAATCTCCATTTATGGAATACTGATTTTCTAAGACAATATCCTGGCTGATGTCTCCATCACAATCGTCCTCAGCAAATATATTGACGCCTCCTTGTAAAAGAGGCAACTCCGTTCTGCACTCCAATGTATAAGGAATGTCGACTGTTGAATCTATTGTGATAACAGGAGCCTTTTCATCCAGAATTGTGCACTCTAATACTTCAATGCAAGAAGAGCTAAATATTAGATCTGAAACAGAAATATAATTGGATTTTGGTCCCGAAAGATCAAAATTCCTTAATTGCCCACTATAATCTTTAAAGTTGTAGTCTGTTGCAGTTGATTTTAAATTGTTGTCGCCACCAGGATTTCCATCTGAAAATGAATAATAAACTTGTAGACCTGTTTCATTACCAATCAAGTTGCAATTCATCTGCTCTATGATTTCATCTTGACTTCTTGAAATATTCCAGAAACGAAATTCGTCCATCTTACCATCAAAATAGGTGTTGTTATCATAATCCAATGATCGGCCAATAAAAAGATTCTGTTTTGAAAAGAGATCTTTAGGTTCGCGATCCATAACTGCAGACCCTACATCCTCTCCATTCAGATAAATTGTTGCAATTTGATCGTCACTGCCGTATGAGACAGCCACATGAAACCATTCCAATGCACTCACTTTAGTATTAGAATCTATAATAGTTCCTAACCATCCATCTTCCCAGTTAGTTACCCTAAATGATAATTCATCACCTTCAATTCTGAGATGAACTCTGGCATTCCAATCGATACCAAGATCATATATTGCATAATGAGATGCGGGTATCTGATCTATATAGATCCAAGTCTCAATAGTATAATCACTGACATTATCTATCAATCCTTTTGGAATTTGTAGATAATCGTCTTCACCATCAAAGTCCATAACTATTTGTTCACATATAGGAATAATGGTTACTTCCTTTGTATAGTTTCTGATTCCACATCCTACATCATGAGTTGCGGAGATGATTCCATCAGAATTTATAATTACTCCTATACTTGTTTGATCTAATGAATTTTGCTCCCATCCTTCAGGAACGTTCCAGTATGTTTCACTAGAGTCTTCTGGAGTGGCAATGTAAAAATGATGAACAGATCCTTCACAGACGAAATCTGGGCCTATAAGCTCTTCCTGGTTCAGATCAAAAGTTACGGTTTCGGATAAATATGATTTTTGAGCTCCATTTATAATTCTAGCTCCCCATTTTCCCGGATCAGAGGAAGTAAAGAAATGCTCTGTGGTGGCCGCAACAAATTCATCATTTTTATACCAATGCACCTCATCGAAGTCTTCATTGCTCATAATGGACATTTCAATTTTTGAACCACAATCAATATGATTCAGTACCGGAGGTTTGGGAATTCTCTTTGCAAATTCTGGGCTGTTTGAAAATAAGTCACTTTCCCAGATTCCTCTTCCCCAGGTGCTAATTCTAATCTTTCCGATGCTGGTAATGATATCAATATCTGAAGAATTAAAACTGGTATTAGGGAGATTGTTACTATAGTCAATCCAGTTATTCAGGTTGTCATCAAGATACCCAATTTCTCCATCGGCAAGTGCATAGATTCCATCAAGACTACCAGGTTGATGTACTACATAGGACTTCCAACTATTTGGGAAAAAGGATCTTAGATTTCTGAATGTTTGTCCACCATTTATGGATTCACTTATTTCCCAACCAGAGGTCCATATTTTATTAGGATTTTCATGATCAATTGTCAAACTGGAAATATAAAATTCATCTTGGACTTTGCTCCAGGTAGAGCCTCCATCTTCACTTTTAGCTATGGATCTACCATCTGAAATGTACATGAAACTTGGGTCAGATTCCGATATTTCTAAAATAGACGGAGGATATAGAAAGTTGAGATGACTTAATGATGTTTTGTTAAAACTTCGTCCAAAATCTTCGCTGATAAAAAGATCTTCAAAAGGGATATACAATACATTATTTTTGAAAGGGTGCATCCTAATAATGGTCTCCCATGTGGCTTTCTGTTGTTCTTGATCAGAAAAAAGTAAGCCATCCCAATATTCTAATTGATTATCTGAGAACTCACCTTTTATGGTCCAGCCTAGCTGAGCTGATGCATAAAAGGATCTTTCGGTAACAGGGTCTATAAGACCAGTCATCCCATCTCCTCCAGCAACAAATGTCCATCTTCCATTTGGAAGTTTGATTCTTGTACCACAGTCCTGCATACCTCCAATAATTAATTCTCCATGTGGAGACGAGGACATTTCTGCGAATTGCCCTACTCTTATGACTTGGGTCAAAACATGTATCCCATCAGCATTGACATATTCTAGTCCACCATCATTCGCTATAAAAAGTCTATTTGTGCCTGGTTGCCATTTCATGTCATGGAGATCTACATGCAATAACTCTGGTTCTCTCAATGAGGTCCATGTATTGCCCCCGTCTTTTGACCTTTTGGCAGTGACGCTACCCATTATTACATCATCAGCATCTGTTGGGTTGACAGCTAAGTGCATGGTCCATGCCCCTATTGTGCCAGTGAAAGTAGATCTTGGTGCTTTTTCAACGAAAGTCAACCCAGCATCTTCACTCTTATAGAGTGCTCCCAGTGATTCACCATTATTTGCGTATCCACCGATATATACAATATTAGGATTATCAGGACTTACAGCTATACGGCCAAATAGCATGTCATCACTTTCATCGGAGGTGGATTCAAAGCCAATATTGATAGGAGCAAAACTGCTTCCTGTATCTGTTGACCTGTAATATTCAAAATCAAAATTTCTAGATTTAGTTTGATTTTTATCTCCTTGAATGGACCATCCTCTATTTTTTGTGACAGCTACATGCAGGATATCGGGATTTGAAGGATGAAGTTCTAAGTCATTAATTCTACCATTAATACCTGTCATCTTCGACCAATTTTCACCTGAATTTTGACTTCTGAATAGTCCTATTTCAGTAGCACAATAGAGGATGTGTGGTCTAGAAGGATCTATGACTAATCTATATATTTGAGTGACATCTTGTAGGCCATTATTTTTCAAATGCCATGTTTGCCCACCATCTCTGGAAACCTGAATACCGTAGCTATCGAAAAACCAGCTATCACTATCACCAGTAGCGACATACATGTTGTTGACATTACTAGGATCAACAATTATATCCCCTATGGCAAGATTGGGCCATGTGTCACTTATCAGATTCCAAGATAGTCCTGTATCATCAGATTTCCAGAGACCTCCAGCAGGTGTGCCTGCCCAAAGGATCTTGGAATCAGTAGGATGAAAAGTAACCCTATCCACCCTACCTAACCACATTCCTGTCATATTGAGTAGAGGAGCATCTAAGCCAATGTATTGCCAATTATCATTTGATTTTGACTTAGCCAAAGAGCTGTTTTTGAATTTCATTTTTTCATTACGAGCCTGACGCTCAGAATAATAGCCTTTGCCATTTACCTTTTTGTCATAGTGGTTTTTATATAGCTGAAACTTGCCACTTCCTTTTATTTTTGAAAGATCCTTACCTTTTGTTTGGTTTTCAAAAGCCGCTACGACTTCATAATAACTTATAGTGGGGTCATTCATGAGTACTCTCCAGCTTACTTCTTGAGCGTATACTTGTAAGAAGAGAAAAGTGTATAGAATGAGTAGACTATATTTTTTTATCATAGGTCTTAGATGTCAAAGTTGCCTCTCAATATAAGAATTGAAAGATTAATTGTAGGTTGAATTTCCTCGAATTTTACTCTAGATGGAGACTCTCTTATACAATCGAATAATTAGCAATATGTATGATAATATTAATTGGATTGCGTCTGAAGCCATGGGCGTCCTTTTGTCACACTTCTACTTATGACTAATTTTTGAATTTCGGATGTTCCCTCATAAATCTGGGTGATTTTTGCATCTCGCATTAATCTTTCCACATGATATTCTCTTACAAAGCCATATCCACCATGTACTTGGACAGCTTCTACAGTATGTTTCATAGCCATTTCTGAGGCATATAATTTTGCCATAGCAGCCGCAGTGGCGTATGGCATGCCTTGATCTTTCATCCATGCTGCTCTATATACCATCATTCTAGCTGCTTCTATTTCTGTTGCCATATCAGCCAGTTTGAAACCTACTGCTTGGTGCCTGTTTATGGGTTTTCCAAAAGCAACTCTTTGTTTCGAATATTCAAGTGCCAATTCATAAGCACCTGCTGCAATACCAAGAGCTTGGGCAGCAATTCCTATCCTTCCACCATCTAATGTCTTCATTGCGAATGTGAAACCGAATCCATCCTCTCCAATTCTATTCTCCTTAGGTACTTTTACATCTTGAAACATCACAGAAGATGTGTCAGATGAACGTATGCCTAATTTGTCTTCTTTCTCACCTTGCGTGACACCTTCCCATTTTGATTCTACAATGAATACTGAAATCCCTCTATGCCCTTGCATATGATCAGTTTGGGCTATCACTAAATAGACATCTGCAGTGTGGCCATTTGTGATCCAATTTTTTGTCCCATTAAGGATGTAATGTTCTCCTCTTGGGTCGGCCGTGGTACGTTGACTTGTGGCATCACTTCCCGCTTCTGGTTCAGACAGACAAAATGCTCCTATCATCTCACCATTGGCCAGTTTTGTCACATATTTTTGTTTCTGTTCTTCATTTCCATATTTCTCTAATCCCCAGAGTACCAATGAGTTGTTTACAGACATAATAACTGAGCAAGAATTATCAATTTTAGATATTTCTTCGAGAGCTATCACATATGAAAGTGTATCCATTCCACTGCCTTCATATTGCGTGTCTACCATCATGCCCATGAAACCAAGATCTTTCATAGTCTGTACTTGATCGGTAGGGTAGGACATTGTTTTATCCCTTTCTATTACTCCAGGCTTCAGCTCATTTTGTGCGAAATCCCTTGCGGATTTTTGAATCATTAAGTGTTCCTCGCTAAGTGAAAAGTCCATAGTTGATAAAAATTTTAACTCTAAGTAAAGTTTAAAAGTATTTAGAATGAAATTGGAATTCCAGCGAACTGTTGTTTAATAAAGTAGTTATTAAACTTATTAAGTCATATATCAAACGACTACCTTCGGCGCTTATGGAAAAAGTATCACAACTTTTAGAATTATTGACTTTAGAGAAAATTGAGGAGAGGATCTTTAGAGGTCAGAATTATGAGACACCTTGGGGAAGGGTTTTTGGAGGGCAAGTTTTAGCTCAAGCTATTCAAGCTGCTATACTTACAGTTGCTGATGATCGATATCTGCATAGCATGCATGGATATTTTCTCAGACCAGGAGATATAAAAGTACCCATAGTTTATGATGTCGATGTACTTAGAGATGGGGGAAGTTTTAGTACAAGAAGAGTGATTGCTATTCAAAAAGGAAAGCCAATATTTAATATGGCAGTGTCCTTTCACAGTCTAGATGACAATCAGTTAGAGCATCAAATGGAAATGCCTGATGTCCCTCAACCTGAAAATCTTAAAACATCTGAACAACTTCTTGAGCATCTCAAAAAGGAAAATCCTTTTATGTATAAGATGCTTTTTAATCCGAAACCGATAGAATTCAGACCTGTAGAAGCAATAGATCCATTGGAAAGAACAGATCATAAACCGGTAAGAAATATCTGGTTTAAAGTGAAAGAACAGTTACCAGATGATTTGAAATTACATCAGGTGATTTTAGCATACATATCTGACTATAATTTGATGACTACAGCAACATTGCCCAATAGATCTAAAATGAGCCCAGGAAGTCACTTTTTTGCGAGCTTAGATCATGCAATGTGGTTTCATAGAGACTTCAAAGCTGATGAATGGTTACTATATTCATTGGACAGTCCTAGCTCTTCAAACTCTAGAGGATTAGGCAGAGGAAGAATATTTACAAGTGAAGGAGTTTTAGTAGCATCCACCATTCAAGAAGGACTTATGGCACCTATGCGTTCCTGATTTTGTTATAGAACTTTACAGTTCAAAAGATTATACATTTCAATTATTCTATATTTTTTCTTTTCTTGGCGGTCGTAATGTTTGAAAAGGCATTGCATGAGGCCTGTTTATTCTATTGCCTTCTGGTGAAAAGAGATATTGTGGGCACCTCATAACAAACGAATGGAGTGGGTTTGTCTAGGCAGGTTCACTCTTTTTTTATTTTAGGAGGTGTGATCAGCGATTATAAGCCACTGTCCTTTTATTTTACGCCATACTAAAAGAAAGTGACCTTGGGCATCTCCCATGTCTCTTTTTAAATGAAATTTACCTGTCATCATCATTGCATTTATAGATAGCTGATCTGTTTTTATTATAGTAAATGTCAAATGCCCCATCGTCGCTCTATCTGGATATCTTCTGAAGTAATTGTCTTTTGTTTTTTGCCACCCATATGTTATTCCACTTGATCCTATAAATTGAAGCTCATCTGATTTCCAATAGTCTTCCATGAATGCATCAATATCTCCATTATTCCATTGTTTCTCTTGATTAAGTAGAATGGATTCGACTTCTTGAATTGCAATGTTTCTTTTCTGAGCTGAGGAAGTAAGGCTAATGAAAAGTAGAAAGAGGGTCATGAAAGAAATGAAAATGAGGTTTTTCATACAATGCTGTTTAGATTGAAGATAATACTAATATTTAATGACATGAGTTGATTCAAATCATCATATGTTCTTATCTCTTTTTTTTATTAATATGTATCTTGAGCATTTAATAAAATACGGTCATGATAGCTTTTAATTCTGAAACTTATAAAATTAGAAGAACTCTTCTTCGCAAAAACATGGGAAGTGGAAAGTTGCTTCTTTTAGGTAATGAGGAGAGCAGTATGAATTACAGGGATAACTGTTATCGCTTTGTCCAAGACAGCACTTTCTTGTACTATTTTGGAATAAATCAGCCCGGGTTGTTTGGATTAATTGATGCTGATTCTGGCACCGATATCATTTTTGGTAATGAGTTAAGTATTGAAGATATTATTTGGACTGGACAGTTGCCAACCTTAAGAGGAAGGGCCGAAAGTGTGGGAGTGAATAAAGTAGTCGCCCCTTCCCTTATAGATCAATATGTGAATAATTCTACCCTTTATTTGCCACCGTATAGACCCGAACATGAAATCAAACTTTCTAATTTATTGAATAAGGAGCTTCAAGATTTAAATGCTGGAGTTTCACTTGATGTCCTTCTTCATATTTCAAATCAAAGAACAATCAAATCAGAAGAAGAAATATTGGAAATGCACCAAGCATGTAATATTTCTGGTGAAGCTCACAGAGCCTTAATGAAGTCTGCTTCAACTGAAATGTACGAGCATCATTTAGTAGGTATATTCGAAAAAATAGGAATGAATCATGACGTGCACACAGCTTATCCTACAATCTGTACCATAAATGGTCAGGTCCTTCACAATCACCACTATAATAACAAATTGGCTAGTGGTAAATTAGTACTGGTGGATGGTGGACTACACTCGAAAGGAGGATATGCTGGAGATTTGACGCGTACTTTTCCAGTGGATTCAAAATTCACCTCAAAGCAAAAAGACATATATAATATTGTACTTGAAGGTTTCATGCATGCCGTTAAAATTGCGAAACCAGGAATGCTCTTTCGAGATTTGCATCTTCAGACTGCGGTGAGAATGACCGAAGGACTCATAGGACTAGGCCTCATGAAAGGAAATGCAGAAGATGCCGTAGCGGATGGGGCACATACCTTATTTTTTCCTCATGGACTAGGACATCTGATTGGACTTGATGTTCATGATCTTGAGAATTTTGGAGAAGAACATATTGGATACTTACCAGATCTAAAGAAGAGTAAAGAATTTGGATTGAAGTCATTGAGATTAGGTAAATCCCTTCAAGAAGGATATACAGTTACTGTTGAGCCGGGATTATATTTTATACCAGAATTGATGGTTAAAAAGCAAGCTGATGGACTGCATAAAGATTTTATTAACTATGATAAGGTGGAAGAATATAGTGACTTTGGTGGTGTTAGAATTGAGGATGATTTCGTGATGAGAAAAGAAAAATTCGAAAAATTAGGGGAATATTTAGAGCGTACTGTTGATGAAATCGAAGAATTGAGAGCAGAGGCATTTGCTTAGGATTTTAACAATGAAAATATTTAACGAATACGATAAATGAGAATTTCAATAATCATATTTACAATACTTGCTTTTTCAGAAGTTGCTACTTGCCAGTTTACAAGGCAGGACACCCTACGAGGCAGTATTACACCTCAAAGAGAATGGTGGGATCTTAATTATTATCATCTTGACATTTCAGTGGATCCGGATCAAAAAACAATTGAGGGTAGTAATACAATTCAATTCACCGCTTTACGCGAAGGAAATATCATACAGATCGACTTACAAAACCCACTAGTGATTACCTCAGCCACTTATAATAAGAAATCGCTTAATGTTATCAAAGACGGAAATGCTCATTATATCCATCTTGATGAGACTTTGCAAAAAGGTGATATTCGGAATGTGAAAGTAAATTATGCAGGTATGCCCAAAGAGGCTAAAAGACCTCCTTGGGATGGGGGAGTAACATATAGAAAAGATGCTAATGATAATCATTTTGTAGCCACTTCCTGTCAAGGTTTAGGTGCTAGTGTTTGGTGGCCATGTAAAGATCATATGTATGACGAAGTAGATAGTATGTTGATGAGTATCACAGTGCCTGGACATCTCACCGATATCTCAAATGGTCAACTAAGAGGAGTAGATGAAAATGAAGATGGAACAAAGACTTTTAACTGGTTTGTTAATAGTCCTATCAATAACTATGGTGTAAATATCAATATTGGAGATTATGTGCATTGGCGAGAGACATATGAAGGAGAGAATGGGCCGTTGCAATTGGATTATTACCCACTCAAAGAGAATGAAAAGAAAGCTAGAAAGCAGTGGAAAGAGGTTGTACCAATGATGGAGGCTTTTGAACATTGGTTTGGGCCATATCCTTTTTATGAGGATGGTTTTAAGTTAGTAGAAGCTCCGTATTTGGGTATGGAGCACCAAAGCAGCATAACTTACGGTAATGGATATCAAAATGGATATTTGGGCAGAGATCTTTCAGGTACTGGATATGGAATGCTATTCGATTTTATAATTATACATGAGAGTGGCCATGAATGGTTTGCTAACAACATCACTTATAAGGATATAGCGGATATGTGGATTCATGAAAGCTTTACCAATTATAGTGAAAGCCTCTACCTTGAATATCATCATGGTAAATTAGCAGGTGATCAATATGTTCTAGGTACAAGGGCAAATATTAGTAACGATAAGCCAATAATAGGCCCATATGGAGTGAATGCTCGAGGTAGCGGAGACATGTATTACAAAGGCGGTAATATGCTTCATACATTAAGACAATGGGTAAATGATGATAATAAATGGAGAGTGATGTTGCGAGGATTGAATGAGACCTTTTTTCATAAAACCGTCACAACTCAGGAAATTGAAGACTATATGTCTGAGGCTTTAGGATTAAAGTTGAAGCCATTTTTTGATCAATATCTTAGGGATGTTAGAATTCCTACTTTAGAGTATTTTCAGCATGAAGGGAATCTGAATTTTAGATGGACAGCTGTGAACCCAGATTTTGATATGCCCGTGCATGTTTCGATAAATGGAGAAGTACTAGTAATAGAAGCATCTACAAAATGGAATAAAATGAAATACCAATCCAAAATTGAAAATCTACAAGTGGATACTAATTTTTATGTGAGCCAACGGAGAGTTAGATAACTTTATACCATTTCGTTATCCTTTTTCATGACATAGGCTATACCAATGTCTATGGTCTTTTTAACCGCCTCTTGATCCACAGCCTCTATAGTATCTCGAGTAGTATGATATGCTGAGTTTTGATCTCGTTTAGTCCAGCTCATGGCTGCAAGAGTAGTTGCTTCTATACCAATCTTTGCAAATTCGGCTGCATCAGTTCCACCTGCCAAAAGTGGAAAGATTTTAGTTCCGACGTCATAACCTAGTTCATTAGCAATAGTCACTCCTTCTTCCGCCATATCTTTAGAAAGTGGAACGAAATTATTTAAATCTGAAGTTAGAAAATTGAGCTCTGTATGATCATACATACATTCCAAATTGAAATTGTATGTCTTGATTTTTTGTAAATCTTGTTTGTTTGCTTTACAAAAGGCTCTTGCTCCTCTTAGGCCACATTCTTCAGCATCCCAACTGGCAATGGTTAATTTGGTATGTTTGAGAGCCTTGTCTTCAAATTTGGCACTGGAAAAGAATTTACCTATTTCTATTGCGATACCTACACATATCATGTTATCACCAGCTCCTGGTGTCCCGTTATGTGAGTCGTAAAAGAACCACAATCGAATGACAAAAAAACTCAGTATTATCAGTATTTCACTAATTACCCAAAGTATAAGATGGTTTTGAAAGCCAATACTTCTTAAAGTGAAAAGGATCCATGAATTGACAAACATAAATACCATGGATAATAGGCCAAGCCTGACTTTCGAATTAAATGATAAAGGTTCTTTTTCCAAAAAATTAAATATGTGAGCACTGTCATGATGAGCACTAATGATAATATGCTGTTTTATTTCACCTTTTGGTTCTATACTTCCGAATACATTTTTCCCAATTTTCTTTTGAAAAAGGAAGTCCACAAATTCTTTGTAGAAAAAAAATTGAAGAACAGTAATTAATACTGATAGGCTTGATAAAACAACAGCTAACCCTACATATTTAAATAGCAGTGATAAAAGGGATAAGAAGTATAGGACAATATTTATTCTAATGTAACCTAGGAAAGAACCTGGTCTTACAAGAAAGTCTTGATGATCTACATCGTCGCAAAAGGATGAAAGTTGTTCCTTTAAATAATCAGCGCATTCCAAACATGATTTACTTCCCACTAATCTTGACGACCATTTAGAAGAAACGAAATCTGTCAGAATCATAGCTGAATTCGCAGCCTCTGCTATGAAGGTGTTTTTCTTCATAGAAGATATTTCTTATTGCTTTACGAATTCAAGATCACCGAATATGAGTTTTCCAATTTTACCCTGTTCATTCAGAATAAAATTGATCATCACTTTTGACCTCCATTGAGGTTGAACATCAGAGCGAAAAGTATCATGATGCCAATGTCTTAAGGTAAGATCAAATTTATCATTTAGTGAGGCGGTTAATGATTGGTCATTGTGGGTGATTCTAAATTCACCAAATATATCATTGCCATATGTGCCGGAGTATTCCTTTAGAGATTTTGACGGATTTGTATCTAGAATCCTTTCTGATTCAATTTTGTCAAGGGATTTGATATAATCTTTTTTGAATCCACTGTACAAGTCATAAATTTCTGCATTCCATGCTGTTTCACCTCCTAATGCATACAGATCAAACACTTTATACATAATAGCATGACGTAATTCTGCGTGATCCAGATTAGTAAATACATAAACTCCTAAATCATGATTTCTAAGCCATCCATGAATAGCGACTAAGCCATCAATACTACCTGTATGAAAATCTACTTTTTGACCCTTATAATCGTGCTGAAACCAACCCATTGCATAACTTTTCCAATTTGGATTGGTAAGTTGAGCAGTAGGGTAGAAGCCTCTTTCTATTAAGATCTTAGGCGAGAATAAATATTCAAAAGTTGCTGGTTTTAGGATCGTATCTTCATTTATAACTCCTTTATTATGAATGAATGTCATGTACTTTTCCATATCATCAATACAGGAATAGATACTTCCGGCAGCCCCTGCTTGATCAAAGAATGCATAATCAATTGGAATGACTCCTTCTTCGTGGTCATCAAAATGAGGTGTTGCTACATTGCCTAATGCTAATACATCAGCTGACATGGCCGCTGTTCTGGACATGCCTAAAGGATTAAAAATGTGTTCTTTGATGAATTCATCCCATCTGCTTCCAGAAATAGCTTTGATTACCTCACCAGCTATCACATAACCCATGTTTTGATATTGATATCCTCCCCTAAGAGGATATGCCTGTTCTGTTAAGGCAAATTTTTGAATGGTTTCTTCTGTACTGAGGTCACGTGCATACCACAACCAATCTGCATTCCCAATACCCAGATTATGTGTAAATAAATCTTTTATACGTGCATCTTCTGTTATATAAGAATCAGAAAGCTGAAACTGAGGATAGTGTTTTCGCACCTTATCATTCCATTGTACTTTCCCTTGATCTACAAGAATGGCCATGCCCATGGCTACTAATGCTTTAGTAGTGGATGCCATGGTAAATAGGGTCTCATTATTTGCTTTCTCGGTTGAGTTTATTCTCTTTTTCCCATATGTCTTTTTGTATATCGATTTGCCATCTTTCATAACAAGTACTGAAAGTGCAGGGATTTTCCAATCTTCAATTCCCTGAGAAATCATACTGTTTAGTTCAGCATTTTCTTTTTGAAACTGAGCATTAGAAGTCAATGAGAATAGAAGTGCAAAAAGATGAATAAGAGTGATTCTGAAATAAGTTGCCATTACCATATTTGTTTGGGTGAAAAAGGTAGGTATTTTATAGTTAAATGGAGTATATAATCAGTCTGAGAAATAGATCGCTCAATAATCATTGAGTTTTTCTACGCTTCAATAAATCAAAAGAACGTACATTACCAATACAGAAATAATGTAATGACTGAAGTATCCATATTTTCAAGAAAAATTGATCCGTTTTATCAAGCTTTGAGTGTTTTTCTAGGCTCATTATTTTTTATTTTTCTATTCAGAATTATTGAATGGGTTGGCATAGCAGAAGCCAAAGATTATTTGCCATGGACTATGAGTGCTGCGGGGCTGCTATTTTTTGCAATTTTAAATAGTATTTTGAGTTTAGCATATGAAAACCAAAATCTGTATTGGCTAAAATCAATAGTAGCTTTTATACTTCTCGTGGTAATTGGAGGATTAGTTTCTTATCTCATTAGTGGTTTGTCCTTAAATGAAGCTATGTCTTTCAGGTGGTTGTATATCGTATTTAGTGTAGGTTATATCGTGTTCTTGACAATAGTAAGGCTGATGAGGAAAATAGTACTTATTGCCAAAAAACAGGACAAAGCGTTAAGAGGGGAAGAGTGAAATAATAGTACAGAAAGATAGAAATAATGAAGAGCCGCAATTGCGACTCTTCGGATGACGTCTTATTTCATTTGAAAATTAGAAGCCTTTTTCTTTAGATAAAAAGTATAATCCACCAGCTGCAAATACTACTTGAATTACCAAGTCTATTGTTGTTTGTGTTGTTGTGGCTCCTCCACCCATGGCCATAATATTTCGAATAGCAAAAATCAAGCTGCTCAAACCTATAAAAGCGAGTATCGCTCTTCGTCCATAGGATGCACTTGCTTCTCGCGCTAACCATGCCATAATTGCAGCAGGAATAAATAAAGACCCAAGGCCCTGAATTGCATTAACTAGTAGAGGATTCGATTCGCCTCCATACATTGAAATTGCTTTTGCAGGCATGAATAAAAAGAGTATGCCATAAATTAAAACAGCAATAGCATAGACTGATAGAAAATTTTTAACATTCATTGGATTTCGTTTAAAAATTAGTAAATACAAACATTATATTCTGCATTTGGATTTAGTAATGAATGTATATACTAATAAAAACCCATATGGCATAATAAAAACCTTAAAAATTCATATTGGCCAAATTTAGTTAAAGAGAGAATTGTGAAAAGATATTCATAATTAAAATGAAAAGTGCCTCCACTCATTAGAGCAAAGACACTTTTCAAAATTTCATCCTTTTATAAAAAGGCTATTTACCTATGGTCAACTTTTTGATGATGTAAGAATCATCAACTTGCATTCTCACGAGATAAACTCCTCCTGGAAAACCTTCCATGTTAAGGGACAAAAACCGTTCTGAAATCCTATTCATAGGTATGCTTTTAACAAACCCTCCTAAGGAATTATATAGTTCAATTTTGTTAGAAAACTCAAGTGACATATTACAAACAAAGTCGTCCTCAGCACTTGACATTGCACGGAGATTAGGGATTATACCGATCACCAATAATAAAATAACCATCAATGACATGGTCATATGAAGAGCCTTTCTTCAGATTTTTCATAATTCCAATATTGTGTAAATAGGAAAAGGAATGACACAGATGAGTACCATTCTTAGCTAGTTTCTTGATTGCAGGCATAGATTGTCTGGTTGAAAAGTGTACGTTTCCAATCATTATAAATTAAGTTTTACTCTACCAAATGGTGTAGTTCCGCAACGAGCCTATCCCATGAACTCTACCCATAAGTTCAAGGCAATAGAAAAACAGTCTTAGCTATGTTGTTTCGGTCTGAAATGGACTGAAACAGATTCTGAGTCAGTCTATTTTCTACAGCTCAAAATGTGGAGATATACACCAATCTTAAATTTATTCTGATCCTAGTTAATCGTAAATGGTGTAATTGGGATGGTGACATATATCTATACGAAAAGTGTTCTTTAGCATTTCACAATAGTCGTTTTGAAAGATAGCTGAAAGAATAAAGTACATATGGACGTAGGGGGAGAGCATTTTTTCTTAAAAAATATCAGTAAAATGGTAGATCACTTATGACCAAAAACCATCATATCCATAACTAATTCTTTTTGCTTTTGCTAAAGAATGCCTTTTGGAATTGATTTGATTGGAAGAGATCTTTTTACTCATATTTACTGAAATCGCCTATTAATGAAGAGCTTATTAGATTGACTTGATATACTGTTTCTATTTTTTTGTATTACTATGTCAATTCTTCATCACAATCAAAATAATCTATATACCTTTTCACATCAACTAAATTGTACTCATGAAACGCACTACTTACCAAACCACAAATGGAACAGGACTAGATAGAAATTCATTTCCAATGAAGCTTTGGGAAAAAGCTAAAGTATATGGCGTTTGGAATCCAAATGAATTCAATTTTTTAGCTGATAAACCAGATTGGGACAATTTGTCTCAAAATGAAAAGAAAGGTTTGATGAATACTCTTGCTCAGTTTCAAGCAGGTGAAGAGGCGGTAACTTTGGATTTATTGCCACTGATTATGGCTATAGCACGTGAAGGTCGATTAGAAGAAGAAATCTATCTGACATCATTTTTGTGGGAAGAGGCCAAGCATGTTGACGGCTTTAATAGATTTTTAACTGAAGTCGTAGAAATAGGAAATGAAGAAATAGAGAGTTATATAATGCCTAGTTATATGACGATTTTTCATGAAATTCTACCGGAATCTTTACACTTACTTACGCATGATCCATCTCCAGTAAATATGGCAAGAGCCTCTGTTACCTACAATATGATTATAGAAGGTACATTAGCAGAGACTGGATATTTTGTTTTTCATGAGACACTAGAGAAAAATAAAATCATGCCCAACATGATGAAGTTTGTAGGCAAATTGAAGCAAGATGAATCACGACACATAGCTTATGGATTATATCTTCTAGCACGGATTATTTCTGAAAATGGGGATGAAGTTTGGGATGCCATTCAAGATCAAATGAATAAACTTCTGCCATTGGTTATGAATCTTATAGAAGAGACTTATGAGGACTTTGAAGTGATCCCTTTTGATATAGACCCAGCCACCTTTACAACTTATGCCATGGGGCAGTTTCAAAAACGGATGGGAAAGTTAGAAAAAGCAAGAAACCAATCTGTAAATGAAATAGCAGCGGAAGCATTAGCTGAAGTATAGATAACCTTTCCTTGTATGACAGATCAATCAAAAGACAAAAAGAGCTTTTTTAAAGAATGGTTAGAACAACTGCAGCAAGAAAGTTGGCAGCTGGAATTATTGATATCAGGATTGGCACTTTTTGGTATATGGGAGAGTCGGGAGATGCTATCTTCTTTTGACCACTACGTGGATAGTAATGTATATGGTGGTGCTTTTAATCAGATTACCTTCTTGCTTCTATTTATTCTTAAAGTGGGGTGGAGGATATTTTTTATTAATCTCTTGATACATGTGATATTAAGGGGACTATGGATAGGATCTATTGGTTTAAGATATATATCAGGAGATATTGAGTATGAAAATCTGGATTACTCCGAAGCCGCTACTGAATTTCTTAAAAAAAGGATTGGGACCTATGATGATTTTATTGAAAAGTTAGAATGGATTTGTAGTGTTCTTTTTGCTTATACATTTTTATTGTTTTTACTCTTTTTATCCATGACTCTGTTTTTTGCGGTGCCACCGGTAATCTTTAAGATTACAGGTGGCAATACTGATAATGCGGGCTCTGTTATTGTGATTTTTAATCTGATATATTATGTAATAGGCTTTTTAGTTTTTATAGACTTTATAGCACTTGGAGCATTTAAGAAAATTAAGGATAAAACCGTATCTAAAGTCTATCTCTATATCTTTAGATTCTATAGTATTGTCACATTATCTTTTTTGTATAGGCCTCTGCTGTATAACTTTTTGGATAATAAGGGTACTCGAAGATTATTCTTTTTTTCTATTCCATATATTTTGATACTCGCTATTGGACCCAATTTGTTCTCAAATAATAACTATCCCTACTTTGATGCGCATCACTCTTTAAGGACTCATGGTCAGATTATTAATGATGCTAATTATGAAGACTTAAGAAGTATTAAATCCGAAGGGAAAGAGGGGATAGGTAAAATCGATTTTAAAAATAATATGCCGGATGTGATTCTTGGGCAATTCTACATGGATATGCCATTTCAAAGAATATTTTTTGGAATGCGCCAAAGTGATCTAAACCTTTTCAAACAAGACTCTATCGTTTTTCCTATTTATAAAGAGGGTTTCAGATTCTCTCTTTTTAGTTCTTCCAAATTTGAAGACCCAGAACTAGATAAATTGTTAAAAGCTAAAGATGAGATGGCTAATGAGGTAAGAGAAAAACTGAAAGTGAATCGTGATCAATTGAAAGGAGTAAGCGAATCAGATGAGGCTCACGTAGAATTAACTCAAGAGCGTGATAGATTAAGAGCAGAAAGAGATGGTTATGTAAGTGAAAAATCTGATGTGAATGAGAGTTTTGCAAAACAAAAAAATGAAAGAATATTAGAAGCGTTCATGGATTATATCGACCTAGAACTTGATGGTATCCCTTACAAAGATAGTCTGACTTGTCATTTCTATATTCACCCAGATATCAATCAAAAAGGAGTATTGTGTCATTTTGATGCCAATGCTTTGAGTAGAGGAAATCATAATATGTCTGTCAAAAGAAAAGTATATCGATCTTCTCAAACAGGTAATATTGATATATTGCATTACATTTTACCTTTTATCAAGGTGAATTAAGTACCTCATTTCAAAAAATATAAAATGAAAAATAACATTCTGACTTTTGGGGGCCTTTTTGGAGCCATAATGTGTATTTCGTCTTACGCATATCTCAATTCTATGATTTCTACAACCATCAGTATGGTTGTTACTTTTGGTGTACTCTTAGTTGTTCTAATAATGGCAGGATTGGCCTATAGAAAGGCACAAGAAGGTTTTGCTTCTTTTGGAGAATTGATAAAGTTATACGGCGGGATTATTATTATTGCGATTTTGATGTCTACAATTTTTAGCCTCATTTATATGTCTACTTTGGATGAAGCATCCAAATCAGCTATATCTGAGAAAATGATGGATAATGCAATGTCTATGTATGAAAGTATGGGTGTCCCTCAAGATCAAATGGATATGTTGAGTGATGAATTAGAAACGCAATTTGAAAATATGTTTAGTCCAAGCACACTTATTCAAGGTGCACTGATAAACTTCTTCATGTATTTCATTATTTCATTGATTCCTGCAGCTATATTGAAGAAAAATTAGAAGAAAAATATTCTATAGAAATATGATAAAGAGCATCCATGAAAATGGATGCTTTTTTTATTTGATTATCATTTTTGACTGGGCAAGAAATAAAATTTGAAAAACAAGAAAGGCATAATTGATTAAGTCTGAAAACTTCGTTTATTTTGCACTCCCTTACGAAAAGGGAAATGTCGATTATAGAATTGACAAATCAAGAATTAATGGTGATTGTAGCTCAGTTGGTTAGAGCACCGGTTTGTGGTTCCGGGGGCCGTGGGTTCGAATCCC
>Ga0055584_100000360_pt1 | contig 43088 bp, 39 predicted proteins | sample OSDHelmetaG_FD_58716 | JGI IMG/M metagenome (GOLD analysis project Ga0055584, IMG submission 58716) | Pelagic marine sediment microbial communities from the LTER site Helgoland, North Sea, for post-phytoplankton bloom and carbon turnover... | ecosystem: Environmental > Aquatic > Marine >...
CTCGAACCTGGGACCTGCGGATTAACAGTCCGTCGCTCTAACCAACTGAGCTAATGAGGCGTTTCTAAAAGAGGTGCAAAAATAATGTATTCGGCGAAACGCAAAATCTTTTTGGAAAAATATTTTAAGATAATTTTTAATGCATTTTTGCAAAAAATTTAAACATGAGTTTATTAGTGATTGGAAGTGTTGCATTTGACGCAATTGAAACCCCGTTTGGTAAAACAGATAAAATTATCGGTGGCGCAGCAACTTACATATCTATGGTGTCATCATACCACACAAATGATGTAAATCTTGTAGCCGTAGTTGGAGAGGACTTTCCTCAAGAACATATTAACCTTCTACAAAACATGGGCGTGAATACAAACGGTCTTCAAATAAAAAAAGGTGAGAAATCTTTTTTCTGGAGTGGTCGATACCATAACGACATGAACAGCAGAGATACGTTGGTGACAGAACTAAACGTGTTAGAAAACTTCGATCCAATCATTCCTGAGTCATACCAGGATTGTCAATACCTTATGTTAGGGAACTTGTCTCCACAAGTGCAACAAACTGTTATAAACAGAATCAATAAGAGACCAAAGCTCGTGGCAATGGATACCATGAACTTTTGGATGGATATTGCTTTGCCTGAACTCACTGAAACAATAAAGAATATTGACGTCCTTATCATTAATGACGAAGAAGCACGTCAATTAAGTGGTGAATATAGTTTGGTAAAGGCTAGCCAGAAAATCATGTCTATGGGGCCAAAGTTCTTAGTGATCAAAAAAGGGGAGCATGGCGCATTGCTTTTTAATGAAAATAATGTGTTTTCAGCACCTGCTTTGCCGTTGGAAGAAGTATTTGACCCGACGGGAGCCGGAGACTCGTTTGCTGGCGGATTTATTTCGTACCTTGCCAAAACAGACGATATCAGCTTTGAAAACATGAAACGAGCAGTTGTTTACGGTTCAGCAATGGCATCATTTTGCGTTGAAAAATTTGGAACCGAAAGACTTGTCGGCTTAACCCATCAAGAAATTGAAAATAGAGTTAAATCATTTATCAGTTTATCATCGGTTGATATTAGTCTGGCAAACTAACATGCCATGCCCAACGACTGGAGAAAAAAGATTGACATACCACAAGACAAACTAAAAGAGAAATCAGCTCTTTTAGGAACAAACGCGTTTTATACGCAATTGCTGCTTTCACGAGGAATCGAAACAACTGAGCAAGCTGCACTTTTCTTTAATCCCCAAATCTCGGATTTACACGATCCGTTTTTGATGCAAGATATGGACCTTGCTGTCAAACGAATCGACAAAGCCCTGAACTCCGATGAGAAGGTCTGGATTTATGGAGATTATGACGTCGATGGAACTACGAGCGTGGCTCTTATGTTTTCGTTTCTCCGACAATTTATTGCCGACATTGACTATTACGTTCCCGATCGTGAAAAAGAGGGCTATGGACTTTCTAATCAAGCCATCGAACTCGCCATTGAGAAAAAAGTAAACCTTATTATCACACTTGATTGTGGTATAAGATCAGTAGAGCTAATAGACAAAGCGAAACAAGGGGGTATTGATTTTATTGTTTGCGATCATCACGAGGTTGGCGAATCTTTACCCAAGGCAGTGGCTGTTCTTGACGCAAAACGCCCGGATTGTAATTACCCTTACAAAGAACTCTCAGCCTGTGGTGTTGGATTCAAACTCACACAAGCTCTATGTACCTTTTGGGAGCTTCCCATGTCGATGGCTTTTGATTCATTAGACATGGTTGCTGTCAGTATTGCTTCCGACCTTGTACCCATCACGGGAGAAAATCGCGTATTAGCGTTTCATGGCCTCATAAAATTGGAACAAAACCCAACCCGAGGACTAAAAACTATCATGGAAAAATTCATGAGCGATCGTGATGTTGACATTACGAATATCGTATTCATGATTGGACCAAGGATAAATGCGGCTGGGCGAATTGCCAGCGCCAACGCCGCAGTCAAATTGCTTCTTGCTGATAACACAGTCGATGCCGAGGCACTCTCACAAGAGCTAAACAATTTTAACACAGTGCGTAGGTCCTTGGACCAAGACATTACGAATGAGGCGCTGGATTTGTTAGCGAGAGATGACTCTTATAAAGATAAGAAAACTACTGTGGTGTATGGAGCACATTGGCATAAAGGTGTAGTTGGCATTGTAGCGAGCAGACTCATGGAGACCTATTACAAACCAACCATAGTTTTAACGCAATCTGGAGATAAAATTGTAGGATCCGCCAGGTCTGTTGAGGATTTTGACGTACACCAAGCCCTTGTAAATTGCAGTGAATATTTATACCAATTTGGTGGACACAAATTTGCAGCCGGTCTTACAATGGATCCAAGCAAGCTTGAAGATTTTAAAGTGGCCTTCGAGGCTCAGGCAAAACATTTGACAAAAGAGCAGCTGACACGAACAATTTTATATGAGGCGGACATTAAACTTGGTACAGTTACAGACGCGTTGTACGCGAATCTGAAACGCTTTGCTCCCTTTGGACCCGAAAACATGAAGCCAGTATTCCGTGCTTCCAACGTGTGGGATACAGGCAACGCCAGAACAATGGGTGGAAAAAGCAAACACCTAAAAATGAATTTGGTGTCGGAACTGGGTCAACGTGCTATTGGTGCAACCGCTTTTGGTTTTGGACATTTGTATCCCGACATAAAAAACGACAGACGTATGGATGTGTTGTTCACCATAGAGGAGAACCGATTTAGAGGACGCTCAGCAATAGAATTGATGATTCAGGATATTAGGTTGGTATAAACTTTTAGGACGGTTTTTTAACTTTAAAATCCTTTCCGCAATCAAAACAATGAACCACCTTCGACATCCATGGAATCGGGAAACCAAGCAATAGAAATGAAATGGCCATCATACGCCTCGAACGTTCTGGCTTTGATAAGTCTTTTGAACCGCAATGAGGGCAACGGGTTATTTCGTTTATAGCCATAAATGTCGAGTTGTTATGGTACACCATATGGTGGTCGAATCTGACGTGAGAAGCAAACGACTGTGCGTAACGTCAACCTTATATACATGATGATACACATGTTGTAACGTGTCCAAGCCATATATTTCAACAGAGTCGTTTCTCATCAGTATGTGACCCATAATTTGCTCATGTCCTTCTGTTGGTAGAAATATGTGATAATCTTCGTCAATATATATTTGGGTTTCACAGGGCTGATAAGGGTCGTAGATTGCCTTCTCTGGCAGGGTGTTATACAAGGTGGGGACTCCGTTATACTTAATGGAGTGGACACACCAATTTGTGCGAAGCAATAAACCAGCCACCGAGGGTTGCGTTTTTAGATGAACGAAATACATCAATGGAGCGATTACAAACGGAAGCAAGGCCAAGATTCTGAGACTAAGCGGCCATCTGTTTAACAACGGAATACGATCGGTTAATTTTAGGAGTTTTGACGTTTTCCTGGGCTTTATTTGGTCGTGAACCAGCCCCATCTCTTTCAAAACCAATAAAGCATTTTCTTGGTCTTCAACTCTGACCTGTAACTCCAAACCGCCAACGGCATTTGAGTAGAAATTGTCAACTTGTATGGTTAACTCGTCTTTGACGAAACAGGTTATACCTTCAAACTCTAATCGTGAACGAACCACCATCAATTCTGATGGATAGGTGAAAGTGATGACGGTTACTAAAGCGTTCAATAATATCGTTCGGTAGGTCTATAAAAGTACAATTTAATGCGCTACCAGTCAATTGGCTTGTAGTCTTTTAAAAATTTGCCACACCAATGTTTTCCAGTGTTAATGCCATCGTATAACGGATCCAATACCCGCGCCGCACCATCTACAATATCCAACGGAGGTTGGAAATCATGAACATCTTCTTTGCGCTTTGCTAACTCAGCAGGGTCTTCATCCGTTACCCAACCTGTGTCAACGGCATTTGTGTAGATACCAAACTTGGCAAGTTCACCTGCAGATGTTAAGGTCATCATGTTTAATGCTGCTTTCGCCATATTGGTATGCGGGTGGCGAGATTCTTTATGAAAGCGATGGAACTTGCCTTCCATAGCAGATACATTGATGATGTGTTTCATCCCCGTGTTTTCTCTTTTCATTAAGTTGACCAAACGGTTGTTTAACACAAATGGAGCAACAGAGTTAACCAGTTGCACTTCCAGCATCTCATTGGTTTCAATTTCGCCCAACATCAATCGCCAGCTGTTGGTCTTTCGTAAATCAACTTGTTGTAAATCGGCATCAAGCTTCCCAGTTGGGAAAACTTCTTCTGTAGCCAAGGTGTCATCGATGCTATATGGGATTTGCGATAATTGAGCCGACGAAGTCAGTCCAATACCTACATGTTTTCCATGCCAAGTAACCGGGATATTGCGGTTTTGGTCTTGATTAAAGCTATCATCTAACTCCTTTAATTCGTCGATACAGGTATAGTGATTGACTAGCAAAGGCTGAACGTGCTCTGGAATTTCGGTAAAATGAAGCTGTTCATTAGGCATTAAATGCTTGTAAAACCCTGAAGGTCTGCGTACAGTTTGAGCGGCGTTATTGATCAGTATGTCCAAACGATCATAATGTTGCTCAATGTAATTGCAAAATATTTCGACACTCGGAATATGTCTCAAATCCAATCCGTGAATCTTTAACCTGTCTTTCCAAACATGATAATCAGGTTCTTTTGCATATCGGATGGCACTATCCACAGGAAATCGAGTGGTAGCAATAACAGTTGCTCCAGCTCGTAACATCATTATGGTAATGTGGTATCCAATTTTTAGTCTTGATCCAGTTACCAATGCCACTTGATTCGTTAAGTCACATTCTTGAAATCGTTTTGCGTAATTGTAGTCACCACATTCTTTACACATGGTGTCATAAAAGTGATGTAAGGTGTCAAATACCGTTTTACATACGTAACAATTCCTTGGCGCTACCTTTTTGACATTTGATTCGATACCCGACTCAATCATTAGCGGAGCCACAAAAATGGACGCGTCTCTAGCACTTCTGATGCCGGTAGTGTTTCTTGAAGCTTTGTCCTTTTTAAACTGCTTTTTCTTTAATGCTTTTTTAGCTTCTTTTTTTCGGCGATAGAACTCTTCTTTAGTTGGTCTTGAAAATCGACCAGCCGCCTTGATTAATTCAAGGCGTAAATCACCAGGAATTTCAAATATTTGATTTGTATCGTTATTGAGTAACTCAAGAATTTGAACGCATCGCTCTATGTCAGATTGACTTAATGATGCTTGATTGTTTTCTGAAATGGGTTTTTTAGACATCCGGCAAATGCAAGAGGCAAAAGTACCTAAATGATTGGGTGATTTAGTGTTTCAACCAAGTTGTTCTAACTGATTTTAACAGATGATTGTCAATTGACGGCTTCAAACCATGCAGATATCAACATCCACCCAGTGTTTTAATTTAAACGGGATATATTTGCCCTAATCAAATCCAACAAAAACATTCATTTGTTACGAATGTTGTTATATTATGACTGAGCAAAAGAACGCACTTCTTCCAGATCTAGAATTATTTAAAAAATTAGTTGATTTCTTATTAGCTGAAGAAAAAGAAAACCAAGTAGCCAAGCGTGTTGATGTGGATGACTTGGAAGACGTAGTGAACGTTGCCATATCAGACAAGCCAATTTTAGACAATGAACTCTTGTCGACATTGGAAGATTTAATTGAAGCCACCCCCAAAACCGCCACAAAGCTCTTTTTTAATCAACTGTTTGGAGGCAGACAAGGGAAGGCTGTGTTGGGAGACTTACTTGCCGTTCTGTTGAATAACAGTATGTATACCTATAAAGTTGCAGGACCTCAAGTCGCCATTGAAAAAGAAATAATTACCCAATCTTGTGCTAAAATAGGCTACGGAGAAGACAGTGATGGGACGATTCCTACTGGAGGCTCTATGAGTAATTATATGGCACTGATAATGGCGAGAGACCGAGCTGAGCCCAAAATTCGAACACACGGTTTAACCCAGACTTTGGTCATGTACACATCCCAAGAGTCACACTATTCAAACGCTAAAAATGCAAGTTTTTCAGGAATAGGGCGTAACCAAGTGCATTATATCCCGACCAACGACAAAGGTCAAATGATTACACAAAAGCTTCGCGAAGCAGTAGAAGCAGATGTGAAAGCTGGTAACAAACCATTCTATGTGACGGCTACAGCTGGTACGACGGTGTTAGGTGCTTTCGATCCGGTAAATGAAATTGCAGATATATGCGACGAACATGACATGTGGCTCCATGTGGATGGCGCTTATTGTGGTGCAGTGATTTTTAGCGATACTTATAAGAATTTGATAAAAGGCATGGAGCGATCTGATTCGTTCAGTTACAATGCCCATAAAATGTTGGGAACACCATTGACGTGTTCGCTGTTATTGGTGAAAGAGAAAAAATATCTCGCCCATAGTTTTGGAAACGAAGCGGAGTATTTATACCAAACCGACGATGATGATTTTAATTTAGGCAAAACGTCGTTTCAATGTGGCAGACGAAATGATGCTTTGAAATTTTGGACGCTTTGGAAATCAATAGGTTCCAATGGCCTGGAAGAAATGGTAGACAAGCAGTTCGAACTGGCATCAGTAGCTTATAAGTATGTGTCAAAACATCCAGACTACACCGTTTACAGTTTTGAGCCGTCTATTTCCGTTTGTTTTAATTATAAAGGCATTGACGCCAAAGCACTCTGTACTGCACTATATGAAGAAAGCGAAACGGTTGTGGGTTATGGTTCATTTAAGAATGAGACGTTCGTACGATTTGTAACCATCAATCCGAATAATAGTGAGGAAGATATTCTCAACTTCTTTAAAATTGTGGAGGACTTTGTGGCCAATTCCCCAGAAATGTTAAGCCAGAGTAATTCGATTACAGCCTAACCATATTTCGGTTGGTATAACTGAATGTAGAAGTCACCGGGTACCTTCATTTGGGTGACATACCCATATCCATGATCCTCAATGTCGTGTTTGAATTCAACGCCTTTGGCTTGTAATTTAGAAACGGTTTCTTCCAAATTTTCACAGAAAAACGAAATGTCATGGGTCCCAGACGGAGCTCCACGTTCTCGTGTTTCATCTGCTGGGTGAACACCCATGTCTCCAGCTGGAGTATCAAAAATCAACCAGCCATCTCCAATGTCAACGGCGTTGAACTCCATTAAATCCCTAAAGAATGCCCGTAACGCCTCTGGTTCCGAGGAGTAAAACATTGTGTGTATACCCTTTATCATTTTCTAATATTAAAGATGAATAAACAATATTAGTAATATATCTGTGAAGGTTATGGTTACTCAGGCATTGGAAACGCCAACATTTCTCCCATGCCTACTGCAAACAACCAACAACCGTAAATCGCGTGTTCTATGGAAGTCCACATCAATGATTTGGTTTTAAAGTAGGTTAATGAGAAGACGATACCACCAATGAAGGTCATGAAAAGTACCAATCCGTTTTTAAAGGCAATATGCGCTAGTGAGAAAATTAGGGCATTACAAAAGATTAAAACGGCCTTCCTATTAAACAACTCGTTGTATCGGGCGTAGAAAAAACTTCGATATAAAAACTCTTGCGGATAAACGGAAAACAAAGAATAAAAAAGACTTATACCAATGAGCATGCCTATGTTTTTCTTCGCAACAATAAACAAACTCTCCTCATGGTATAAAAGCATAAAGCCAACGGTCAGGATTACCAGCAATATAAATCGCAGGATAACCATTTTGACATGCGAACTTTCACCAAGCTGGTACAGGGCATAGGTCTTGACCAACCTCTGTTTGACACTCACTCTGATGGCATATATTATGGCCATCAATATAATACCTACTTTAAACCCCGGATGTATGGGTAATAGTAATACCAACGGCATGCCTATGAACAAAACAACTAATTCTAGAATGAGGAGATTTCGTTTTAATACCATACAGTTTCAATTACAATGTTGAGGACTTTCATTCCAGATTATTTACAATAGTATTAAATCTTGTAGCTTTTCGCCACAAGAACCTATAAACCCATGTGTTTTTCACCAGAAGCAAGTTTTACCGCAGCAGCAGTTATCACCACAGTAGGTGTGGTTGCATTAAAAAAAGCTCCTAGCAAAGCCTATCAACTTTTTGCTTGTATCCCTCTATTTTTCGGTGTTCAACAATTGATGGAAGGCGTTGTGTGGTTGTCACTGTTGTATGAACGTTTTGCCTACTTTAAAGATTTTAGTACGGCCGGTTTTATCATTTTTGCGTGGGTCGTCTGGCCTTTTTGGATGCCGCTAACTATCGGTCTGATTGAAGAAGATCCAAAACGAAAGAAGATTCTGAAAGGGTTACTATATGTTGGAATAGGCGTAACGCTTGCGCTAACCTACACTTTGATGTTTCGTAATGTACAAGCCGAAATACTTGATTGTAGCATCATCTATAACTTTGACGTCGCCGATAACATTCATGCAACATTTGGTATTCTATACTTGATTGTCACTGTTGCTCCAACGCTAATTTCCAAAGTGTCGAAAGTTTGGTTACTTGGCGTGATGAATGTATTGGCATACGTTGGAACGAAGCTGTTCATAAGCGACCGCATCTTGTCTATATGGTGCTTTTTTGCAGCAATAACGAGCGTTATCGTGTTATGGGTAATTCTAGAACGGAATAAGGAATCTAACGGTTAATTATTATTCTTCCGAATAAACGCGCTTAACGCGTTGGGAAATGGAGGTCATAACCTCATACGGAATCGTATTCAGCGTTTCTGCGATTTCTACGATACTTGGGTCATTCCCAATGACAATTACTTCATCACCTTCTTCACATGGAATATGGGTAACGTCGCACATCGTCATGTCCATGCATATGTTGCCAACAATAGCGGCCCTGTGGCCATTGATGGTAAACCAACCTTTTCCTCTACTTAACGCACGATTTAAACCATCGGCATAGCCAATTGCGACAACGGCGATTTTTCTTTCCGAATTGGTTGCATCTAAATGACCATATCCAATGCCTTCATCTGGTTGTACAACTCTAATTTGTGAGACGAATGATTTTAAGGTACTAATGGGTACAATGCTGTTATCCTTTTGATTGGTAGGATGAAATCCGTACAATCCAACGCCAAGTCGTATCATGTCGAAGTGGGATTCCTTAAACCGTATGGCACCAGCCGAATTGGCCAAATGCTTCATGGGTCCATACCCAACCATCGCTTTGAATTTTACGTGAAATGCGTTCAAACCTGCTATCTGACTGATAGATAGAGAGTCTAGTTTTGCATCCTCTGCGGCAGCGAAATGACTAAAAATCGATTGAATTTTGACTCCAGGTTCGTCTAATAACACCTTCGCAACTTCTTCCACCTCAGATAAGTCGAAGCCTAAGCGATTCATGCCTGTATTGACTTCAATATGGGCTTTAGCACCATCTATAGCTTTGGCTTTAACCGCCTTGGAAAACATGTTGAGACTGCGAAAATTGTACAACTCTGGTTCTAAGTCGTAGTCCAACATCACGTCATAAGAATCTTCGTCGGAGTTAAGGACCATAATGGGTAATTTGATGCCCTGTTTTCTTAAAGCGACACCTTCATCAGCATAAGCCACACCCAAATAATGGACATTATTGTATTGTAAAAAATGTGCGATCTCATCGCCACCGCTGCCATATGAAAAAGCCTTAACCATCACCATGACCTTGGTCGGTGGACTAATGATGGATTTAAAATAATTCAGATTTTGTTGGAGTGCATTTAGGTTGATTTCCAAAACCGTGTTATGCACTTTTAACTGTAATCGTTTTTCAATTTTTTCGAACTGAAACGATCGACTACCTTTTAAAAGGATGGCTTCATTAGAAAATTGTTGCGCATCGAAATGATCTAAAAAAGCCTCTGTTGAGTCATAGAATTTCTGCTCTGGTAAGTCAAACAAAAATTGATGTTCATTAATTCTTGGACCAATGCCAATTAGCTTGGAGTACTTATGTTTAACTAATAAATTGTGTATATCGGTATATAAATCTCTGTCCGCCATACTCGACTGTTCAACATCCGATAAGATGATGGTCTTGCTCAATTGACTGTGCCTTTGATTGGTCCAGTCTAAGGCAATTTCAATCGACGTTAGGTCAGAATTGTAATAATCTGAGACAATGATGCATTGGTCTTTACCGGCCTTTTGATTTAGCCGCATTTCGATCGGTTGTAAGTCAGACAGGCCTTCAACCAACTCGGAGTGGTCAACACCAAGCTGCAAGGAAAGTGTCCAGGCATGCATGGCATTTTCAAAGGAGGCATCATCGATAAACGGCAGATGCGCTGTTATTTTTTTAGCGCCAAATTGTACGGTTACTCGTGTTCCAGATTTCAAGATGACTCTATCGATAACATTGACGGTTGCACGGTTTGTGTCAGACCAAGTGACAGGCGCTATGCCATGTTCATCAACAAAACGATCAATGATGTCAGAGAGTAAATTATCTTCTTTCCGGTAAACGAGATGTTGGCAATTCTTAAAGAGTTGAAGCTTCTCGTAAATTTTAGCCGTTTCATTAATAAAACCAGCTGAATGGGCATCGCCAATATTGGTAAAAATTCCTATGGTTGGTTGAATGATTTTGGCAAGCTTTACCATTTCTCCTTCCTGGCTAATACCAGCTTCGAAAAGGCCTAACTGATTCAACTTACTCAAGTGCAATACCGACAACGGTACTCCAACTTGGCTGTTATAACTTCTGGGATTTCTAGTTACATTAAAATGCTTGTACAGCAGCTGATAACACCATTCCTTTACGATCGTTTTGCCGTTTGATCCAGTAATTCCAACAATTGGAATGTCGAAACTTGACCGATGATAGGTGGCGATTTGCTGTAATGCTTGTAGTACGTTAGGAACTACTATATAATGAACAGATGGGTTCAAGACTTGCAAAGGAGAGTCTATAAGGAAATTGCAATATCCTTGATCTATTAGTTGGTCAATGTAGGCATGACCATCGTGCTGTTCTCCTTTAATGGCACAAAACAAAGACCCAACCGGGTTTGCTTTCTTACGACTGTCTATGAAAATATCTTCGATAATTATGCCTGGGTCTCCAACGAGCTTTCCATTGACTATTTCATTTATTTTCGCAAGACTATATTGCACCGAACAAAGGTAATGAAGGGATTTGTGTTAAACATCATATATAACAGTCCCAGATGATTGTCCGTTTCGGATATAGTTGAAATTCATGGAGCAATTCGACAACAGGAAACCACCAAAAAAAGATTATAACCAAAGCTGGATAGCAATTCAGAAGTTTTGTGCGTATCAAGAACGTTGTCACAAAGAAGTGCGCACACGTCTGTACGAATATGGTTTGCACAAAGAGGAAGTGGAAGAATTGATATATCGTTTGATTGAATCAAATTTTGTGAATGAAGAACGATTTGCTGTCGCCTACGCAAGAGGTAAGTTTCGTGTGAAAAAGTGGGGCAGGTTAAAGATTAAAAGCGAACTGAAGCTACGACAGATCAGTGATTTCTGCATTAAAAAAGGAATGGCAGAAATTAACGATGCAGATTATGAGGAAACCTTACTACAATTAATTGAAAAGAAGCGACGGGATTACCGACAGACTTCCAACGAATACAACCGCAATCGGAAAATCGCCAATTATTGTTTTAACAAAGGGTATGAGTCCAGCCTCATCTGGGAACTTATTCAGAAAAACGAAGCATAAAAAAAGAGGACCGAAGCCCTCTTTGATCAATAAATATTTTTGATTAACGCTTGTGACGTGTGGTGTACAAACGTTTTGTAAGTTTTTGCGTAAACATTACCGAAACTTGAATGGCGCTATTCGATGCAGTGTAACCGGCACGTTTATCAAAATTTGAAAAACCCATTAGGTACCTTGCGTCTAAGCCAATCCGTTTGGTGTCATGCTCATCCATTTTAAATGACATGCCCAAACCAGCCATGATGCCAAAATCAATGGCATTGTAGTTCGCTGATCCAATATCCCCTTTAACTGCCGGAGTAGTTACTACGTCATCCACAGTAATCTTAGTTCCCTGTGTTGCAGACAAAGCATATCCGAAGAATCCTCCACCATATAAATGAAAAGATGATGAAGTAGGCTTTACTCTGTATGGAACCAAATTGTCCGGCATAATTGGACGTTCGAAGTTTATGTAAATAGGCACTTGAACGTACATAGAATTTGTAGTCGTTTCTGTTGTCGTAGTCCCAGCATCACTGGTTTGAATCAACTTCTGCTTGTTACCCATTGTAGAAACAGTTGCATCCATTTGAACGGACAACTTTTTCATAAATTGGTATCGGGTAGTGGCACCGCCATGAAATCCCATAATCGAGATATTGTCTGTGCCTGATGTATTCCACGACATGTTAGACATGTTTAAACCAACTCGTGGTCCAAGATAAAATTGAGCACTTGCAGCTCCAACACTTAGCGCCATAACACTGATAAACGCTAGTACTTTATTCATTTTGTTCATAATTATTAAGATCGATTGAACTGTTGCAAATATATACTATCAAACGTTTCGAATGAATATTTGGTATGAATTAACATAGAATTGGTCAGAAGGATAGGATAGTTAAGCAACCAACCATTTAAATTTGCCATCTTTACAGAGAGTGTAACACTAACAATCAAAATGATTTTAAGGGCTGAAAATTTAGTTAAGCAATACAAAAGACGAAAAGTAGTCAACCAAGTTAGTCTCGAAGTACATCAAGGTGAAATCGTTGGTTTACTCGGACCTAACGGAGCTGGGAAAACTACTACGTTTTATATGGTTGTTGGGTTAATAAAGGCGGATGAGGGTAAGGTGTACTTAGACGATAAGGAAATCACCAATCAACCTATGTACAGAAGAGCGAGGCAAGGTGTAGGCTACTTACCTCAAGAAGCATCCGTATTTCGAAACTTGACTGTTGAAGACAATATTAAAGCCGTTTTAGAGCTTACTAAAATGTCGAAGGCAGAACAAAACCAGAAGCTTGAAGAGCTTATAAACGAATTCAGTTTAAACAAAGTGCGCAAGAATATGGGTAATGTGCTGTCTGGTGGCGAACGCCGCCGAACTGAAATTGCCCGTGCCTTAGCGGTAAGTCCAAATTTTATATTACTGGATGAACCTTTTGCAGGAGTTGACCCAATTGCGGTGGAGGATATTCAGGAAATCATTAAAAAGCTTACAGAAAAAAATATCGGCGTCTTAATCACAGACCACAATGTGCATGAAACATTGAACATCACGGATAGGGCGTATTTGTTATTTGAGGGGGAGATATTGATGGCCGGAACAGCACAAGAGTTGGCCGATGACGAAAGAGTAAGAACAGTATATTTAGGTAAAAACTTCGAGTTAAGGGGATGATAAAACGAATTACAGCTGTACTCATCTTTGTTGCTAGTTTTGCTTCCGTTGTTGGTGGCAATGAGTCAAAATCATTTTATGATTTTCAACGATCGGGAAAGCTCATTGATAAACTTCAGGCATCCTTAATAACGGAAAAAGCCAATTTTATTTACGGATTTCAACCATACAACCAACAGAATATTGTTAGCACTACGTGCTTCTACAATCAACCAAGTAATATGCTTCACTATGTGTTAACCAATAGTAAGAAGCATACTTTACACTTTCAAATACCTATACTCGATATTGATTTCTTCAATGTGATCTCTGCAGATAGTAAGGATAAACAATTCATTGAATTGGTTTATAAAGACCAAACAGGAATGAAGGTCAAAGAGCACAACGCAAAAGGAGGCATTATTTTTAGCCTGCGTTTTACGTCTTACCAAATACCTGTCTCAAATGGTATGGACATGAGTCAATTTACCAAAACGTTGAGTAAAGTCATTAAAAAGGCCGATAAATTCCAATCCTAATGCGACTGTTATCCATATGTGCATTCGCTTTGGTGTGCTTCACTTTGGGTTGCCAGTCCAAGTTACCGGATTCTTGGAAGACCACCAATAACGAAACGATCAACCTAAAAGGTAAAAACAAAGCATTCATGTGGCTAGCACCCGATTGTCCGCTCTGCCAAACCTACAGTTCTGAGTTTATCGCTTTGAATGGCTCATATAATTCAGAGATTTCGTTTTATGGTGTCATCCCAGGCAATCATTATAACACTAATGAAATTAGTCATTTTCAAGATTCATTTGGCTTTGATTTACCGATACTTTTAGACGAACACTTTTCAATGACAAAACACTACAAGGTAAAGGTTACCCCAGAGTTTTTATTGGTTGATGCTAACGATAAAGTATTGTACCGGGGTAAATTTGATGATTGGGCCACTGACTTAGGTCAAAAGAAAATTCAACCTTCAGAATTCTATTTTAAAAATGCCTTGCAAGCGTTTAGAGACGGGTCACCCGTGAGTCCGTCGTTTGTGGAACCAGTAGGCTGTATTATTGAAATTGATTAAGTTTTACAACGATACTTTAAGTTTGTAACATGGCTAAACCTGTAGAGAAGAAGCGCATTGTCGTTTTATTACTTGTTTCTTTTTTATTGACCTTGTTGTTGTTTGGACCGATAAAGAGGGCCATTCTTGGTGACAATTCCAAAGACGTGGAAGTCATTCCGACTCAAGTATTCTATGCGAATCATGTGGCACCAATATTGAACGACCATTGTGTAACATGTCACCGCGCCAATGGAACTGCACCATTTGCATTAACAAGTTATGAATACGCCTTCAGGAAGAAAACAACTATTAGAAAAGTAGTTGAGAAAGGAATCATGCCTCCATGGCCAGCCGATCCTACTTATAGTCATTTCTTAGGTGAAAACTTTTTGTCGGACGATGAGAAACAAATTCTATATAAATGGGTAGATCAAGGTGCTCGTTATGGTGATAGCGCTAAACTACCTGAAGTACCAACGTTTAACAAGCTGTCTAATTTGGGAAAGCCTGATGTTACTGTTTACATGGATTCGGTGCTTATTGAAGGGAATAACAGAGATAAGTTTTATGTGGTGAAATCACCGTTTGAAATACCCAATGATACCTTTATTCGTGCGATAGAATTTGTGCCCGGGAAACATCAACTGGTACATCACTTAAATGCAGATTTAATATTGTACCGAGAGGATTTGAAGCAAAATGTATTTGATGGAATTCGGTTCGTGGATGAAGAAACGGTGCCGACGGAATTGGCCCATGAAAACTTGAAGATTCTAAATGATGATGGCAGTCAACCCTATTTTTATCACAGTGCCATCAATTACTTGCCTGGAGTCATTGGCACCATTTACCCAGAAGGGATAGGCGGGTATCGAGTCAATAAAAAATCGGCCTTTTATGCCAGAGACATTCACTATGCACCTATACAAAAAGATTTATGGGATCATTCACATTACAATATTTTCTATAGCAAAACGCCACCAACTCGGTTGACTAAAGAAATGATGTTAGGCACTAATGGCATGAGTACTATTCATCCACAACTGGTGATTCCGCCAGATACCATCATGATGTTCTCAACGCGTTATAGAATACCTTCTGATATGTCGGTATTAACGATTAACCCACACATGCATTTGCTTGGACAAAAACTTAAAGCATATGCGATAAGTTTAGAGAATGACACCATTCCATTGATACGGATTAATAGGTGGGATTTTCGATGGCAATATTTCTATACCTTTCCTAAAATGGTCAAACTATCGGCTGGAACCACCATCGTTGTAGAAGCAACTTTCGACAATACAAGTGACAACAAGAACAATCCGTATAACCCACCCAGACAAGTATCAGAGCGTTATGACGGTGATGGTGCGTTGATGCGTACCACTGATGAAATGTTTCAATTTATTATTACGTACCTAGATTATCAAGAAGGTGACGAAACGACCTCACTTGACCCGACTAGATAGTCGAGGGTTAAGAGAAAATCGATAGGCGAGGTCTATACCGACATAGGATTTTTTGAAAATAAAATCGCCAGTTCCTCCCAATAAGAAATTTAAAGGTTGAACAACGTTTTGACCTGATTGACACACTTTAATTTCTGCCACAAACTGCCGATTGGCGTTAATGTCTGCCGTGACGCCAACTGAATACACGGCATTAAATTTAAGGTCTTGTTTTTTTCTTGGGCTTGGTGTAAACCCAAAACCAAAGCCAGGGTCAAATTCAACACCAAATACCTGTTGTGTGTGGTGTAATCCGTCACGAGTCACATTTACAGTATGTTGAAGCTTAGACGAATTGAAATACATGTCTTGAATATTGGCGGCTATTCCCAAACGTAAAACCCACTTTTCGTTTAGCTTGGATTCTCGAACCAAACCCAGAGCAGCCTCAAATCCTGATGAAAAACGTTTAAATTCCCAAGAAGCATCTCGGTCGAATCCGTGAATGTCTTTTGGTAATGTGGCAGAATATTTTAGTGGAACGGAAAACACATTCATTGAAGTAGCGATCATCCAATTAGTTGCCGTTTTATCCAATTCGTTTAGTCCAAAGTCCAATCCAATACCGAAACCTAGAGAATGTGATGTTTGGCCCTTAAATTTCAATTCTTGTAAACTAATCGTTGTTGTGGGTGGTTCGAAAACCCTTTGGTTCATTGAAAGTCTTGCGTGGATAGGATAACGGGTTTGACCGTTCACTTCAAGTCCTATTGAAGAAAAGATAAGCGTAAGTAAAAAGGTAATTAATTTGGTCTTCATTAGCTTACTAATAGGTTGCATCCACGTTGTTCACTTAAGTCATACCGCCCAAGTACATCAAAGCTACCATCTTTGTGCATTTTACCAATATCGGAAGTTGCAATAAAACTGCAAGATTCAATATTTGCCAAATCTATCACGTTAATCAGGCCATTTTTGCCAAGTTCAACAGGCTGAAAAGGGTCGTCTGTTTGAGTTAATCGAATATGCATCCATGGTGGGGTCTCAAAGCTTGTATTATTGGTCATATAGGCTTGAGAAAAAAGTTCAGTCATGCCATATTCAGAATGAATAGCGGCACCTTTAAAAGCTTTTCCGATTTCCTGATGAAGCTCAGCTCTTGTAATTTCTTTTCTACGACCTTTCATTCCACCTGTTTCTATAATGGTTAGGTGGTTGTATGAGCCTTGAACATGTGGTAGTAAGTCTAACAACGCGAACGAAACTCCGAATAAAATGGTCTTGGTTTGCGTGCGTTCGTTTTGCTTTATTTGATCTAAAAGAGCATCATTTTGATTTAAATAGAATCCACTTCTTGCATGACCAGAATCTTGTATCAGGGTATTAACCATGGTAATCAACGAAGATTGATTGTTCTCCATGTAATTAGGCAATAGAGCAAGTACACACCAATCTTCAATTGATCCGTAAAGACGTTCAAATCCAGTTTTAAAAGAAAGATTGTAAAGCTTTAAATCTCGGTAAAAGTGTTTACTGGTAATAACGCCAGTAGTCGCACTGCTTTGAAAACAATTTGATGGTTCATGAATCCAAGAACCACTTGTTACTGTATGGCTTTTAAAGAAATCAATGGGCAAACAAGGTATGTCCATGAAATTTGAAATACTATTTACGTCACAGCCAATGTGTGACAGGTAGGTTTGGTAGATTTTGTTTTCTATGGCCTGGAAACGAAATATTTCAAGAGCAATTTCGTTAAAATTGTGTTTACTTACATTTAATAGGTCGCTATAGGAAACTGGCAAATTCATGCATCGCAAAATTAGCAAATCACTTTACTTCCCTTTCGTACTAACTGCGTTTATTCTCATGACTAGTTGTGGTGATAGTGATATTGGTAATTATGCTCCAATCATTGGTTTAGAGAGTGTTGAAATTGTGGAGGCAAATGCGGGACATGACTCTCTTCTATTAATTAAGTTTTGGTATGAGGATAAAGACGGAGATTTGGGTTTGTCGGACAGTGATACCTCAGACCAGTTTAGAGGGTTTAACAACCTCGTGATTAATTTTAGAGCAAAATCAAATGGAGTCTATAGTCCATTGTTAATCAAGAATACATCTATTCCTGCTGATTTTGATCAGCGAATACCCAACCTAACACCTACAGGTAAGAACAAAGAAATTAGTGGATCTGTGACTGTTTCGTTTGGAGTTGACCCGAACGAAATTCATGCAGATACGGTGGAGTTTGATTTGAAAATTGTGGATAGAGCTTTTAATGAAAGTAACATAATTAGCATGTCGGACGTTTCACTAAAACAACAATAATGGATAGTAATATATACAGTTCCGTTGGTCAAATTCGGAGTATGCGACATATAAAAATTGGTTATGTTTGCGGGTCTTTTCAGGAATTCACGTATACCGAAGCGGTTTGGAACAACAATTGAATCAACTTGAATAAAACAAAACAATGAAAACTATAATTAAAGCAATAACCCCAATACGTTTCGTCGCTTTTTTCGCGATGGGTTTGTTTGCATTTACAACTGCACAAGCACAACGATTCGCTTACGTCGATACTGAATACATTTTATCTCAATTACCAGATTACAAATCTGCTCAGAAAAAATTAGACGAAGTTTCTGAAGTGTGGCAAAAAGAAGTGGACGCAAAGTATGCGGAAATTGACAAGCTATATAAAAACTATAAGGCAGAAGAAGTATTGCTGAATGGTGAACAAAAGAAGCAAAGGCAAGATGAAATTATAGCTAAGGAGAAAGCAGCTAAACAATTTCAGCAAGATAAGTTCGGATATGAGGGTGAACTTTTTAAGAAACGAGAACAGCTCATAAAACCGATTCAGGATCGAGTGTTTGATGCGATACAAACCATTGCTAAACGAGAAGATTTGGATTTTATCTTTGATAAAAGTGGTGATATGATCATGTTGTTTTCGAACGCAAGATTTGATAAAAGTGGTGAGGTTTTGGAAGAGCTTGGTATCACACCAATCGACGAAAAAGAGAAAAAGGACGATGGAAACCCACCTGATGAGAATTTACCTCCTCAAGATTAGTCCTATTAAACAAAGTCATAACAGTTAACAAATAATAATGAACATCAAAAAACTATTCTTGGCTGTATTAGCCATTGTAAGTCTGTCAGTATCTGCTAATGCGCAAAGCAAGCAAATGAAAATTGCACACATTAATTCAGCTGAATTGATGGATGGATTGCCACAAGTGGATACCATAAATTTAAAATTAGAAAGACTCCAAAAGGAGTATCAGCGCATGTTGGACGCGATCAAAACCGAGTTGGCACAAAAGGAAACCTTTTGGGAAGCTAACCCTACCGATGATCCAGATATCTTATTACTTCGTCAGAAAGAATACGAAGAATTAGTGCAACGTTACCAAACAACGGAACAAGAAGCACGTCAAGGTATTTCGAAAAAGCAAGCCGCGCTATATACACCGTTATTCGAAAGTCTAAAAAAGGTGATTCAAGAAGTTGCTGTTGAGTTAGGATACACATACGTTCTTGATAGCGGAGAAGGGGGAGGAATGATTTATGGTGATCCTTCGCACGACCTCATGACTGCGGTAAAGGAGAAATTAAAAACAGCGAAGTTATAAGATGTCTGGTGCCATTGGAGTATTTGATTCAGGCATTGGCGGTTTGACCGTTGCCTCGGCAATCAAAAAACACCTACCCAACCAGCAAATTATATATTTCGGTGATACGTTACACTTGCCCTATGGGGACAAGTCTTCAGGAAAGATAAAAGAATACATAAAGGCCATTTCGGCCTTTTTGTTTGATAACAAATGTGAACATTTGGTTGTTGCCTGCAACAGTGCATCTTCTGTGTTATTGAGTCTTAAAAACTTACCTCCATTTAGTTCAATTACCAATGTAATTGAGCCGGTAGTTGGACAAGTTATCGCAAATCCTGATATTAAAAACGTAGGTATTATTGGTACCAAGCGAACCATCAATAGTCACATGTACAAGCATCAAATTGAAGCAGTGCGTGCAGACATTACCGTTCATGAATTAGCAACTCCATTGTTAGCTCCCATGATTGAAGAAGGCTTTGTTCACGATTCCATTGCAGAACAAGTGATTCATGAATACTTATCTGAGTTGCCAGAAATTGATGCCATGATTTTAGGGTGTACCCATTATCCCTTAATCAAAAAAGAAATTGATAGTTTTTACAACGGTCAAGTGAAACTCTTTGACGCCCCTGATGTTGTTGCTAATACGTTAAAAAAACTAGTTCATGTAAATGAAGCGCAGCCAATATCCGATCATTTTTACGTTTCGGATTATACCGCATCATTTGAGAAAACTGCTCGCTTGTTTTTTGGAGAAGCCATTCGGTTAGAGAAGAGCGATTTGTTTCCATATTGAATGTATCATAAAACAAATTCGGTTTTGAATTTCCGATAGTTCCGCTTCATTCCCGTTTCTAAAATCAAAATGTGCTTTGGTACACTTTGCTTTCTCCTCCAGCTTTATGTTGGGTAGCTTTGGTTAAACAATCAGTTTACCATTATGAAAGCACTTACCTTAGTTATTCTGTCCCTCCTCTTTATTGGTCAAACCGCATTTGCTCAACAAGCAGAATTGCGAGGCTCCGTAATTACAAAAGATTCCTTAAAGCCGATGCCAGACCTTACGGTTGTTTTATATAAAGGTGAAGAAACACCATATGGTACCACTACTGATAGTTTAGGAGAATATGAAATACCCAATATTTACCCAGGAGTTTATGAAATGAAAATTTTTGCTTTTGACGTTATACTATATGTCCAAAAAATTAGCTTCAGCAATGGTGAAAATAGGAATCTATATGGACTTAAAATTGGAGAAGATAAAGCTTCTGAGGTCTTAGAAGTCCTTAAAATCGGACCACCTCGTAAATCCGAAGATATAAAATCAATCCCCCTGGGAGAAGGTGACCCATTCGGAGTCGAGACAGATGCTATTGTTAAAACGGTTGTCAATGTAAAAGAGGTGAATGGCGCACTTGAAGTAGGTCTTGGAAGACCAGGAGGCACGGGCTTGTTTTTTGGTAACAATACAGGATTAATCGGGCCCGGACCACGGACGTTTGTTGGTCTGTCTGGGGTTGAAATCATCGACAAAGGTGTACCAGCACGATATGGTAACTTTACGGGTGGAGGCGTCCAATATCAGACCAAGCAAATTGGTGTAACACCAGAAAATTTTTACCAAATTCAATCAACCAGCCCATTTAATGGGTTTCACCATAATCTGGGAGTTCTGTACTTTTCAAGAGCACTTGCAACTCGTTCAAGGGTCGTAAATGACACTTCAATTTCTACCATGTTATTTGGAATGTCGTTTCAAGGGAATTACAAGTTTCAAGCTGATCCTTCTCCAAGCGCTATTAATCCCTTTGTACTGACTGAGCAAACTATGGAAAACATTCGTCAAAACCCATTAGTTTCAAGCGAAGCCATTGGGGGCTATGTGCCGTCAGCAACTTTTATTAGGGAAGATGATTTGGTGAACAGGGAAGCAAGACCAAATGCGCGAAGACACGACGTGGGTGGAAGATTAAAATTATCCTATGCACCCAATGACCGTTTTACTATTGACTTAATAAACAGCTTCGATATCACTAACCGTCGATTGTCTCAGGCCAATTTTGTTCCAATGAATAGCGACGAAAACCCATTGCAACAATACAGGTTTGTCAATTCTCAGATAAAGATTGAACATCAAGTTAAATCACCATTTAGTGCCGATGGAGTATATCAAACTGAGGATGATTTTATTAGTAAACTATCTTACACCATTGACCTAAATTATCAGCAGTCGAACTCCGAAATTTCCAATTTTAGACATAGAGACAACTTTTTTAATTATGGACACGTCGGCGAATTCCAAACCATCCAAGTGCCAACCTATACCTATGTTGAAGATGGCGAAACAAAGTTTATTGACGAAAATGGACAAGAACGTTCGTTATCACATTACCATGAATTTAATGGTTATAGAGATTCGTTGGTAGGGTTTACTCCTGGAGCATCAAACCCATCTTTGGGTCAGTACACGTCTTTCTTTTACAACAAACTTGGCGAGTCAAAATCAATTCAAGAACTTATTTCTAGAGGCGGTCTGCTAAATGGACAGAACATTCCTCTGTTGTACTCCCTTTACTCAAATCCAGGAACAGTTTATGGCAGTTACACTAAATCATTTCAGAAAAGGTTTAGCGCAGCAGCAACGACCTTTCTTAGTTTACACCCTCACAAAAACCACAAACTGAAACACAACATAGAGCTAGGTTTGTCATTTCAACAAGATGTTATTGGTAGTTATAACTTAAATGCAGCGGGTCTTTGGCAATTAATGCCATTACTAGCCAACAGCCATTTACAGAATGTAGACAAGCACAATCCAATATTTTCTACCGACGAGAACGGTCGTTTTGCGGATACAGTTTCTTATCACACATATGTGGATGTTGATGGACAAAAGACATTTGACAAAAACCTAAGAGAGCATTTAATAGCAAGTAATTACAGGGACAAAAATGGAAACGTAATAACAAATACATCACACATCGATATTAATTCACTGTCGCCCGAAACCTTTAACCTTTCTATGTTTAGTGCTGATGAATTACTTAATAATGGAAATCCATATGTGTCATATGCGGGGTATGACTATAAAGGCAATCGAGTTAATGGTCGCCAAGGAATTCAGAAGTTTTTAAATGATAAACAAAACAGACCAAATGACGCTTTTGCACCAATTACGGCGGCAGCGTGGATCCAAGATAAGCTGGTTTTGAAATCTTTAATCATAAGAGCAGGGTTGCGTTTCGAAAGATACGACGGCAATCAATATGTGTTAAAAGATCCTTTTTCAGTTTTTCCGTTAAAACAGGCTAGCGAGGTGACAACTATGAATGGGCGAGAGATTACTCACCCAGATGGAGTGAAAGGAGATTATGTGGTGTATGTTGATGATGTAAACAATCCAAATGATATTGTGGGTTATAGAAACGGTAGTGACTGGTATGATGAGAATGGTACGCCCATAAGCGATCCAAATATATTGGCAAATAGATCAAACTCTGGTCGAATTCAGCCGTATCTGGTAGATCCTGGAAATCAGTCTTTAAGTGTTCATTCATTTAAAAAGTTTGAAGCCCAAAATCTTTTATTGCCTAGAATCTCAATCTCGCTTCCACTAAATACAACCAGTTTGTTCTTTATGAGTTACGACAAATTGGCTCAGAACCCAACTGCTGGCCAAACATACTTGCCATACACTTCGTATTACTTTTTACAGAGTAATATTAGCGGTGTTCTGCCAAATCCTGAGTTAAAAGCAAGAGTGAAAACCGAATATAATATTGGATTTAGTCAAGCCATAGGGTATAGAGCAGGGATAAAAATTTCAGCGGCTTATGCCAATATTGTTAACGATGTCAATCAATTTAGAATGGAGCAAGCGTATCCATATTCCTACACGACCTACGGGAACGTCGACTTTTCAACTATAAAAAGGTATACGGCAGAATATGATTATGTCAATCCGTACATTACACTACAAGCTAGTTATGCCATGCAATTTGCTGATGGAACTGGCTCAAACGCAAACTCAGCCGCAAGCTTAATTCAAAGCGGTCAACCGAATTTACGCAGTTTGTTTCCGTTGTCATTTGACAACCGACATACCTTTAAAGGTGGTATATCCATGCGAATGGGCGGGGATTCATTATTCGGACGAAAACTCAAATACATAGGGCCGTCAATAGCGGGTAGAGAAATCTTAAAACACACTACAATTAGTGCTTCAATGCAGTCAATTTCAGGTCAACCTTACACCTCTATCAAAAGAGCGATCTCAGAAGCACAAAGTGCCAATGGAGTGGTGCAAAGGAGCCAGACCAACGGAAACCCATTTGGTAGCAGAATGCCTTGGACTCATAATGTTGATTTAAATATCCAAAGAGATTTTAAAATGGGTGATAAAATGATAAGTGTGTATTTACTGGTGAACAACGTTTTGAACACTAAATTGATATCAAGGGTTTACGCATACACAGGCAGTGCCAGTGACGATGGTTACTTAAATTCGCCACATGGGCAACAAGCAGCTCAAAGTCAGATTGACGCACAAACATTTGCTATGTTGTACAAAATACGAATGGATAACCCTGGACATTTTGGTACACCTCGGATGGTTAATTTAGGAGCGAAATTAAATTTTTAAGAAATTCCGTTACTCAATTTGTAATGGACGCTGGTAAAAACGCCATTTTTGTAACCAATGTAAAACAATAGATTTGAATTGAATGAAGAGTAATTTGAAGCTTCTTATTGTAGATGATGTCCATGAAAGTCTAATGGACAGACTTACCAATATGTCAATTGATTATAGCTATCAACCAGACATCGAGATTGCTAGTATTCCTTCAATCCTTCAATCCTACACTGGAATAGTAGTTCGAAGTAAAATTCAATTGAATTCACAATTCCTTTCAAACCAGCCGCAGTTGAAGCTTATTGCACGTGCTGGATCGGGTATGGATAATATTGACTTGAAGTTTGCTGTAGAGAATGGAATTGCGTGCATCAACGCTCCAGAGGCAAACGCAAATGCAGTAGGCGAACTAGCAGTAGGGTTGCTTCTTTCTCTCAATCGTAGAATAGTTAAAAGTAATCGAGAGGTTAATAAACTTGTTTGGGATAGAGAAGGGAATAGAGGCCTAGAGCTGAGCAACGCAATTGTAGGCATCATTGGTTTCGGAAATACTGGTAGCTCGGTAGCTCACAAACTAAGTGGTTTTGGATGTCAGATAATGGCGTATGACAAGTATAAAACGGGTTACGGAACCAATCAAATTAAAGAGAGTTCTTTGGAAGATGTAATGTCGGAATCAGATATTATTTCGTTTCACATTCCATTAACTTTTGAGACCGAGAAATGGATTTCAGATGAATGGATTTCAAAACTTGGTAAAAACATAACATTGCTCAACCTCTCACGTGGAGGAATTATGGATACAAAATCTGTCATATCAAGTTTGAAGAAAGGGAAAATTGTTGCTTTCGGAACGGATGTGTTAGAAAATGAAAGACTGACCTCATTAAATGCGGATGAGCGTCAGGATTTCGATTGGCTCAATGACCAAGATAATGTCATAATTACACCTCATATAGGAGGATGGACGAAAGAGTCATATGTGGGTATATCCGAAGTTTTGGCTGACAAGATCGAAGCATTCATAAAAACAGGCTTAAATAAAGCAAATGCAAGCAACATGAGTACGCTATTTGTCGTATAAATTGTTTTTTTTGCACTTTAATAGAAAGTTAAGTAGCTTTCGCCGATTATAGTAAAAGTATAAATAGATAAACAAAAACAATATGAGTAAATATCTCTACCTAACGGTTGTCCTAGTTGTCTCCAGTGTTTTTGCCTTTGGGCAAGCAAATTTTGGAGAAATTAGAGGTAAAGTCATCGATAAGAATACCAAAAAGGCATTGGATTATGCCGAAATTATTGTTAAAAAAGACGGAATCGCTAAAGGTGGTGGCTTGTCTGACGACATGGGGAACTATACAGTTAAACCATTAGAGCCAGGGGAGTATGTCGTTGAGGTTTCTTATGTAGGTTACAATACCGGACAAACGTCTGGTGTAGTGGTTACAGGAAATAACATTTCATACGTAAACCTTGAGCTTGCACCAGCAGCAGGAGGTGAAAAGTTAAAAACCGTAACGGTAACACGATACAAAACCAACTTAATCGAACCAGATAAAAACCAAAAATCATTTAGTGATAAAGACCTAGTGAAGATGGCGGTTAGAAGTGCAGGAGCACTTGCAGCTACTTCTTCAGCGGCCAATACAACGGCAAGTGGTGGTGTTAGTTTCTTAGGACAACGAACTGATGCAACTCGAGTTTTTATTGATGGAGTCCCAGTTATTGGTGACGCCAACATTCCACAAGGTGCGCAAAGTCAAGTAGATATTATTCAATCAGGAGTTCCGGCACAATATGGTGACTTTACTGGTGGAGCGATAAACTATACGACTAAAGGGCCATCGCGTTATGTGAGAAAATCTTTTGAGGTAATTAGCTCATCGTTATTTGATCCGTACCACTATAACTATGCACAAGGATTTATGTCAGGGCCACTTTGGATTAAAAACAAAGGTGGAGGAGATAAAGAATACGTTGCTCTTGGATTCCAATTATCAGGAGATATAAATTATTCCAAAGATCCTTCCCCATTGTATGGTGGTGTGTACGTTGTGAAAGAAGACGTACTTGCAGAAATCGAGCAAAACCCATTAGCACCAAATCCTCAAGGTAGTGGTTTTGTGCCAGCGTCGTCGTTTTTAACTCAAGATGATTTAGTGTTGGAGAAAGCACGAAGAAATGTTGATTATTTAAGAGGGTCATTGCAGGCTAAAATGGAATACCAGCCTAACAAACATTCTACCCTTACATTCTTTGGTTCTGGTAACTATTCAAACTCTAATTCATATAGTAGAGCACACTATTTATTAAATTATAAAAACAACGCTGAGTCGGTAAACCAAACGTATAGAACGTATTTGAAATTTACCCAGCGTTTAAGAAATGCCAACGCAAACGATAAAGAGAGTGCTGACGAATCGAAATCGTTAATTACTGACGCATTTTATACAGTTCGATTAGATTACCAAACTTCTATTGGTACTTCAAAGAGTGCTACTCACGGCGACAATATTTTTGATTACGGATACGTGGGTAAATTTGATCACTACAGATCACCTGTTTACCGATACAATCAAAATGAAAAGAAATTTATTGATCAAAATGGTGACACAGTATCTAGACGTGGTTATTTTGAATTAGCAGGTTATCAAGACACGTTATTAACCTTTCAAGCTGCGGATAAGAATCCTGAAAGAGCACGTTACACAACTAACTTCTTCGACAATGCTGAACAATTGGGTAGAACAATTTTTACTGATGGTCAGGTGTTTGAAGGACTAGGCGTTCTTAACGGTTTTTCTCTTCAAAATACATATTCATTATTCTTAAACCCAGGCACCAACGCTGCAGGTTATTCAAAGAGTCAAGCTGAAAGATTTAGCGCCTATGCAATGGGTGAAGCAAGTTTGAATCTAAAGAACAAACATGATTTACAGTTTGGCATGACCTATGAGCAGAACTTGTATAGTGGTTATTCTCTTAGCGCAAATAATTTGTGGACACTTATGCCACAATTAGCTAACTCACATATTTTAGAGTTAGACAATTTCGAAACTGGAGATTACACTGTAGGAGGTATTCATAAATATGATGAGAATGGACGCTTCTTAGATACAATCATGTATAACACTTTCGTTGATACAGACGCTCAAAAAACGTTCGATAAAAATCTTAGAGCCAAATTAATGGCTGAAGGAAGAACCGACGTTCATGGAAATCTTATTACAGAAACTTCATTCATTGATATCAACTCTTTATCTCCAGAAGATTTTAGCATTGATATGTTTAGTGCAGATGATTTATGGAACAACGGTAACAGTTATGTTTCTTACTACGGTTATGACCACTTAGGGAACAGAGATCGTCAACGACCAAGCTTAGCGGAGTTTTTATATGACAAAGACCAAAGACGAGTAGGTTCATTTGCACCTATATATAGTGCAGCATGGTTGCAAGATAAGTTTGCCTTTAAAGATTTGATCTTTAGACTGGGTGTTCGTATCGAGCGTTACGATGCAAACCAATTTGTCTTAGCTGATCCATATTCGTTGTATCCGGTTAAAACGGCTGGTGAAGTGTCACAAATACAAGGACGAGACATTGCACACCCAAGCAGCATTGGAGATGATTTTGCGGTTTATGTAAATAATTCTGAAGCACCGTCTGAGATTTTAGGTTACCGTAAAGACAACACTTGGTACGATGCGAACGGAGTTGAAATTTCGACCCCAGACGTTATCGCAAACGAAACGGGTGGTCAGGTTCAACCTTTCTTAGTAGATGGTCAGAATCAAGAAATTGTAAAGGAATCTTTTAAAGACTACGAACCACAAGTGAATGTATTGCCACGTGTTTGGTTCTCATTCCCAATTAACTCTGAAGCGCAATTCTTTGCAAATTATGATGTGATGGCTCAACGTCCGACTAACGGAGCAACGTTTACACCAATTAACCAATACTATTACTTAGAGGCATCTCAATCTCGTACAATCGCGAATTCAAATATGAAGCCTCGTATTCGTACAAACTACGAATTAGGATTCAAACAGAAGTTATCTGAAAATTCTGCACTTAGTTTAATCGCTCAGTACGCGGAAACAAGAAATGACTTTGGGTTGGTAAGATTGTACCAAGCTTATCCTGTAACATACAATACCTATTCAAACATCGATTTTAGTACTACTAAATCGTTTAGAGCAGAATATGAACTTAGAGGGGAAGGTAGAGTATCCTTATCTGCAAACTACGCTTTGTTGTTTGCTGATGGTACAGGTAGTAACATTAACTCACAAAGTGCGCTTATCGCTGCTAACCAGCCTAACTTAAGATCTTTATATCCTTTAGATGTGGATGTTAGACACAAGATCGTAGGTATTTTAAACTATGATTTTGAAGGCAAGCATGATTATACTGGACCAGTATGGTTTGGTAAGAAAGTCTTTACAGACGCTGGTGCTAACTTTATTGTTACAGCCAAATCTGGAGCACCATACTCTAAACAAGGTATAGCGATTTCTTCTGCTCAATCTGACTTAGGTCGTGTACAACGCTCATTCCTTGATGGTAACCCATTCGGTAGCAGATTGCCATGGCAGTTTAATATTGATATGAACGCTTCTAAAACATTCACTGTTAAGAAGAAAAATCAAAAGAAATTCAGACCAGATCAAAAATCATACACCGTATTCTTATGGGTTCAAAATGCATTGAACAACAGAATAGTTGAAGGTGTATATGGTTATACAGGTTTACCTAATGATGATGGATATTTGAATTCACCACAAGGTCAACAGTATATTCAAGAGCAAATCAACCAACAGTCTTTTGTTGATTTATACAATGTTAAAATGAATAACCCTGCAAACTATGCCATTCCAAGACTTGCAAGACTTGGATTTAGAATGACATTCTAAGAAAAAAGATAAGAGAATAGATATGAGAAATATAAGAAAGATAGGATTTATAGCTTTAACATGTGCCTCTGCTTTATTTGCTTCAGCAAAGGAGAATGTTAACGTACTTGCCCCAAACTCTGATGCGAACAAAGCCGGAGAGAGACAAGTGAAAAATAAACTAATGAAGTTTGCATCTGATTGTGATCCTGCATCAGCTCAAGCCGATTTGGACATTAATAATGTAAGAACACGTATCCTGAATGGTGGTGATATGTGGTGGGATTTGAGTAACGCTCGTTATGAAATTCCAAAACTGACAGACCTTAATGCAGTAAGAAAGAACTCTCTTTTCGCTGGAGCCATTTGGATCGGTGGAGAAGATGAAGGTGTTCTGAAATTGGCTGCAATGACATATCGTCAAGGTGGATCTGATTTTTGGCCTGGGCCACTTGATAAAGTGACTGGTACGACCAACAGCACACGTTGTGAAGCGTATGATGAGATTTATAAAGTGTCACGTGAAGAAATCGAGGACCATAGAACAGCTTGGGAAAACGGTACCTTGACTTCATTAAGTGAAGGAATTAAAAACTGGCCAGGAAACGGTAGAGGTGGAAACGAACCAGACATGTTAGCGCCTTTCTTTGACCAAGACAGTAACGGTGTCTATGAACCATTTAATGGTGATTATCCTGTACTTCAAACAGAATGTAGAGGTGTTCCAGTTACCCGTGAGAAGAATACACCAGCAGATCAGCCTGATCAAATGTTGTGGTTTGTGTATAACGATAGAGGAAACATTCACTCTGAAACTCAAGGTCAAGCACAAGGTTTAGAATTACAAACCACTGCCTTTGCTTATGCGACCAATGACGAGATCAACAACATGACTTTTTATACAACTCGAATAATCAACCGAGGTTCGAATTTGAGTTCTACGTATTTTGGTCAATGGGTAGATCCAGATTTAGGAAACTATTCTGATGATTATGTTGGTTGTGACGTTGGACTAAGCTTAGGTTTTTGTTACAACGGAGACGATAACGATGAAGGTATTTTAGGATATGGACTTAACCCACCATCAATTGGTGTGGATTTCTTTGAAGGTCCGAAGAAGGATACAACCATCAATGGCGTTGATACTTTATTCGAATTAGGCATGTCAAAGTTTGTTTACTATGATAATGATTTTACGAATTTTGGTAACCCGCAAACACCAATTCACTATTACAACTATTTAAGAGGACTTTGGAAAAACGGTGACTGTTTAACTCGTGATGAAGCGAATGGTCGTACAGGTAGTAATTGTACCGATTATATTTTCCCAGGAAAATCTGACCCAAATAATGACAATGATTGGTCAGAGACTACTTCAGGAAATACACCGGCAGATAGACGATTTTTACAAACGTCTGGGCCATTTACTTTGAAACAAGGTGCGGTCAATAAAATTACAGTAGGTGTGGTTTGGGCTAAGGCTAGCTCAGGTGGAGCAACTGGCTCACTTGACTTGTTGAAAGCTAGTAGTAGAAAAGCACAAGAGTTGTTTGATAACTGTTTTGATATTCTGGACGGACCGGATGCACCTCTATTAGAAGCACAAGAATTGAGCAATGAAGTTGTTTTATTGTTCAACGATACTAAGCGTATTGAAGCATACCAAGAGGTTACCATTAGTGACGGACAACCAGTGACATACATTTTCCAAGGATACAGAGTATATCAATTGAAAAATGCTTCTGTTGGTACTGGTGATTTAGAAGATATTGACAAAGCACGTGAAGTGTTCAGTTGTGATTTGGATGACAGTATTACACGATTGGTAAACAAACCATTTGATGAAGCATTGGGTCAGCCTTTACCTAAGTTAATGATTGATGGTAAAAACAGTGGATTAGTTCATTCACTTTCAGTTACTGAAGATGCATTTGCCACAGGAAGTAATAAGACATTAGTAAACTACAAAACGTATTACTTTATGGTTGTTTCCTACGCTGCACTTCCTGGTCACAGGGAATTGGAATACCTCGCAGGTAGAAAAATTCAACAATTTAGCGTTACCCCACACAATCCAGAATCAGAATCAGGTGGATTGAAAATCAAAGGTAAATATGGTGATGGTCCGAAGTTGGTGCGACTAGAAGGTCGAGGAAACGGAGGCATTGATTTAGAGCTTACACAAGCATCCGTTGATGAAATCATGGCCAACGGTAAAACGGATTTCCCTGAATATGAAATTGGTCGTGGACCGGTTAATATTAAAGTGGTAGATCCTTTAAAAGTGCCTAAAGGTAAGTTCGAACTTATCTTAAGAGAAGATGTAGGGGCAACAAGTAATGTTGGAAGATTAAGTGGGTTGGTTGCAGATGCAACTGAATGGATGTTAATCAATGTTGAGACCAACGATACCATTTTCTCTGACTACACGATTGATTATGAAAATGAACAGTTAATTACAGCGTTAAGTACCGAAAACGAACTTCAAGATTGGGGATTGTCGGTTACCTTAAAGCAAGTTGTAGGTCCAGGGAATAGTGATATTGATCAATCTAACGGATTTGTAGGTTGGGATGTTACTTGGGAAGACAATAGCAAGCAATGGTTAACAGCTATTCCGGATATCGACAATGGTGCTTGGTTCAACTGGATTAGAGCTGGTCGCGAAGGTGCCACAGTTGCAACTCCAGATTACTCAGAGCATGACTTTAGAGATGAAAATGGTGCAGCAATCGATCGATTTGAAGTATACGAAAGAATCTGGGATGGACGTATCGCTCCATACAGACTAGCTTCTAAAAACATTCCATCAAACGCTACCCCTCAACCAGCACGAAATTATACGTTGGTGCAAGGTGTTGCTTACCAAGGAACACAACCACCGTCTCACTGGTTTAATTTGGATAACTTAAGTAGTATCGACTTAGTGTTCACTAAAGATGAGTCTAAATGGTCTCAATGTTTGGTGTTGGAATTAGGTGAAGAAGAAAACCTGAATCAAGGTGGTGCTAAGAAATTCGAAATCAGAAAGCATAACTCCATCAATAAAAATGGAACTGAAAATGCAGCAGAACAAGGACGAACTTGGTTTCCTGGATATGCGATCAACGTTGAAACTGGAGAAAGATTAAATATCATTCTAGGTGAAGATTCTTACCAAGGAACTAACAATGGACGTGACTTGAAATGGAATCCAACAGACCAAGGTGGAAGCTATAGTTCTGGATATGCTGGATTTGGTGGAAGACACTATATCTATATCATGGATACAGACAGTAGCTATTTACAGTCATTGTACCCAGAAGGACCTGCGTACGACGGTTGTAAGACGTACATGGATAGGTTGAGTGGTTTAACTGGAGATAACTATTACAGAGAGCTTAACCAACAAGTATTGTATCACGCCATGTGGGTAATGCCTTCTTACTTGGCTAATGGATATGAGATGGAAACTAACAAAGATGGAATGCCAGTTCCTCCTACGGAAGTGAAGTTTAGACTTCGTGTTAAAAAGCCATACCAGTACTATGTAACTCCTGAGAATAAAAACAGAAACAATCCTAGATACTCGTTCAATACGGATGATGTTCATGCTGAAAGAAATATTGTTTTCGGTCAAGAAGCTATGGAAACGATCAGGTTGGTTCCAAATCCTTACTTCGCATACTCGGAGTATGAGAACAACCCTGTTGAGAATAAAGTGAAAATAACAAACTTACCTGAGACGTGTAAAATATCAATTTATACTGTGGATGGTAGTCTTGTTCGAAGAATCGTGAAAGACGACAAATCGACGGAAGTTGTTTGGGACTTAAAGAATAGTGCTAAGGTGCCAATCGCAAGTGGTACTTACTTAATACATGTTGATGGCGGTGAACTTGGTGAAAAAGTCATCAAATGGATGGGTATAATGAGAGAGCTAGACTTAGATTCATTCTAAGCCAAAACGAGGTTTAATAACAATAGAAAAACAATGATTAAGAAAATATATATCACAATTCTAGTAGCAAGTTTCTCATTAACTGCAATGGCAGGTAACCCTGATCGTATTGGACAATCAGGTGCAAGCCAGTTGATGATAAACCCTTGGGCAATGTCAAGTGGACTTGGTTGGGCTGCTCAATCAAACGTTCGTGGCCTTGAAGCTGCATTCTTTAACATGGGTGGTTTAGCACATGCGCGTAGAACTGAGTTAGGTTTCTCAAATACAAATTGGTTGGTTGGAACAGACGTACAAATAAATTCTTTTGGCTTTGCTCAATCGTTAGGCGGAGAAGGTGTGTTAGCCTTAACCGTTATGACCATGGATTTGGGTGAGATAGAAGTTACCACTTACGAACAACCTGGAGGAGGTTTAGGAACCATTAGTCCCCAAAACACAAACATCGGGTTAGGCTATGCTAAAAAGTTTACCAAAACCATTTCTGGTGGTGTATTGGTTCGTGTTCATTCAGAAGCCATTCCAAACGCAAGCGTTCAAGGAATCGCAATTGATGCAGGGATACAATATTCTGAAACTAGCGATAAAACGGATAAGCTTAAGAAAGACGATATCAAATTTGGTATTAGCATGAAAAATGTTGGTCCAGATGCGAGTTATAGTGGTGATGGTGTAACGTTTAAAGCAACAAACCCCAACAATGATGTTCAACAATCGTTTTTGTTTAGAACTGCAGGCTTCGGATTGCCGACCTTAATTAATATCGGCGCGTCGTATGACTTTAGACTAGACAATACAAAAGAAACGTATGACAAGCGACTTACTACAGCGCTAAACTTTACGTCAAATTCGTATACAAGAAATCAGTTGACAGCAGGTTTAGAATTCGGGTATAAAGAAATCTTAAAACTTCGAGGTGCATTTGCTTATGAAGACGGAATTTTTAGTTCGGATGACAGAACTTCGGCTCTGACAGGACTTGTAGCTGGCTTCTCAATTGAATTGCCTATGAGTAAAAACAACGACAACAAATTTGGCGTTGATTACTCGTATAGAGCGAGTAACCCTTTCGGTGGTTGTCACGGAATTGGGGTACGAATTCTAGTTGATTAGAATTGATTTGATTCTGCCGTAATTACGGCTTATTAAGAAATATATATCTTTGCAGGACATTGCATTGGCAGAAGCTAGTGCAATGTTTCTTTTTTTAACACTATACAACGTATAACAGTATGTCTCAGATTAATTACATGTCGCAGGAAGGCTATGACAACCTTAAAAAAGAGGTAGAGCAGCTTAAAACTGTAGATAGACCCAATATTTCAAAACAAATAGGGGAAGCCCGTGATAAAGGAGATTTGTCTGAAAACGCGGAGTATGATGCAGCTAAAGAAGCACAAGGGCTTCTTGAATTGAAGATTTCTAAACTTGAAGAAATATTAGGTAACTCTAGAGTTATCGATCCAAGTAAGCTTGACATTTCCAAAGTGGGTATTTTAAGTAAAGTACGCGTGTTAAATAAAAAAGTAAACAAGGAAGTAACCTATACAATTGTTGCGGAAAAGGAAGCGGATTTGAAGAAAGGGAAGATTTCTATTCAGTCTCCAATAGGTAAAGGACTAATGGGTAAAAAAGTTGGAGAGGTTGCGGACGTGACGGTTCCAGCTGGAGTAATCCCTTTTGAAATTCTTGAAATTACGGTGTAATGGCAAGTCTGTTTACCAAAATAGTTAATGGCGAGATACCTTGCTACAAAATTGCTGAAACAGAAGATTTTTTGGCTTTCCTGGATGTTTTTCCACTTCGTAAAGGACATACATTAGTAATCCCTAAAAAAGAAGTTGATTACATCTTCGACTTAGATGACGAAACATTCGCCGGCTTACATATCTTCTCAAAAATTGTTTCTAAAGCTGTTAAACAAGCCATTCCATGTAAGAAAATAGGTGTCGCGGTTGTCGGACTAGAAGTGCCGCACACACACATTCACCTTGTTCCTATTGACGCTGTCTCAGACATCGATTTTTCTCAACCTAAGTTACAAGTTGATCAAAGTGAAATGGAGCAGATTGCGGAAAACATCCGATCTTTCTTGACATAATTACTTTACTCGATCGGGATTATCAGATAGGAACGAATTCCAGCTACCATAACTTTTAGATGAAGACTGAGTTGGGTTTGAATCTTGAAAGAAGTGACAAACTGCCGCAGCCATCCCATCTGTGGCATCTAAGTTCTTCGGAATTTCATCAAACTTGAGGATGGATTTCAAAATACCAGCCACCTGTTCTTTGCTTGCACTACCACTACCTGTTATGCTTTGCTTTATTCGTTTTGGTGCGTACTCAAAGATTGGAACATCACGATATAGTCCAGCTGCCATGGCAACGCCTTGAGCTCTTCCCAGTTTCAACATGCTCTGTACATTCTTTCCGTAGAATGGAGCCTCTAACGCCATTTCGTCAGGGTGGTAACTATCTATTAAACCTAACGTGCGCTCGAATATTTTTTTCAGTTTTAATGCATGGGAATCGATTCTTCCGAGGGTAACTATACCCATGCTAATCAAGTGCATGTTTTTTTTCTTACAACCCAAAACGCCGTATCCCATTATATTTGTCCCAGGGTCAATTCCTAATATGATACGATCAAAATCCGTGTCAAGCAATCGGGTTGTCATGAGTCAAAAGTACCAGCATTAATTGAATAACCATAAGAAACAGATAAGTAGAATTCGCATCATAAAGTGGTTGGTGTCACTTGTTGCTGTCTCTTTTTTGTTTTACGAAATTTTTGTTAGACACGATGCAATCACTTTAGTAACGGACTACGGCGATATCATAAAACAGAATTCCAACAGTATTTTACTGGTTTTTATGTTAATGCCAATCAACTGGTTATTGGAAACGTACAAGTGGCGGCGTTTGGTTAATCATCGTGACGCAATGACGGGCCCTCAAGCGTTCCAAGGAGTACTTATGGGTGTTGCACTAGGCTTGTTTACTCCAAACGGGGTGGGAGAGTTTGCTGGAAGAGTATGGGTAGTAAAGGATGACCAGCGAGAAAAAGCGGTTTCGAGTAGTATTGCTGGAAGTCTGGCTCAATTATGCATTACCATAACCATTGGAGGGGCGTTCGTGGTGTTTTTTACAAGTCAGTTTGTAGCCCAAGAGTGGCTCAGAACAGCTCAAGTTTTGGCTGTGCTAACGGTTGTCATAGGCATTATATCATATTACAAGATGCCCGTGATAGCATCAATAATTTTGAGTAAAATTTCATTTTTCGATCGGTATGATAAGTTTCGTACTTCCCTTTCCTCCTTTTCGAGGAAGGCCCTGTCCGAGGCTTACTTTTGGTCGCTATTACGCTACATCGTGTTTTGTTCACAGTTGGGGATACTCATTTACGCTATAGGTGAGTTTGAAATGTACGAAGTAATAGGTCTTGTATCGTTAATACCTGTTTATTATTACGTGCAAACCATCATTCCTACCGTTGCATTGAGTGAAATTGGTGTCCGTGGTATGATTATGATGTTTTTGTTTTCAGGTGTTCTCATGGAGTCTGAAGTATTATTAATATCATTTCTCATTTGGGTGATAAACTTAATCATCCCAGGCTTGATAGGTCTTTTATTTTTAGCTAAAACTAAATTCGTAAAACAGTGATTCTCCCCATAATTCTTGTGATGTCATTGTTGCTGTACATGTGGGCCATGGACCAGATAAGCAAAGCTTGGAGACAGATTCCTGATGCGGAGAGGTCGCAAAGTGACAAGACCGTTTCTGTACTAGTGGTATATAGAAATGAAGAATTGTATTTGAAAGACTTAATCGAGAGTCTAAGGAATCAGGAATACCCATACAACCTAGTAGAATACATTTTCATAGATGACCATTCAGACGACGATTCCTTTAGTCTTGTTGAAGCGCTACTATCTGATTTTAAATCCGATGTGCAACATGTGAAATTGGAACCAGAATGTGTTGGCAAAAAGAATGGTTTGCAAGCGGGTATTGAATTAGCAAAGAACGATTGGATTTTGACCACTGATGCGGATTGTACAGTGTCGAAAAATTGGGTAAAATCTATGTCTAGTATGAACCAAGCCTCTTTCGTTAGTGGCCCGGTGAAATTTCGTAATGCCAATAACCTTTGGGGAAAATTAGTTGATCTAGACTTTGTTAGTATGATTGTGTTAGGAGGCTCGTTAATTCAAAAAAGGACTCCAGTTTTAGCCAATGGAGCAAACATGTTTTATAATAAACAAGTATTCAAAGATGTAAAAGGATATAATGGCAACATTGATGTAGCAAGTGGAGATGACGTTTTTTTACTGGAGAAAATAGCGTCAAACGAAGGGTATCACATACATTTTAATAAAAACGTTGATGCTATCGTCTCTACAAGAATGGTCAACAATGTATTTGACTTCATTCAACAAAGAATCAGATGGGCTAAAAAAACGCAGTATTCTGGAAGCACTCGTTCCAATACACTTCTTCGCACACTATTGGGTTTTTATTTTGTTTTAATCTTTTGCTTCATCACGGTGTTTTTTAGTGCAACTCCCTATTTGATTTGGACTTTGTGCTCGGTGATGCTAATAAAGATATTGGTCGACCTGCAATTTTTTAAATCTGTTCTTCCATTTTTTGGTAAATCCAACTTACTGCCGTTTGTTGTGATTGTAGACTTTTTACACCCGTTCTATATGACTATCATTGCTTTTTTAAGTTGGGTCACTCCGGTTAGTTGGAAAAAAAGAAAGTATAAGAATGGATGAGTTGGAAATAGCCGTGTTGGAATTATTACTGTTCCCTGAACACTTTAACAATATTGTTGCTGAGTGCAAGGTGAAAGTGGGCAGGCATGTAATTGGCGACGCGCTGAAAACGCTTTTGCACGATAAATATGTGTCACCGTTACGACTAGTGGAGGATGGGAAGTTTGAAAGAAGTATCGGTTATGATTCTGACAATATGGAAGCGTTTCATTACCAAATTACAGCAAAAGGTATTGACACTTTAAACAACATTCTTAAGCGCCAGCAATAACGTAAATTAACCCAACCAATAAACCAGCATACAATGTAATCATGCCTAAAATTAAGAAAAAGAAAGGCAAAGCGAAAGAGCCGGTTGCAGCGGTAAACAAGGCAACCGCAAATGATGACCCTGATATAATCATTAAAATATTAAAGGCTTTCTTAAGTTGACTTCGATTGTTTTGACGTTTCGTTCGCACCCTAATTGGAAACACCTTATTCTCGTTCGAATTTACTACAAACTTTGAAATGAAATACCCGATTACTAACAAACCAAGTCCGACCAACAAACCGATAAACAAAAAGCTGTAAGAAGGGGCTAAAATCATTCCGGCATTAAATCCAGCCGTTACTACCAAAAGACTTGTTGAACTCTTAATTAAGCTTTTGTCAACTTCTCTTTTTGTTGTGGTATCAGTCTCGATGAGTGAATCACTGGGAGTGTACTTTTTGTGGTTTAAGTGGGTACTGAATTTGGGCTTCCCAGGAAGTAATACATTAGATGGAGAGCTTTCAGTAAAGTGAGAAATTGTGTCCACAGGCTGTTCGGATATTTTCACTTGTTCTATCCTTTTTGAATCCGATACATAGTGCCCTGTACTTTTGAACGACTGATGTTTTGCCTTAACATGGACTCTAGGTATGTTGTTGTATCTCTGCGCGCAGCTAATCAAAAGCAAACTCAACAAACCACCAAATACTAGCAGTGAACGTGCTTTAAAGTTATGAATCATGCTTGAGTCGGTTGATAACTTCAAAACCCAATCTTTTACCCGTAGCGATGCCCGACGGGTTGTTAAAATAGTTTTTCTGTTGAACGGTTATTTGGTTAAGGGCGTCGGTTGGAGGTACATACAGGTCAAAATCTAAACAATAGAGCATGCACTGTTCAATAATGTTGTGCCTATGGGTTTTGTCCAGTTTGAATTTGCCTAATTCCTTGTATAAGAAACCGAGTTGACGTTTGCCTTCAACGTAAAAATCGTTTTCAGCATTGACAAACACACGTGCAAGCAAATATCCTTCGTCCCCAAGTCGGTTGTATTTTATTGAATCACTCAGAAAGTTATATATCTGAATCATGCCAAAATACCCCCTAGAACGATCTTCCTTTACATAGGTCGACTTATTGATTAAATGTTTTGGAGGAAAGGTAAAGACATTTGTATGCAGTAAAAAAACGATGGTATCTCCTGAGAATTTCAAATGAAATTCAAAGTCACCATAGTTGCTTAAGCTAATTTCAACACTTGGCGCTTTGTCAAGTACATTGGGAGCCAAGGTCTCAACCACATTTAAGGCACATTCTTTAAAATGATTAAAGACTTCGATTGAGTGGCCGTAGACATTTTGTTTAAGGTTTGCTTTTTGATTTAAACCAGTTATAATTTTTTCAATTTTGTCCGACATTCTTGGCTGAAGTTAATATTTGGAAATTATTCAATCTTATGCCAAACAAAGTTATCTAAAAATTGTATTCTATGTATACAGATTAGATTTAGGTTCAATGTGTAATAGATTGGATTTTTCTCACTTTAACGACGATAATGTAACGGATTGATTCGCAATTTGTTACGATTCGATACCGCAAGTGATTTGTTATAAAAAAGATTTATTGAATTACCCTAAAAAATCTGTGTAAAATAAAGTAATTTCGCTCAACCTAAAATCAGCATAATTTCAATGTCAAAAACAGCCCATTTATCATTCGAAGGACAAGAAGTAGAATTACCTTTAATTCAAGGTTCAGAAAATGAAATTGGAATCGATATTTCAAGTTTACGAGGCGCTACTGGTGCCATTACTGTAGATGTCGGATTCAAAAATACTGGGAGTACGACAAGTAGTATTACGTATCTTGATGGTGAAAAAGGTATTTTACGTCACCGTGGATATTCGATAGAACATTTGGCTGAAAATGCGACTTTCTTGGAGGTTGCGTATTTGTTGGTGAACGGTGAATTACCAACTAAAGAAGAATACGAAGATTGGGATTACCAAATTAGACATCATACTTTGGTTAATGAGGATATGGAGAATATCTTCAAGGCGTGGCCTACAGGTTCGCATCCAATGGGTCAATTAACAGCGATGATTTCGTCTTTGTCGTCCTTTTATCCAGATTCGTTGGATCCAGATAGAAATGATGAAGAACAACACAGAACCATTCGCCGACTGATCGCTAAAATGCCTACGATAGTTGCTATGCTGCATAAAAAGGCAGTTGGGCATCCAGTAATCTATCCTCAAAACAAATTAGACTATACTTCGAATTTCTTGAACATGACTTTCAAGAACATTACGGAGGATTACGAAATAGATCCTGTGTTTGTTGAAGCAATGAACAAATTGCTGATTCTACATGCCGATCACGAACAAAACTGTTCGGCATCTACTGTGCGAATAGTGGGATCATCACATTCGAACCTTTACGCATGTATCTCGGCAGGTATTGCGGCACTATGGGGACCTCTTCATGGTGGAGCAAATCAAAAAGTAATTGAAATGCTAGAAGCTATCAGCCAAGATGGTGGTGATGCTCAACGTTACATTGACAAAGCGAAGGACAAAAATGACCCATTCCGTTTAATGGGATTCGGTCACCGCGTATATAAAAACTATGATCCTCGTGCGTTGATTATCAAAAAATCGGCAGACGACATCATGGCTAAAATGGGTATCAATGATCCTGTTTTAGAAATAGCCAAGAAATTGGAAGAAACTGCTTTAGCAGATCCATATTTCGCTGAAAGAAAGCTTTTCCCAAATGTCGATTTCTACTCAGGGATTATTTATCGCGCAATGGGCTTCCCTGTTGAAATGTTTACTGTACTATTTGCAATGGGCCGATTACCAGGTTGGATTGCACAATGGAAAGAAATGCGTGATCAGAAACAACCAATTGGTAGACCACGTCAAATTTACACTGGACCAGTAGCTAGAGACTGGGTTCCAATGGAAAAAAGATAACTATTTTAGTTTGGGATTGGTTTTATGCCGATCAACATCTCTCAACGATTTTTTCTTAAGATTTTCAGTCAGTGCGGTTGTTAAATCAACTCCGGTTTGATTCGCAATACAAATCAATACGAACATGACATCTGCAAGTTCATCGCCAAGATATTTTTTTAAATCAGATTTTTTTGCGCTCTGCTCTCCGTAAACACGCGCCATGATTCTTGCTACCTCTCCGACCTCTTCCATCAACAAAGCCGTGTTGGTTAACTCGTCGAAGTATCTCACACCAATCCTCTTTATCCAAGTATCAATGTTTTTTTGTGCGTCACTAATAGTCATATAGCAAAGGTAGTCGTTGTATATTTGCACCACGTTCTGCATGGCAAATAAATTGGTATATATCACGCGTAAAGAGCACTTTAATGCTGCACATAAGTTGTACAATCCTAAATGGACAAAGGAAGAAAATGATGCCATCTTTGGGAAATGTGCAAATGAAAACTGGCATGGGCACAACTTTGATTTATTCGTCACAGTTAAAGGAAATCCAAATCCAGATACAGGTTTTATTATGGATTTAAAGAAGCTTCGTGACATCATTAATGAATACGTCGTTGAAGCACTTGACCATAAAAACATCAATTTAGACGTGCCGTTTATGTCAGGAAAAATGGCAAGTATAGAAAACTTAGCTATCGCCATTTGGGAACAAATAGAACCGCACTTAGCAAACTGTAAGCTCCATCGAGTAAAGCTATGGGAAACCCATAACAACTATGTAGAATACTTCGGAGAAGAGAATTAATGACAACGATTATGTTCAAAGCAACTGTTAACGACCAACACCATTTCGACATTTTAGAGCAAAAGGTCAATGACAAACCGACAACGTTTGACTGCAAGCTGCTTCCGAATGGGAAATACCACGTCATTCTTAACAACAAGTCGTTTAACGCCGAAATAGTTGAAGTAGACAGAAATGCCAAAGCAGTTGTTTTGTTAATTGATAAAAGAAAATTTTCAATTCAGATTCAGGACGACTTTGATTTGTTGTTGTCTAAAATGGGAATGGATAAAAAGGCAGGAGATATCATTTCTGAAATCAAGTCGCCTATGCCTGGACTAGTGTTAGATGTTAAAGTAAACATTGGTGATGCGGTTGAGAAGGGCCAGGCCTTGATGGTGTTGGAGGCAATGAAAATGGAAAACGTAATCGCTGCTCCAAATGACGGCATTGTTTCACGTATTGATGTCAACAAACAAGACAAGGTAGATAAAAATCAGATTTTGATTCGCTTTGAATAACCAAGTGGCTACAGAAGCGGAATTATTAGCGTATGGCCGGAAAATGCTGGAAAGAGGAGATTCTTGGCGCTCGGTCCGCAGTTATCTAACCAAAAAATTGTCGGACGATTCCCAAATCAACGAGATCATACAAACGCTTAGTGAACTTGAGAGGAATGGACATATTGTTGTAGTTCAGGATGTTTCAAAATCACGAAAAAAAACATGGAACATCATTATTGGATTGTCTTTAATGGGACTTGGTGTGTTCCTATTTTCGTTTTTATGGTATAGCGGTTGGATCGCAACTCTGCCTCTAATCATATTTGTTGCTGGATTAGTGGTCCTGAATGGTGGTAATCCGGTTTCTCTGTTTCGACCTTTATAGTTAGGTTTTGTGGTTTCAAGGTGCGTTTATGTCCCTTTTAATCGACATTGTATGCACATCTCCCTCGACAATGCGCAATCCAAGTTCGTACGTTTTATTTTTACCAAAAATTTTATTTATGAAACATATAACGGTGTTAATCTGTGGTTTTGCACTTACCGCGATGAGTGGATTTGCCCAGCAGGATTCGGCTTCAATAGCACAAAAAACACAAGAATTAGCAGAGGCAAAAGTGGCGCTTTCACAAGCACAGGCTGCAGTAGACCAAATATCTAGAGAACTTAAGTCTATGCAACCCGTGACAAAATGGAAATCAGGGCGAGTGGTATCTTTAAACTTTAACCAAGGAGCCTTTACTAATTGGTCGTTAGGTGGG
>Ga0055584_100000362_pt1 | contig 42947 bp, 39 predicted proteins | sample OSDHelmetaG_FD_58716 | JGI IMG/M metagenome (GOLD analysis project Ga0055584, IMG submission 58716) | Pelagic marine sediment microbial communities from the LTER site Helgoland, North Sea, for post-phytoplankton bloom and carbon turnover... | ecosystem: Environmental > Aquatic > Marine >...
ACAGGCTTATCAGGATTCGCTGGTGGAATTTCCAAACATTGAGCCTGGAACCATGGATCCGTATTCTCCGGCCAGTTCCAGCTGAGCGACAATTAAGTTGTTAAGCGGTATTGTCAGATGAACTCAAACTCTATTGAAATCCGTACTAATCTTGCGATCGCCAGTGCTCACTCGGGCCAAGCCATCGAGCCATCGCCTATGCGAAACGCATCTATATCTGCTCTGATAAACTGCCCGTAGGCACCGTGGCGCCCAATTCGCGACTTAGCTGCAAACGCGAATCGGCGCTGGCCGCAGCGGCAATCTCCGCAGGCAATCGATCTGATGCAGGTCGGCGGAATTGAACCACGCGTGACGCGTCCTCGCGCCAAGCAAGATTAAGTGAAGGACGCGTGCATCGAGTCGTGCCAGGGGCAATTTCCCTGTGCGCATGATATGCCGGCTGTTGACAGTTGAACCAGGCAGCTTCTATGCGTGGAGTTGCCGAGGGCCGAGCCGCGCACAGTGCGAGAATGAACAATTGAAGGCGCGCATTGCGCTTGCTTATGCCGAATCTGATGACGTCTATAGAAGTCCGAAGATTAGCGATGACTTGTTGGTACGACATGAGCGCATCCCAGCGCATTTGCGCGACAACTGGCTTAAGCTGTCAATTGTCTTTCCAACGTGCATCCGTCGATACGAGACCCTTCTGAACAAGACCACCGCAGAGCGCCTTAGCAGTTCCCTTGCCCCCGGCAAAGGCATTGCCCTAATTATCGCCAGCGGCGCCCTGTTCACCATCAGTGACGTGATGACCAAGTGGCTTCGTGCAGACTATCCTGTCGGCGAGACCATCAGCCTGCGATCACTCGCCTCGGCCTTGATTTTGATGTGCTTGATTCCGTGGTTTGGCGGCTGGAAGACGGTACGTGTCCGTCACTGGCGTAATCAATTAATCAGAGTCTTGTTAGTGGTTATAACCTCGGCGTGCTTTATCGGCGCCATTCGCTACATGCCACTGGCCAACGCGGTGGGCATCGCCTTTGCTGGGCCGCTGTTCACCGTGATACTAGTCGGCCCAATGCTGGGCGAGCGGGTAGGGTGGCGACGTTGGGCCGCGGTGGGTGTCGGTTTTGCTGGCCTACTCATCATGGTGCGCCCGCTTGGGGTGGAGTTTCAGACCGCTGCGTTGCTGCCGCTATGCACGGCAATCTTTGGTGCCTTCAGGGATATCCTCACCCGCAAGATGAGTGTTGGCGACCACTCCAACGCTACGCTGATGGTCTCTATCTGGGGCACCACAATACTTGGTTTCGCAAGCCTATTTGTCAGTGATTGGTTTCCATCACAGAACTGGGTGGTTCCCAATCTCAATCACATTGGATTGTTTGCGCTAGCCGGCCTTTTTATGGGCGCCGGCCAGTACTGCATCATTGAATCTTTGCGGGTTGCGGAGGCTGGTCTGGTGGCGCCTTTTAAGTACGTCAGCTTCTTGTGGGCACTCCTGTTTGGGTTCTTCATATGGGGTGACGTCCCGGATCACTACGAACTGCTGGGCGTAACTTTGATTGTTGGTAGTGGTTTGTTTATTTTCTTTAGAGAGCGTGCACTTGCCCGAATGCTCCGAGCAGCCAAGCCTTGAGAGTCCAGCAGCCGGGATGCTAGTCAGTCGGTTATCGGGCTAACAACAGGTGCGTAAAATTCGCACCAGTCATTTGAACTAAACCACGCCGGAAAATACGGCTAGCCGAGCCCGAGTTCGCTCCAGATCGCGTCGACCCTGGCGAGCGCCTCCGGATCCATTTTAATCGGTTCGCCCCAGTCTCTGTTGGTTTCGCCAGGCCACTTGTTGGTGGCATCGAGACCCATCTTCGAGCCGAGGCCGGCGACTGGCGAGGCGAAGTCTAGATAGTCAATCGGTGTATTTTCGATGACCGTCAAATCCCGCGCCGGATCGACGCGTGTGGATAGCGCCCAGATCACATCTTCCCAGTTGCGCGCGTCGATGTCTTGGTCGACCACGATGACAAACTTGGTATACATGAACTGGCGCAGATATGACCAGGTGCCGAGCATCACGCGTTTCGCATGTCCAGCATATTGTTTGCGCATGGAGATCACGGCGACCCGATACGAACAGCCCTCTGGTGGCAAATAGAAGTCGACTATTTCCGGAAACTGTTTCTGCAATAGCGGCACAAATACGTCATTTAAGGCGAGCCCAAGGATCGCTGGTTCATCTGGCGGGCGCCCGGTATAGGTACTGTGATAGATCGGCGCGTCACGATGGGTGATGCGCTCGATGGTCATTACCGGGAAGCGCTCGACTTCATTGTAATAGCCGGTGTGGTCGCCAAACGGCCCCTCATCAGCCTCATCGTTCGGCATGATGTGGCCTTCTAGTACGAATTCGGCTGCGGCCGGAACCATCAAACGGTCTTGTAGCACGTGTGCTACTTCAGTACGTGCACCGCGTAACAATCCCGCGAAAGCAAACTCAGATAGGGTATCTGGTACTGGCGTTACCGCAGCTAGCAAGGTGGCTGGGTCGGCACCGAGTGCCACGCATACTGGGAATGGTTCTTGCGGATGATGGCGCACCCATTCGCGATAATCCTGGGCGCCGCCGCGATGCGCAAGCCAGCGCATAATGACGCGGTTGCGACCAATCACCTGGAGCCTATAGATGCCCATATTCTGGCGTTCTTTCTCGGGCCCCTTGGTGATCACCAAGGCCCAGGTGATGAGCGGCCCGGCATCACCTGGCCAGCAGGTCTGAACCGGTAGCATGCCGACATCGACCTGGGTTGCGTCTACGCGGTGTGCCTGGCACAGCGGCGCACGCACGGTCTTTGGCGCCATCGACATGACTTTCTTCAGCAGCGGCAGCGCTTGCCACGCTTGTCGTAAACCTTTGGGCGGTTGCGGTTCTTTTAGGTTGGCCAGCAGTTGGCCAACCTCGCGCAGCGCCGCTACGTTTTCCGCGCCCATACCCCACGCCACGCGTTCGGGCGTGCCAAACAGGTTGCCGAGTACAGGCACATCATGGCCGACCGGCTGTTCAAACAAAATCGCTGGTCCACCGGCGCGCAACACGCGGTCACACACCACCGTCATCTCCAGATTTGGGTCGACCGGTGTGCTTACTCGTTTTAGCGCGTCGCGTTGCTCGAGCCCGCTGATAAATGATCGTAAATCGGAGTAGCGCACGCTGTATTTACTCGTTCGGCGGTGGGTTGAGGGGGAGGGCTTTGTTTACAGATTAGGGCACCGGGCTGGTCATTGCATCCGGCACTCGTTGTAGCGCACTAACAATTGGCGACTTAGCCCAGTGCTGCCCGGGCTGCAAGACTCTGTGTCAAAGCCGAAAGCCGCCGTGACGGCGCCTTACCATGAAGTCAGCCCAGAGATTTCCGAGTCCGAAAATGAGCAGTGCGGCCGAACCCAGCAGGGCCCAGTGCCATGGCCCAAATGCATGTGCAGTGTTTGTGCTATTGAGCTGAGATTGAGCCAAGGGCGAGTCAGAGTGAGCGGCACTGGCGAGGCGGCGCGCTTCGGTTTGCGCGCCAGCGAGACGCACCTTGGCTTCGCGTGCATCGCGCGCGAGGCGCTCCATCTCGCGCAGGGTGTCACTCGGGATCCGCCCGTTCACCACGCTTTCCTGGGGGGCTTGAGCGCGCCGTAACTCTTCACTAAGACGTTGTATTTCTATATGCAATGCATGATTTGCGGCTTCCGGCGTGTCTCCCACCGGTGTTGCCGCACGCACTACGCGCAAGGCATCCAGTTCTTGGCGTAGCGCTTGGGCATCACTACTTGCTTTGCGACTGAGCGCCTTGATTTGTCGTTGCCGATTCTCCTCGGTGTCGAGCAAATCGCTCTTTAGCCGCTCGATCTCTTCGCGTAGCGCTTGTAGCTCGGCTGCTTGCGCCTCACGAATAGATTCCATTTCACGGCGTACGACGATGCTCGGCGGCGTATCGCGAACGTAGGCCTGGTCTACCCAACCTTCAGCGCCGGATCCGGTGCGCACCTTGATGAAATTGCCGTTTCGCTGCAAGGTTTCAAGCGCGGTTCCAGAGCTCACGAGTTGCGTTACTGGGTGCTGACCATCGGCTCCAGAATGCAAGCCTATTTGAATCTGATCGGTGACATAGATAATTTGTGCAAGGCAGTTTGAACCAGCGCACGTTAGCCCGAGCACGAGCGCAATCAGACGTCGCGGAAGTGATATCCACCTGGTTTCGCCGCGTACAATAGCAGGTGACACCGACGCGGAGGCGCGAGCGCAGGTGGCGACTCTTCGAGCGGCGATTCTGGTCATTTGTCTTATTCGGGGCCCAATTCTTAAGCTGGCGCTAGGTTGAATGCGTGGCTGGGTTGGCGCCTCAGTCCAGCCGTATCTGTAAGTCTAAAGCGCTGCGCGCGTGAGACGCGGTCTATAGTGCCCGAAGGTTTAGCACAAATGCGACCTTGATGCTGACGGTGTCGGTAGCGCACCCGCAAGCGCCGCTCAAAGCCCGTTATGTCGCAATAGCGCGGCGCTGTCCGGGGCCCGGCCGCGAAACCGCGCGTACAGTATGTCAGCCGGCTCGGTACCGCCACGTGCCAAGAAGTTGTCGCGAAACGACGTGCCTGCTTTAGCGTCAAAAAGCCCTGCTTCCTCGAACACCGCAAATGCGTCACTGGCCAGCACCTCGGCCCATTTGTAACTGTAGTACCCGGCCGCGTAGCCGCCAGCGAAAACATGCGTGAACGCATTCGCAAAGCGATTAAACGACGGCGTTGGCACAACTGCTACTGCCGCTCGCGCGTCGGCAAGAGTAGCTTTGACGTAGGCGCCGGGCGAGGTCGCATCTGCCGAAAAACCACACGGGTAATGCAGGTGCAGTTGCATATCGAATAGTGCGAACTCAAGCTGGCGCACGAATGCCATGCCTGCCAGGAAGGTGCGCGAATCGCGCAGTTGGCCAATGGTGGCATCGTCAAGCGTTGCACCGGTGTCGACGTGTGCAGTCAATTCGCGCACGGCGGCTGGCGCCCAACACCAATTTTCCAACAACTGGCTGGGTAACTCGACCGCGTCCCAGGCTACACCGTTGATGCCGCCGACACTGGGGATGTCGATGTCAGTTAGCAGATGGTGGATGCCATGGCCGGTTTCATGAAACAGCGTAATCACCTCATCATGCGTTAGCTGCGCGTCCGTGCCCTTAGCTGGTGGTGCAAAGTTGCATGTCAGGTAGGCGACCGGCAGTTGCGGTTTACCGGCGAGTTGATGTCGCGCGCGGCATTTGTCCATCCATGCGCCGCCACGTTTGCCGGCCCGCGCATACGGGTCTAGCAAGATGAAACCTCGCGCCTTGCCGTGTGCGTCGTGCAGCGCTAACTGACGCACGTCCGGGTGCCACGCACTGGCGGCAGGCTGCTCCGTCACGGTGATGCCAAGCAGGCGCTGGAGCACGTCGAACAAGCCTTTGAGCACTTGCGCCATCGGAAAAAAAGGCCGTAAAGCTTGCTGGTCTAGGCCGAGCGTGGATTCGCGCAAACGTTCGGCATAAAACGCGATGTCCCACGCTTCGATGTCTGTGAGTCCGTCGCGCTCAAGCGCAAATTCGCGCAGCGTCGCGAGTTCACGTTCGGCGACTGGCTTAGCGCGTGCCGCCAAGTCTTGTAAGAACTCGATAACCTGCTCCGGTGTTGACGCCATCTTGGTTGCTAAGGAGTAGTGCGCGAAGGTCTGGAAGCCGAGTTTCTGCGCAAGGCTATGGCGCAGTTCAAGGATCTCATCCATCAAGGCGGTGTTATCAAAACCTGGCGCTGTCTCAAATAACGCAGATGCGCGCGTGACCCAAGCGGTATATAGGCGTTCGCGCAGACTGCGTGAGTGTGCGTGTTGTACGACTGCCAGATACACCGGTGCATCGAGGCTCAGTTTCCAGCCCTCTAGCGACTCGGCGGTGGCTGCAGCGGCTGCTGTTGCGAGCGTACTTTGCGGCAGTCCGTGCAGTTGTTGTGGGTCAGTAATGTGCGCATGCCAGCGTTGCGATGCGTCCAGGACATTGGTTGAAAACTGGCTTTGCAACTTAGCCAGCCGCGTTTTTAACGCGGCAACTTCTGCGCGCGCGTTCGCGTCCAAGGCAGCACCAGTGAGCCGCATATCGCGCAATCTTTGTTCAAGCGCTGCATTGAGCGCTGGATCCGCAGCAGTTATCGCGCTCGCTTGCAGTTGTTCGAGTAAGGTAAATAGCTCTGGATTCTGGCCTAGCTCGGTATACAGCGCGGTAATTTTCGGCAGGCAAGCCTCATAGGCGCCGCGCACCGCAGGTGAATCGGCAACTGAATGCAGATGCCGTAGCGGCGACCAGGCCTGCTCTAAGTCGACCACCAGCTGCTCGAGATTCAGTAGCGCGCTCGCGTCCGGGGCCGGTGTTGCAAGCAGTCGCGTGAGTGCATTTTGAGCTTCGTCTAGCGCGGTCTCCATTGCCGCTTGAAGATCGGGTGCGGAAATATCCGCGAAATTGGGTAAAGGCAGGGCAGACATCGCCCGAAGAGTTGCTGTTCGCAATGTCATGATTCACTTGTGCTCTACAGAACTGGCAATCTAACAGTGTCGAGGAGTCCGTTGCTAGCTGTGCATATTGTGCTGTCGCGCTAGCGCGTTACACTGAGCACTTCGCGGTTTAACGTTACAGAGTGACTAGGCAAGCATGAGCAATACTCCGGAAAATCTTCGCTACGCCGAGTCCCACGAATGGGTTCGGGAGGACGGTGATGGCATTGTGACCATTGGAATCACCGACCATGCACAAGAGCAGTTAGGTGATGTTGTCTACGTTGAACTGCCAGCGGTGGGCACGATTGTGGCCGCGCGTCAGGAATGTGCCGTGGTTGAGTCGGTTAAGGCCGCGTCCGATATTTATGCGCCGGTCGCGGGCGAGGTAGTTGCGGTGAATCCCGAATTGGTCGACAGCCCCGAAATTCTAAATTCTGATCCATACGACGCTGGCTGGATGATGCGCTTGCAAGTAGGAACGGATGCGGATTTCTCAAGTTTGATGGACACGCAAGGCTATGTTGATAGCGTGGATGATTGACCACGCTGAGTAGCCTTAGTTCGTCGGCTGTTGCTCTTCGGGCCACGGTCGATGTGAGCAAACTGGACATTTTGCGCTGCGTTTGATGCGCACGTTGTGCCATTCCATCGAGCCACCATCGAGCAGCAGTAGCCGCCCGGTCATAGGGGCGGCGACGCCACTCAATATTTTAAGCGCCTCGGCAGCTTGCATGCTGCCAATAATTCCCAATAACGGCGCTAAAACGCCAACACGTGAGCACGGCTCACCTTCAAATCCGTCATTTGAATATAGGCACCGGTAACACGGACTGTGCGCATTCGCAGGTTCGAACACCGTGACCTGTCCTTCCATCCGCACCGCTGCACCGGATACCAGTGGCGTCAATGTTTTTACGCAGGCGATATTTAACGCAAAGCGTGTTTCGAAGTTGTCACTGGCGTCAACTACAACATCCGCACGCGCAACTTCGGCGAGTAAATCGTCGTCATCCAAGGCGGTGGGAATTGCGCGCACGCTTACGTGTGGATTCAGGGCTGCCAGATTGTCCTTCGCTGAATCGACCTTATTGAGGCCTATATCGGCGGTGCGGTGAACGATCTGGCGCTGCAAGTTTGATAGCTCTACCCGGTCAAAATCCACGATTGTGAGTTCACCGACGCCTGAGGCAGCCAGATACATCGCGGCTGGCGAGCCGAGGCCACCAGCGCCGATGATCAGGCATTTGCTGTCGATGAGACGTTGTTGCCCATCGAGCCCCATTGTTGGTAGCAAAATGTGTCGGCTGTAGCGTGCTCGCTGTTGCTCGTTCATCTGTCGTTGCTCATTCGTTACGGCGCTTCGTGCGTTGCTCGGGTTACGCGTTCACGGCCACCATAATCGCGGAAAGTTTCTACCGTACCTAGGCCAGCCGTGCGCATCAGGGCGCGCACCGCCGCGCCTTGGTCAAAGCCGTGCTCTACCGCCAATACGCCAGACCTATCCAGGTGCTGCGGCGCTTGTCCGATAAGTTCTCGTAAAACGTCTAGGCCATCATCGCCTGCGACGAGTGCGCTGAGCGGCTCGGAGCGAACGTCTCCAAGGTATAAATGTGGGTCGCCGTCGGCAATGTATGGGGGGTTGGAGACAATTAGTTGATGCGGGGCATCGTCCAAGGCATCGAAAAGATCACCGTGGCGCACAACTAAATTGGCCAAATCCAGCCGTGCACCATTAGCGCGTGCAACCTCCACACAAGCTTCGCTCAGATCCACTGCAGTGACGCGCGCGCGCGGTCTTTCGCACGCGATAGCGACACCGATGGCACCACTACCGGTGCCGATATCGGCGATACGCCAAGGCGCGTCTTGCGGGGTGCATTGCAGTGCCAATTCCACCAATCGCTCGGTCTCCGGGCGCGGGATCAGCGTCGCCGGCGTGACTTGCAAGTTGAGTGACCAAAACTCACGCCAGCCGGTGATGTAGGCGATAGGCTCGCCTAAGGCGCGGCGTTGTAGGAGCGCGTCAAACGTCACTTGTTGCTCGTCACTGACAAACTCCTCGGGCCACGCATAAAGAAACTCACGCGGTTTTCGTAGTGCAAGCCCTAGCAGGATTTCCGTATCAAGCCTTGCGCTCGTGCTCAGGTCCGACAAGCGCTCAGTTCCAGCGGTCAACAGATCAGCGATGGTGAGAGCGTTCATGGCAGTGCGATTAGCCTCCAATTGCGGCAAGTTGCTCCGTTTGGTGTTCGGCCACTAGCGGTCCAATGACGACATCGAGATTGCCCTGAATGATGTCATCAAGTTGGTACAGCGTCAGCCCAATGCGATGATCGGTGACCCGACCTTGGGGAAAGTTGTAAGTGCGGATGCGCTCGGACCGGTCACCACTGCCAACTAGCGCACTGCGCATTGCGGCATGCTCACGTTTTTGTGCCGAGCGCTCTGCTTCTAACAGGCGTGCTTTTAACAAACTCATCGCGCGCGCGCGATTCTTATGCTGCGAGCGCTCATCTTGGCATTCCACCACGGTACCAGTTGGCAAATGTGTTAAGCGTACCGCGGAGTCCGTTTTGTTGACGTGCTGGCCGCCAGCACCGGACGCCCTATAAGTGTCAACGCGCAAGTCCGAAGGGTTAATCTCAATGCCTTCAACTTCATCCATCTCCGGCAGCACCGCGACCGTGCAGGCAGAGGTATGAATGCGTCCCTGACTCTCTGTATCTGGCACACGCTGTACTCGGTGCGCGCCAGATTCAAACTTCAATCGTGAGAAAACACTGCGTCCAGCGAGGCGCGCGATGACTTCCTTGAAGCCGCCATGCTCGCCATCACTTTGGCTCATGATTTCCAGTCCCCAACCTTGTGACTCGGCATAGCGGCTGTACATACGGAATAAATCGCCCGCGAATATTGCCGCTTCATCGCCGCCGGTGCCGGCGCGAATCTCCAGAAACACATTGCTGTTGTCGGCCGGATCTTTGGGTAGCAGCAGGCGCTGTAATTCGTTGGCCAATTCGTCACGTTGTGACTGCGCCGCGGTTAACTCCTCACGCGCGAGCTCTTTTATCTCGGGATCTGGGTCGTCGAGCATCGCGGTGGCGTTATCCACATCGCTCGCGGCGCTTTCGAAGCGGCCGTAACACTCGATGATGGGCGCGAGTTCGTGATGCTCTTGGCCGAGGGTACGAAACATCTTCTGGTCGCTGAGCACCTCTGGGTCACCAAGCAGTTGGGCTACCTCTTCCAGCCGCTCCTTGAGATTATCCAGCCGCGCCAGCAAAGCTGGCTTAATCATCTGCGCTGTCCGTCGGTGCAATTCCGAGGAGTTGCCCTGCTGCCGCTAGGATGTCGTCTTGGCCCTGCGCGCCAGCTGAGCGTAAGGCGGTGGTGGGATGATGGATAAGTTTGTTGGTTAGCGTGTTTGCAAGAAAATTCATGGTCTCTTCGGCGGAGCGCCCGTTTGCTAGTTGGAGCATAGCTTTTTCCAACACTTCATCGCGGCTACGCTCGGCGCCACGGCGTAGAGCGCGTATCAGTGGAACTGCATCGCGCGTGCTTAGCCAGCTCATCAACTCATGAACTTGCGTATCAATAATGACCTCAGCTTGCCGCGCCGCCTGTTCGCGCGATCGCAGGTTGTCTTGTATAACGTTTTGCAAATCATCAACGGTATAGAGGTAAACGTCATCAAGGTCGCCAACTTGCGCTTCGATGTCGCGTGGGACCGCGATATCGACCATGAACACTGGCCGATGCCGGCGTGCTTCGATCGCGGCACGCGCGTGCTCTGCGAGCACCACAGGATGTTGTGCACCGGTAGAACTGATGACGATGTCAGCCTCGGCTAGATGCTGTGGGATCTCATCTAAGCTGATCGCAAAACCGCCGTACTCGTGCGCCAATTTGCGCGCCTTCTCGACTGTGCGGTTAGCGACGATAAGGCGCGACAAGCCGTTCTTTTTTAAATGCCGTGCAGCTAGCTCGATAGTCTCGCCGGCGCCAACGAGCAGTGCCGTATGTGCTGACAAATCTCCGAAAATCTGCCGTGCAAGCGTCACCGCTGCAAAGGCCACTGACACCGGGTTAGAGCCGATGGCGGTGTCGGTGCGTACTTGTTTGGCCACTGAGAAGGTGTGTTGAAACAGGCGCCCGAGGACCCGCCCAACGGTGCCGGTTTTATGTGCCGTACGGTACGCGTCTTTCACTTGCCCGAGGATTTGCGGCTCACCGAGAATCAATGAATCGAGACCGCTGGCAACCCGGATCATATGCCGGACGGCGCCGTCCGCGCGGTGCATGTAAATGTACGGCCTAAGATCGATGCCGCCGAGGTTGTGGTAATCATGGAACCATTCGATCGCATGCTCGCCGCTACCGCTGCGCAAACCGCAGTATAGGTCGGTGCGATTGCAGGTCGACAAGATGGCCGCCTCGGCAACGCCGTTGCAATCCACCAACTGCTGCAGCGCACCCGGGACGTGCTCCGGCGCAAACCCAACGCGCTCGCGCACATCTATCGGCGCGGTCGTGTGGTTGATACCAAATGCGAACAGATCCATCAGTTGAGTTTTCTTATGAGTTGCGATCGAACGACAAACGAGCGGCATTGTACCTGTTGCACGAGCGATACTCACGCTCGCGTGCGACCGAACCGAGTCAGATTTGGGTGGTCAAAGGTATTTCACGACTCAGTCGCCATATGTGGGCGGTAAGGCTTGCGTTCTTCGAAGGTGCGTATACGCTGGGCACGAGCAGAGAGCGAGTTGTTGGTTTCGACTGCTCAACACGAATTTAAGATTTTTCCCGCCTGAGGTTTGAATCAATGCCGGGCGCACCGATAGGATGAAGCATGACATCGACTGCATTGCTACGCACGCTCAGCGTAGCGCTGATGGGCTTGTGGCTTGCTGGCTGTGCGACTACGCAAGATGATCCTAATACTGGTTCGCCAGCGCCTGGCGCGGCGGTGCAAGGCCAATCCTCCGACGGCGAGGCGCTTGAGTCTGTGGCGGCGCCGGAAGAAACTTATGTGGAGGTGGACGCTGACACGCTGTATCAGTTGATTGTGGCCGAACTGGCGGGCCGTCGCGGTCGCCTTGATCTCGCCGTCGAAAATTACCTCGCGAGCGCGCAACGACATCTTGATGCGGGCCTAGCCGAGCGGGCTACACGCCTCGCGGTTTACGCACAGAACGCGCCCGAGGGTCTGAAAGCTGCGCGTTTGTGGTCTAGCTTGGCGCCGAACAACTTAGGCGCGGCGCAAGTGCAAGGCGCGCTGTTGCTGCGTGCCAACAAACTAGACGCCGCCGCGGCGGAGTTTAGCCGCGCTGTGCAACTCGATAAATCTACGCCAGACCTCGCCTACGGACGCCTCGCTGATTTGCTTAGCCAGGAAAAAGACCGCCGCGCGGCGCTCTTGGTCATGCGTAAAGTGACTGAGCGCAGCAACCGTTCTGTGGATGCCCGGTTTGCGCTGGCGTCGCTTGCGTCGCGTGCGGGCAAAGTCGACGAGGCGAACGTTGAGCTCAAGGCGCTGCTTGCGCAACATCCAGACAACGAACGGGTTAACGAGTACTACGCGCGTATTTTGCAGAGCCAAGGCAAGACCAAAGAGGCGCGTGCGTGGTTGGAGGCGTTTCTAGATCGCAATCCGGAATCTGGCGCGGCGCGTATGAGTTACGGGCGTATTTTGGTTGGCGAGGAGCAGTACACCGCCGCGCTTGAGCAATTCGAGCAAGTAATCACGGTCGACCCGAGCAATATAAATGGGCGCTATGCCTTAGCCATTGTGCAGATGCAGCTCAAGCAGTACGACGGCGCCAAGGCGAGCTTTCAAGCACTAATCGAGCGCGGCGAACGTCGCGATGCGGCCAATTACTATCTTGGCCAGATAGCCGAGCGCGCCGAAGACAGCGACGCAGCAATTGAATCGTATGCGCGGGTCGCGCGCGGAGAATTTTTATTAAACGCACGCATTCGTGCCGCCGGATTGCTGGCCGACCGCGGCGAGATTGACAGCGCGCGCGCGAGCTTGCAGGGCTTGCGCCGTATTTATCGAAGCGAGAGCGTACGTTTGTACCGCGCCGAGGCCGAACTACTGGCTAAGTCTGATGACCTCGATGGCGCCATCAACGTCTATGATCAGGCGTTGGAACGTCAACCCAAGAACACCAAGCTCCAGTACGCGCGTGCAATGCTGGCGGCGCGTGCTGACCGGGTTGACGAGCTTGAGCGCGATTTGCGCGACATCCTAACGCGTGAGCCGAACAACGCCGACGCGCTCAATGCCTTGGGTTACACCTTGGCGGATAAGACGGATCGTTACGCTGAAGCGCTGAGCTTTATTGAGCGGGCGTTAAAGTTGAAGCCTGAAGACCATTACGTCATTGATTCGATGGGCTGGGTACTCTATCGCTTAGGGCGTTTTGATGAGTCCGTAGCGCAACTTCGGCGGGCCTGGGCAATCCGCCAAGATGCAGACGTTGCAGCCCATCTCGGCGAGGTGTTGTGGGTCCTGGGACGCAAAGACGAGGCCCGCGAAGTCTGGAACAAAGCGCTACAAGAAACCCCCGATTCAGATGCCTTGACCGGGACGATTCGGCGCCTGACGCAGTGACCGCCGCGCCGTTTGCGCATACTCTAGTGCAGGCGATTCTGGCGGGGCTGACGCAAGCATCAACACGCGCGTGTGTTTGCCTGCGGCGAAGGTCATTGGAGCCTGCAGGCGCACCGTTTCTCGCCGCCGCATTGGTATTGGGTGGTTGTAGTACCGTGCCACCCGAGCCATCCCCAGGGTCGCTCGCTGGGCCGAGCCTGCAACCCGCTGAAGCGTTTGCGCAGCGGCAAGCGCAACTCGGGCAACTCCACAACTGGCAAGCGAGTGGCCGTTTGGCCATTAGCGCGGTGAAAAAATCTCTAAACGCAAATGTCCGCTGGAGCCAGAGCGCGGAAAAATACACGATTCACTTATCCGGACCGCTGGGGTTTGGCGGTGCCAAGCTGACTGGCGTTCCTGGGCACGTGACGCTCGAAGCTGACGGCAAGGAGCATGTTGCACAGACCCCCGAAGAACTGTTGGCTGAAGTCATTGGCTGGCAAATTCCAGTGGCCGGTCTGAAATATTGGCTGATGGGACTCGTTGCGCCAGGCGCAGAAATCCAGGAGCTACGCTTCGATGATATCGGCCGCACGCAATATCTGGAGCAATCGGGTTGGAAAATCCGCTTTTTACGCTACAAGCAAACGGCTAGCTTAGACATGCCGGACAAGGTGTTTATGGACAGCCCCGGTGTGAAGGTGCGCATCGTCGTAAACGATTGGGGACTTTGAAGAGTGCTTAGCGATGGCGAATGAAGCGGTGGCGCCGCGCCAGCGCCTGCGGATTTTGGCGCCAGCAAAAATAAATCTTTTCTTGCGGGTCACGGGCCAACGCGCGGATGGCTATCACACGCTGCAGACAGTGTTTCAGTTTATCGATCTGTGTGACGAGATCGAACTGACCACGCGCACCGACGGGTTGATTGAACGCGAAACGGAACTCCCAGGAGTAGACCAGGCCGCGGATCTGAGCGTGCGCGCCGCGCGTGCGCTGCAACTTGTGACTGGAATTCCACTTGGCGTGAACATTCGCATCGAAAAGCGCATTCCTATGGGCGGCGGCTTAGGCGGTGGGAGCTCGAATGCAGCAAGCGTTCTGTTGGGGCTCAACGAACTTTGGGGTTTGGGATTAAAGCCACTCGATTTGGCGCGCATTGGGCTTGAATTGGGTGCGGATGTGCCGGTTTTTATTCACGGCCGCGCAACTTGGGCTGAAGGCGTCGGCGAGCGTTTTTTGCCAATTGAGCTCACGCAGAGCGATTTTCTGCTGGCCCTACCCGCTGTTGAAATCCCAACAGCAGAAGTTTTTACGTCTTCGGAATTGACACGGGATTGCGTCCCGCTGACAATAGCGAGCTTCCCTATGCATGAGTCACAACGTAACGTTCGCCACTTCATGGTTGCGGGCAACGCTTGTGAAGCAGTCGTGCGGCCTCGCTATCAGGTTGTCGCTGATACCCTCGACTGGCTTGGACAATGGGGAGTAGCACGAATGACTGGTACAGGCGCCGCCTGCTTTGCCGCGCCCGATGACGTTGCAATTGCGGCGGCATTGGTTGCGCAAAGCGTGCCGTGTCCAGTGATGCGTGTGCGAGGGTTGAATCTGTCTCCGGCGTTGCAGGCATTGCCGCCGAGAGTCAGCTAAAAACTACGTGACGATTATAAATTGGGGTGTGGCCAAGCGGTTAAGGCACCGGATTTTGATTCCGGCATTCCCAGGTTCGATCCCTGGCACCCCAGCCATACAAGCAATGCATCCATAAACGTCTATATAGCCACGAAAAGCGCCGGTGTGAGGCAATGAACGAGCGAAGATTCAGCGGCCCTGCCGGGTTTCAGGAGTCCGACCTGACTGCTATGACAGTCTTGGCGGGTAACTCCAACCGCCCACTGGCGAATCGTGTTGCAGGCTACCTCAAGGAGCGTCTGGGGCAGGCTGTCGTCGGTCGCTTTAGTGATGGCGAAGTGATGGTTGAAATCATCGACTCAGTGCGCGGTGCCGACGTTTTTATCATCCAGCCAACCTGTGCGCCGAGCTCCGACCATTTGATGGAGCTGCTGTTGATGATCGATGCGGTGCGTCGTGCCTCAGCAAGCCGCATCACGGCCGTGATCCCGTACTTTGGCTTTGCTCGGCAAGACCGCCGACCGCGTTCCACGCGTGTTGCGGTGTCGGCAAAAGTTGTCGCCGATATGATCGTTACGGCTGGTGCGGATCGGGTCCTAACCGTCGATTTGCATGCCGACCAAATTCAAGGATTTTTCAACGTTCCGGTCGATAACATATATTCGTCGCCGATTTTACTCGGCGATATCTGGCGTCACCGCTACGAAAATTTGATGGTGGTATCGCCCGACGTTGGCGGTGTTGTGCGCGCTCGCGCGCTCGCTAAGCGCTTGGATGATGCGGATCTTGCGATCATCGACAAGCGCCGCCCGCGCGCGAACGAAGCGGAAGTGATGAATATCATCGGTGACGTTTCGGGCCGCACATGTGTCGTCATTGATGACATGGTGGATACGGCAGGCACTTTATGCCAAGCGGCCGGCGCGTTGAAGGCTAAGGGTGCAGCGCGTGTCGTCGCTTATTGCACCCATGCAGTTCTGTCTGGCCCTGCGGTCGACAATATTGAAGGGTCACAGCTCGATGAGCTGGTTGTGACCGATACGATTCCGCTCAGCGAACGCGCGGCAGCTTGCAGCCGCATTCGCCAACTTAGTATCGCCGAGCTGCTCGGAGAGTGCCTGCGTCGGATAAACACTGGCCAGTCCATCAGTTCTTTGTTTATGGATTAATGCGTTGCGCTCGCGCCGCTAAGGGCCGCGAAGGGTAGATGCAATTCGGAGATTGTCATGAGTGAGTTTGAAATCAGTGCAGTTGCGCGCGATGCGCTAGGCAAAGCCGCGACTCGTCGTTTGCGCAAAACAGGGCTCGTCCCAGCGATACTTTACGGTGGTACCACTGCACCGATAAGTTTGTCGCTACGTGCAAATGAGCTGAAAAAACAACTTGAGAACGAAGCGTTTTATTCGCATATATTGACTGTGAGCCACGCTGGAGGCAAAGACCAAGCTGTGCTCAAAGGCTTGCAGCGTCATCCGGCAACGGATGTTGTGACCCACGTCGATTTCCAACGTGCTGGCGCTACCCAGGTGCTACACATGCGCGTGCCTTTGCATTTTGTTAACGAAGAAATTTGTGAGGGCCGTAAAGCCGGCGGCGCCATTGCTCACATGATCAACGAAGTGGAGGTGACTTGCCTCGCGAAAGACTTGCCAGAATACATTGAGGTGGATATTGAGCACCTGCAAGTCGGCGACTTGTTGCATTTGTCGGACATCAAATGCCCGCCAGGAATTGAATTGACTTTACTCGCGCATGGCGATGACCAGCCGGTCGTAAGCGTGCATGCGACGCTTGCATCCTCAGATGAGGATGTAGATGGCGAAGGCGGCGACGAAGCCGAAGCCGACGCATAGTGATGTGGCGGCTGCAAAATGCAGCCACATACAGCCCTATGGCGGTGACACACTGAGCGCATTATCTGCTGGCCAGCCAAAGTTGCTGGCCATTTCGTTTCGGCTTTCGGTAGACGAGACAGAGCTGCATGGCTGAATCTATCGCCCTTATCGCTGGCCTCGGAAATCCGGGTGAGCGCTATGCGGCTACCCGCCATAACGCGGGATTTTGGTTACTGGATCGAGTTGCGTCGGCCTGCGGCGCCAGCTTTCGTGCGGAATCACGGTTTCGCGGTGATAGCTGTGAAGTTGTGATCGACGGTAAGAGTGTGCGTTTGCTCAAACCGACGACGTTCATGAACAAGAGCGGCACCTCGGTTGCGGCGTTGGCACGGTTCTTCAAAATTGCTCCGGCACAGGTTCTGGTTGTCCACGATGAGCTCGATTTGCCACCCGGTGTGGTGCGGCTCAAGAATGGCGGCGGGGCGGGTGGGCATAACGGTTTGAAGGACATTATTTCGCACCTGGGTGGCCCTGGGTTTCACCGTTTGCGCGTCGGCATCGGCCATCCTGGACAAAGTCACGAAGTGCTGAATTTTGTGCTGCGTCGCGCGCCTAGCTCTGAGCAAAATTTGATAGATATCGCGATCGACGATGTACTCGCCGAATTGCAAACGATTGTCACTGGCGACCTGTCCGGTGCCATGAATCGCTTGCACTCTCGTAAATTACCCAGTTAAAGCGCGCTGAATTAACAGCCAGTGCATCTCAGGAGACGTGACCTAGATGGGATTTAAGTGTGGCATCGTTGGCTTGCCGAACGTTGGTAAATCGACTCTGTTCAATGCGTTGACGAGCTCCGGGATCGCGGCTGAAAACTACCCGTTTTGCACGATTGAGCCCAACGTTGGCATCGTGCCAGTACCGGATCCGCGCCTCGATGCAATCGCCGCGATCGCCAAGTCGGCCAAGATCATTCCGACTACCATGGAGTTTGTGGACATCGCTGGCCTCGTCGCTGGCGCGAGCCAAGGCGAAGGTTTGGGTAACAAGTTCCTCGCCCACATCCGTGAAGTTGATGCCATCGCGCACGTCGTTCGCTGCTTTGCTTCGGAAGATGTTGTGCACGTTGATGGTCGCGTAGATCCGGGCTCCGATATCGAAACGATCGATACCGAACTGTTGCTCGCGGACATGGATAGCGCACAACGGGCGTATGAGCGAGCGAGTAAAGCCGCCAAAGCAGGCGGGCGAGATTTGGTGCAGCGCTTAGAGTTGATGGCGCGTGTGCGCGACCATCTAGAAGCGGGTAACCCGGCGCGTACGCTGGAACTTCGCGATGATGAGCTCTTGGCTGTGCGCGAATTGCATCTGATCACCGCCAAGCCGGTGATGTTTATCGCTAATGTTGATGAAGAGGGTTTTAGCCACAACCCGATGCTTGACCAAGTTTATGCAATTGCTGATTCGCATGAAGCGCAAGTGGTTCCGGCATGCGCGTCGATTGAGGCGGAAATTGCTGAGTTGTCTGCTGATGAGGCAGCTGAGTTCTTAGAAGCGCTGGGTTTGGAAGAACCAGGGCTGAATCGTGTCATTCACACGGGTTACGGATTGCTTGGTTTACAGACATTTTTCACCGCTGGCCCCAAAGAAGCACGTGCGTGGACCGTTAAGGCCAACGCAACTGCGCCGCAGGGCGCGGGCCGCATACACACAGACTTCGAAAAGGGTTTTATACGCGCAGAAGTCATTGGCTACGACGACTACATTGAGCACGCTGGAGAAGCGGGCGCTAAAGACGCAGGTCGCTGGCGCTTAGAGGGCAAAGAGTACGTGATGCGCGAAGGTGACGTGGTCCACTTCCGCTTTAACGTCTAGATTGCAATATCGGTGGATCTGCGTGAGATAACGCTTGCCAGCGGCGCACACTGCACCGTCGCTATGCCGGATTTAGGCTTAGCTGCTGAGCCTAGATCAAATGCAGCGCCCGGCCAGGGGCCAAGGCGCGACTCCAGGCTGCCATTGATTATTTCACTGCACTACGGTGGACCAGTATCGCCATGGTATGGGCGTGGCTTGCTTGAGCAAGTGGTAGTGCCTGCGCTATCAGAACTGACTGCGGTAATGATCGCGCCTGATTGCCCCGCCGACCGTTGGTCCGATGACATCTGTGATGCCGGTGTAATTGCAGCAATGGACTATGCCATCGCTGAGCTTGATGCCGATCCAGCACGGGTGCTTTTGACTGGCTACAGCTTGGGGGGAATTGGCACATGGGCCATTACTGCAGCGCACCCTGGGCGATTCAGTGCGGCAATTGTGATGGCAGGTTTGCCGCCTACGGAGGTAGACCCCAGCACCTGGCAGGTGCCGGTACACGCGATTCAGGCCGGCGCAGATGAGCTCATGCCGGTCGCTAAGACTCGAGCATGGATTGATGCATTGCAGGCGCACAATGTTGCAGCTTCGTTGACCGTGCTCGATGATGTCACTCACTTCGAAACGCACCAGTTCGTGGCGCCGTTGCGCGCAACGGTGCCGTGGATCAAATCACTTTGGTGGCCTTTGCCTTAAGCAAATTTCGCTGTGGCTCACGTGAAATCACTGCGTGCGTAGAGGCCTCGGCGTACACCGAGCTCATGTCTATCAGCACAGCGCCCGCAGGCATGGAGCCGAGCGTTCGCGAATGCTCCTTGGGTCACGCGCAAGCCTGGGGAGATGTTGGCTCCTCACCCCCAGAATTGCCGCGCAGTTGTAGTTCTAAGGCAGTGTCTCGGCCGCCTCATAACGCCGCCAGGCACTCATCTGGATGCGTGATGTGCGGCAATGTACGACAACCGGTTTGGTCTTCACCGCAAACGCCTGCGCAATACCTGCCGCGACATCGGCCTCACTTTCAATTGTGATTGCTTCGGCACCAAAGGCGCGCGCCCAGGCGGCGAAGTCCGGATTGGTCAGCTGCGTCCCCTCCATTATTGCGCGGTCCGGGTAGCGCACGTAGGAGTGCATGCCGATGGTGCCGTACATGGAATTGTCGGAGATAATGATGATCGGATTGACGCCGTACTGACACGCGGTTGCTATCTCGTTGCCCATCATCAGCACACCGCCATCACCAACGAAGGTCACGATCTGAGTGCCGGGACGGCGTAAGCCTGCGACCACGCCCATCGGCACCCCAGAACCCATCGCTCCGACAACGGATGACAAAAATATCTGGCTCTGTTTGAAACCAATGTAGCGGTGCAGGAAGCTACCAAAATTACCGGCATCGGAGGTGATGGTGGCATCATCGGCTAGGTGTTTATCGACTTCGCACACAACCGCAGCGAAGTTGACTCCGTCGGTAGTCTCGTCCCAGGTCTTGGCTAACAAGCTTCGATGGATGGTGTGCAAGCCATCGACCCAGCCACGACGTTTAGCGTGGTCTGCCGGTGCCCCCTTACGCAGTAGCGCTTTAATGACCTCGTGCGGGCTACAGGCCATGCCAAGCGTTGGCCGCCACACGCGTCCAACCTCGTTCGCATCAGGCCAAACGTGCACCAGCGGCAGTTGCGGGTTAGGTGCAGTGGGAAAGGTATACGACTGACTGACAGTATCAGTCATGCGTTCACCGAGGGCGATGATGAGGTCAGCCCGTTTCATTTCGTTTATTAGCGCTGGCGGCACGCGGATGCCCATGTAACCGCCGTAGTGCGGGTGGTTGGCATCAAACAGTTGCGGCCGACGATGGGTCGGGTTAATCGGTAAGGTCCAAGTCTCAGCCAATTTATTGAGGTCGGCGAAAACCTGATTGTCGCGGATAGCATCGGCCATCAACGCACCGCCGACCAATACTAGCGGGCGTTTGGCCGCGGCCAGCATCTGCGCGAGCTGTTCCAGATCTTCCAATCTAGGCGCGGCGCTGGCGTAGGGACGCGGCAAGTTCAGTTCCGCATCCGTATCTTCGTCGAATATGTCTTCAGGCAAAATAACTGCAACCGGCCCTGGGGTACCGTTTTCGGCGAGGTGAAAGGCGCGCGCAATGGCCTCCGATGCTTGCTCTGGCTCGTTGACTTCGATGACGGATTTGGTGATATCGCTCAGCAGCTTGGAATAGTTTTGTTCTTGCAATGCGAGACGGCCAAAGTCTTTGCGCTCCACTTGACCAATCAGCATGACCATAGGGGTGGCATCATGGTAGGCCGAATGCAAGGCCACTAAGCCGTTGGCAAGACCAGGGCCGCGACTGACAATCGCTACCCCAGCACGCGAGCGCAAACGTCCATCGCCAACCGCCATGAATCCGGCGCCGGCTTCGTGGCGACAGACGATCAGTTTGATGGAATTGCGCTCGACTAAAATGCTGGTCAAGCCAACATAACTTTCGCCCGGGACGCAGAAAACTTGATCAACGTCGTGCGCTTCCAAACTGTCTGCGATTAAGCGTGCCACCGATTGGGTCATGGTGTGGTCCCTGTGTAAGTACTTGGCGTAGTTGCTGGGGCAAGGACTTTGCCGTGTATCGTCGGATTTGCCTAGTCCCAGATCAACATACCGGCTCGTGCGAGAGGAACTGGCTAACGCGCCTTGAGTGCTCGGCAATCTCGAGGGCTGGGCGATGTGCGATGGCTAGGATCTTCAGGTGCGAGGTGCGGTCGGAGTGCCTGCGCTTCCAGCGAGTTAGTCATCGCGTTTTGTAAATGCAGCGTGAGGCTCCGTTGCGTGCCGTGCGGCGGCGAAAGCGCTTGTGTTTAGGCAGTTCTACCGGTATTGTTCCGCGCTTGATTTTGGCTACGTAGCTCAGCTGGTTAGAGCACACCACTCATAATGGTGGGGTCGGTGGTTCAAGTCCACCCGTAGCCACCAAATCTCATTCTAGCGAAGCGCTAGAATGTACATAAACCCGCTAAGCAGCGGGTTTTTTTATGCCTGTGGCTTACAAAAGCGTTCAGTAATGTGCATTGACAGCCGGGGGCACATGGGGGCATTTATGGGATATACGCTATACCTTAGAGCTAAGTGCCCCCAGATCCATGCCGCTTACTGACAAAATCGCAAGCGCTGCGAAACCCAAAGAAAAGCCTTATCGCCTCACGGATGAGCGCGGAATGTATTTGGAAGTCACACCACGAGGCGGACGCTATTGGCGCTTTAAATATCGATTCGCAGGTAAGGAAAAACGCCTGGCTCTTGGGGTATATCCCGATACCACCCTTGCGGGGGCACGCGAGCAGCGCGAGGCGGCCCGCAAGTTGTTGGCGAGCGGCATCGACCCTGCGCAAGTACGCAAGACCGATAAGCGTATCCGGGCGAGCAACAACACCTTCGAATCTGTCGCGCGCGAATGGTTCGAGGGGCAAGCGCCGAGGTGGGCACCGAGCCATGCCAGCAAAGTGATTGGCAGACTTGAGCGCGAGATTTTTCCGTGGCTGGGCGCAAAGGCGATAGACCAGATAACTGTGCCACAATTGTTAGAAAGCCTGAGCAGGGTCGAGCGTCGCGGGCACTACGAAACCGCCCATCGGACTTTGCAGGCGGTATCGCGGGTGTTCAGGTATGCCATCGCTAGCGGGAAAGCTGAGCGAGACCCGGGCGCCGATCTGACAGCTGCCCTCAAGCCGGTTGCTAGTAAAAATCTAGCCAGCGTAACGGAGCCGCGCAAGGTAGCGGAGCTGCTGCGTGCCCTGTATGGATATTCAGGGCACTTCCCCACCGCTTGTGCGTTGAAGCTAGCGCCGATGCTGTTCGTGCGTCCGGGTGAACTGCGAACCGCGCAATGGCATGAGTTTGACCTAGATGTTGCTGAGTGGCTTATCCCATCTGAGAAAAAGAACATGAAGTCAGCCCTGCTGGTGCCGCTGGCGCGCCAGGCTGTTACGGTCCTGATAGAACTTCGCCCGCTCAGCGGAATGGGTCGATACCTATTTCCCGGTGTTGCTAGGCATAGCCGCCCAATGAGCGAGAACACTGTTACTGGCGCACTGCGCCGGCTTGGTTATGAGTCCGGACAAATGACGGGTTATGGATTTCGAAACATGGCGAGCACGCTGCTCAAGGCGCAGGGCTGGAATCCCGATGCAATTGAGCGACAGCTCGGGCACGCGGGCGGGAGCAATCTTGGAGCCGCTGGCAGCGTTGCGGAATATTTACCTGAGCGACGCAAGATGATGCAGGCGTGGGCGGACTATTTGGAATCACTTAGATTAGCTTGCTGACGAGGATCTACTCGGTAGCGGCTCAGTGACTGCTTGAGCGGTGCACGGGCGAGTCGTTATACCGATGCGGTTTAGAACACAGCCGCATTGATGCGAAAATGAAAGCCGTCATCTTGCAAGTCACGGTCCACCGGTTGCGCCAAGCTGCGCAACGGGCGCGCATAGTACAAATGTGCCTTCACGCGCTGTGACAGTTGCCAGCGTACGCCGAGGCCAACGCTTACAAGTCTAGTGGGTGCGGCGCTTGGCGTGTCGGTATTCCAAGATCGACCAAAGTCAAAGAACGGTGCCAGCTCCACCTGCCCATCGGCGTCAGAATCACTCAGCAATGGCGCTTGAGCTCGCAACGTGGGTATCCAGATCTCCAGCGCGGTCGCAAATCCATTGTCCCTGACGACCTGATTCTCTCGATATCCACGCACTGTCTCGAATCCGCCTATTAAAAAATTTCTCTAGCGGTAGCAGGCGCTCGTTGGTGAACTGTGCTTGCCCACGAAGCAGCAACTGAATGCCCGAGTCTGCGAACCGTTCTATATAGCAAAACTGGCCTTGCCAACTGGTAAATCGAGCGTCGGGTGTAGCACCGACATAGCGCGTAGCATTCAGGAAATCCAATCCGACACTGAACACCGATCGCACCGCGATCACTCGATTACGCTGCTGCAGGCCATAGTTCTGAGAAAATCTTAATGGCGTTGTCGCACTGGTGCCGACCGCCTTCACCCCCCGATAGTCTGGCATTGGTGCCACCCGCCAAGGCCTTGGCCGCGTTAGACGTCCGCAAGCACACCTATACCTCCATCGCATCAGGCCAGTACCCTCGCAGCCTGGATACGATCGCGATGAATTGCCGCTAGCCAGGCTTGGCGGCGGATGCTGCAGGCTCCCTAAAAATAGCCAGTACTTATCACTAGCGTGCGTTTTTCAGGGTAGCGCGCATGGTGGCTTTCAAAGCGGTTGAATCACCTGTCCCCTGAAAAGTGAACGCGCACCGGTTACGTCAGAATCGGATTAGCAACCATGCTGACTCCGTCTGTGTATAGTGGCTAACTCGGCGCCATGGATTGGCTCGCCAGGTCGATCGCACCTTGCGTCATTAACTCGACCAACCGGGAAACCTTATCGCTTGATAAATGCGTTCTGCGAATCAAGTAAGAATGCAATTACAACGGTTGCGTTCACACTGGAGGAACCACCAATGAATAAGTTCTGCAAAATCGGGCAGGCTGCAGCCGCCGCGCTTGTGGCCGCATCGTTGCTGCCAAGTTTGGCGCAAGCCGCCGAGATTCCCTGTAAAACTGCTAAATTAATCGTGCCTTGGAAGGCCGGTGGCGGCACTCACGTGCTGTTCAGTATTTTTGAGAAAACCATCCAGGAACTTGATGTCACGCCGAAAATTAAGGTTGTGACGATGGGTGGTCAAGGTGGCAATAAAGGCGCTAAAGAAGCGGCAAAGTCCAAGCCTGATGGCTGCACATTATTTGCCATTCACCAGAGCGCTATCACCAGCTATCTGAACAAACGCATCGACTTCCATTACGACGGTTTTGAAACGGTTTCACTACTGACCTCCACTCCGGACATCGTCGGCGGTTCTACCAAGCTGCCGTGGAAAAATTTCGCCGAGATGAAAACCGCAGTGCTGGCCGCTCCCGGTAAGTACACAGTGGGTGCAACCTTCGGCTCCACCAGCCAGTTCTATTGGCTGATCCTGGAAGCCAAGACCGGCATGAAGTTCAAGTTTGTTCCGTATGACGGTACCGCACAGCGCACTCAAGCGTTGTTGTCTGGTGCTATCGATCTTGGTGGCATCAACGTTGCTGCCAACCGCAAAAACATCCAGGGCGGCACGGTGAAAGCGTTCGCCATTGCTGATAGCAAACGTTCCTCCCATCTGCCTGATCTGCCTACACTTGGCGAGTTGGGCGTTGACATGATTTATGCGCTTAACCGCGGCATTGTTGCTCCTAAAGGCACGCCGAAAGCAGTAGTAGATCACTGGGCCGGCGTGTTTAAGAAAGCCTCTGAAGACGCCAGTCTCATGAAACAAATGGACGCCAAGGGCACCGGCATCGAATGGGTTGGACCGGCAGACTTCCGCACTTGGGCAGACAAGACTTACGCTGAGCACGAAAAAATCGCCGTCGAAATCGGTATGTGGAAAAAGTAATCCACCTAACGAGTGTTAAATCCGCTGCGGGTGTAAAACACATCCGCGGCGTGACTCTTTGCCATGATCTGTTTTGTAGCGTGCACAAATCTGTCCCGTTAAATCCACTGCTTGAATTGAGGTCTTGATGAGCCGTCTAAACCAGGACGCCATTATTGCGCTCATCTTGCTGCTGGTCTGCAGCATTTTGTTCTGGTCAACATTCAGCATCCGCACAGCTGATTACGGTACGTTGGCGCCTTCTACCTGGCCTCGCGTGGTCATCTTCCTATTGTGGCTGTTGAGTGCCATCTATCTGTTTCAATCGATTCAAAAAGGTTCGGATCCAAGCGTTAAAGCGGCGGTGGCACGCCAGCCCGGTTTGTTCGGCTGGTTGGCGCATTGGAAAAACCCAATCATTTGTTTTGTGCTGTTCTTTGGATTCTTGTTGAGCTTGCCGATCCTCGGCAGTTTGATAGGCGGTGTCGCGTTCGTGTTTTTGCTGATGAGTTTTCTCGGTGGCTTTGCGCCCAGGGATATGGCGATTCACATGGTCTTGGCACTAACGACGATTGGCACCGTGTGGGCAATTTTTACTTTTTGGCTTGGTGTGTTGTTGCCGCCCGGCATTATTTTGTCGCCGATATTTTAACGCGGAACTTCTATTTTGGTCATTGAGAACGTCCTCGCAGCGCTGAACGAACTGGCAACAGTCCAGACCGTCATTCTGATGATGGTCGGCGTCGCCGGCGGGCTGATTGCAGGCGCCATCCCCGGTTTTACTATCGCCATGGCGGTAGTGCTGACCTTGCCATTCACCTTTGGCATGCCTGCAGTACAGGGTCTTGCCACGATGGTCAGTGTGTTAGTTGGTGGTCTGTCGGGCGGACTGATGGCAGGCATTCTGACTGGAATTCCCGGCACTCCGTCATCCGTTGCCACCACCTTCGATGGCTTTCCGATGGCGCGCGCAGGCAAACCCGGCCTCGCGCTTGGCATTGGCGTTTGGTCTTCGTTTTTCGGCGGCATCATCAGCGCGACATTGCTCATGACGCTAGCACCACAGCTGGCGCGCATCGGTCTTGAGTTCCAGCCCTGGGATTACTTCATGTTGGTGATGTTTGCGTTGACCATCACCGCAAGCTTAGCTGGAAAAGATTTGGTCAAAGGATTGATTGCAGGCGCAGTCGGTTTGTTGATACGCGCGGTCGGCGAAGACGAAGCGGTTGGGATGGCGCGCCTCGATTTTGGCATTGACGCCTTACTGGGAGGTTTCGACTTCATTGCCGTATTGATTGGCTTGTTCGCTTTCTCGCAACTGTTGCATGATATTCGTGATCCTGTGGCGGCGAAAAAGTCGCTGACTGACCGTGGCACGGTCAGTGTCCGCATCGAACATTTGGCCGCGATAAAGGTCATTGTTAAACACTGGACCTTGTTGATTCGCTCGTCACTTATTGGTGTGTTCACCGGCATATTACCCGGGGCTGGCGGCTCTATCGCGAATATTCTTGCCTACGACCAAGCTAAGAAAACCTCAAAAACTCCGGAGAAGTTCGGTACCGGTACACCTGAAGGCATTATCGCCCCGGAAAGCTCCAACAACGCGGTCGAAGGCGGCGCGCTGATGACCTTGATGGCGCTTGGTATACCGGGTGACGTGACTGCTGCGGTGATGCTGGGCGCATTGCTGATACACGACGTGGTGCCAAGCCCGTCATTTATCGCTGAAGAACCGGTGCTTTCCTATTCCATATTCCTCGCGTTCTTTGGCGCGACGTTCATGATGTTGGGTTTGCAGTCGGTGATGCTGCGAGTGTTTGTGCTGGTAACTCGCATTCGCATGTACATGTTAGCGGCTATCATCCTGGGGCTTTGTGGCATCGGCGTGTTCGCTATCAACAACGTTGAGTTCGATTTGTGGACACTGCTTTGGTTCGGAATACTTGGCTTCTCGATGCGCCATTTTGGTTTTCCGCTAGCGCCGATGATCTTAGGCGTAGTTCTCGGCAATATTGCGGAGCTCAATCTTGCCCGCTGTATGGCCATCTCTACTGACCTGACTTTGTTCGTGACTCGTCCATGGTCGCTATTCTTTCTCATTGTTGCGCTGTTCTCAGCCGCGTTTCCGATCTATCAAAACGCACGCGGAAAGAAGGTTTGGACTTTGTTTTACCTACCCATAGCTTGCTTTTGCGTCGCAACACCTTTGGTCATGATGGGCGGTGTGGCCCGACCAATACTCGCCGCACTGGTGGTTGCTTTCGGTGTCTACACGCTGTGGCGGCGCGCGAAAACCGGCTGGTCGTTGGACCCGAATGCCACTACCGCGCTGAAGATTCCCGAGGGCTAGGAATAGCAGGGCGGGTAGGCAGGCCGCAGCCTCCAGCGTTTGGAGCGCCACATGAATCAAGGTTCTAAGTCGCGTCTATTTCTCGATGTCCGTGATGACAAAAACCAGATCGATACGGCCCGCTCGTTGATCGCAAAGCTCTCCGCTCGATCCAATCGGCTCAGGTTTAAGATCTCTAAGTATCGGATTCAAAGGTAAAGTGTAGCGATATCACGGTGAGCACTAGAGCGATCCTTGCTAGCGTGACAAACAGAGCGCCGCGTGTTTGGTTCGAGTCATAAGTTTGAACTATGCTGAAGAGCGCACTTTACGGTGGAAAGCGAACAGATGAAGCTCCAAGCGATAACCGAGACCATCGGTGTCGAGGTTACAGGACTGGATCTATCGCGTGCGATCTCGACTGATACGCGCGCTGCACTACAAACGACCTTGGCTGAGCGCCTGGTAATGGTGGTGCGTGAACAGACGCTCACGCCGGAGAGCTTGCTCAGCGCGGTTGGTAACTTCGGCCCAATTATGCAACAGCATCTGGTGGCGCTGCGCCTCGCTGATCATCCTCTGATCGTTGCCTTGGACAGCAGCCAGACCAAGGTTGGTGCCGATGGTCGTTTCGTCGCAATTGGCGCGCGCGATTGGCACACCGACCACGCTCATCAGCAACGCCCGCCGAATTACACCGCGCTCTATGCAGTGCGTCTCCCTGAAACTGGTGGCGACACCAGCTTTGCCAACATGCAGCGCGCCTACGAGATTCTGCCCGCCGCCTTACGTAGAAAGCTCGATGGCCTGACCGTCATCACCAAGATAGACGAGCGCTACTCCAGCGCCCAGGACCGCGCCGCCCATACCGGGTCGCACCGCCACCCGCTAGTGCGGACCCACCCGATCACCAACAAGCGCGGAATCTTCGTGCATCCGGGAATGGTTACTCGCTTCGACGGTATGCAAGCGGAGGAAAGTCAGGCCTTGCTTGAGACTGTGCTGGAAACGGCGATCACGCCGGACATAACCTACCGCCACCAATGGCGCCCGGGCGATTTAGTGATCACCGATAACCGTGGTCAGATGCACGTCGCCCACCAGGACTACGATCTGTCCTTTGGTCGCATCCTCCATCGAGTACTGGTCGAAGGTGAAGTGGCGTACTGAAGAGACCTGCTGGTGCGTTCAATGGCTAAGAGTTGACGACTAATTCAAACTCCACTGGTGACTTGAAACACCGATGCAGCACATAGTGCAAATCTAACCGCGCGTTGAGGGTTGGATAGAAATGCCAATGCCGCCGATATGAGGCTTGCATAACAGTGCCACGGCGCTGCTGCGACCATAGGTCTGGCGGCCTACCTCACCGGAGCTGTACTCCGATTTTTAGCTACGCTTAAGCGGTCGCGGCGAGCAAACCCGCTGGTGTCAGATAATGGCTCGCTTGTTGTCGCCGAGGATCTGAGCCGCTTCTGAATGTGACAAATTGACCGCTATCCGCATCCCAACGTTCGCGGTCCATCGCTTTTAAGTTGGCACCATAGATATGTAAGCTGATGGCCGGTACATCGCCTAAACACTCGACTTGATGAAAGGCGTTGCGCGCAGGGTCGCCAACGCTTGCGACGCCAGGACCATTGCGAAATGATTGTGTCTCAACCGGTGCGCCGCTGAGATCTTCTGCCACCGCATAGCGGCGCTCCAGCTCTTCGCCTTCAAGGCAAACAAAAACGCCCCAGCAGCAGTGATTATGAATGGGTGCTACTTGGCCGGGCGCAAAGATATCTAAAATGATCGATAGGTTTTGTTGATCATTCAAATACAACTGATACGACGAGTACGGCGCGCCCGGCTGCAGCTTACGAAAATCTGCGTGCGGCATGTGCCAACGGCTGGCGAGTTCAGTGGCGCGGGTGGCGATGGCGTCACGGGTCGTGAGTGGGTCGCACGAAGCGGCAACGAGTTTCTCGCAGGCCGCGGCGAATTCGATGAACGCCGCATCCTTAATCACGATGGCGGGATCGGTACTCAATGTTTACTCCTTTGATACCTCTTCTAATTCGAGGTGTGCGCAACAACAGTGTGATGATACTAGATGAGCTTGGGCGTCAGCGCGCGCGGGTGTTTAGCGCAGGTGCTTACATCGGCGAATAATCCAGTATCGCCACAATACGTCCCGATGGTGATTGCGCAGCGCAGATCTGCTCACATGAAGCCCTTGATGATTAAACCGAACCCGAGCAAGACCAGACTCGCGGTCAGGATTAGCCGAAACGCACGCTGCGATATCGACCCGCGCAGCGCGCGGCCCAATAGAAATCCAGCCATCGTGGGCACAAGTAAAATGCTTGAAAAACGTACCGCATCCCAGGTCAAGGTATTGGAAAAACCGAGGCCCAAGTAAAGTGGAAACATGCTGCAGATCGCGGCGATCGAAGCTGTTGCGACATACATGTTCTTCTCAAGGCGCAACATCGCAAAATAAACCAGCAGCGGTGAAAATATTACGGTCGCCCCGCCGACGATACCAAGCACGCTCCCCGCCAGCGGGTTGAGGGTCGACTCGCGAGCCGCCGAGATCTCAAAGCGATGTGCCGCCAAAGGTATTGGGCTTAGTGCCACAACGGCAATACCAATGAGCAGTGCCGCGGTGTCGGGTGCTAAGCCGACCAAGATTTGCGAGCCGAGCGCAACGCCGAGGAACATTGCCAATAGAAACACCCAGAACCGGCGCAGAACCGATATAAATAACCTCCCGTCGACGGCTTGCCATAGGTTAGTCGCGGCCACCGGCATGATGGTGACGGCTGCAGCGAATGCCGGATCCACGACAATCGCCATGATCGGTACGACAACGCTAGGAAGACCGCCGCCTACCAAGCCTTTCACCAGCCCGCCCACAACGAAGGCAAGTGCGATTACGGCGAGGACACTCGCGTCGTCGATGAAGCCCAGCCACGGCGTTAGTTCAAGGATTTCTAGATGCCCCGTGTAGCTATTGACCCAATACCTAGCTCAAGAATAGGTAGTACAACGGGCCCATCATGATCAAAGGAGAAGTATCCCATAGTTGCGCGCTAGGGCTTGGATTGCTTTTCACTGGATAGCGCTGCGGGTTCGACTAGAGCGCACTCGTTTATGATGTCCCACAGTAAAACAACTGGAGTAGGGCAAGACCAATGGGCAAACAAACAATATTCACCGGTAAACCGTGGGAACAGACTGTTCCACATGCACCCGCCAACATTTCTAACGGACGCTTGCTACACGTGTCTGGGATCACCGCGCGCCGGCCTGATGGCTCAATCGCTGGTCCGGGTGATATGCAGGTTCAAGCAGCGCAAGTTTTGCAGAACATTAAAGACGTTTATGCCGCAGCAAACGCGAGCATCGGCAACATTGTACGTATGACTATCTATGTGACTGATATTGATGCTTGGCGAAGCGCCAGCAGTACCATCAATGAACTCTATGTGAGTCGGCCAGCCGCTACCTTGATTGAAATTCCGCGTCTCGCCAGCCCCGACATGGTGCTCGAGATCGAAACAACTGCGGAACTCGATTAGCTCGGGCTTAACTCAATTCGACCGGCCGGGATCGCTGTACAACGATGATGTATGGCGGTGCAGTTGCAAGCGTTGACGCAGGCTCAAGCGTGCTGCGTGCGTCATTGCGAAGCTAAAGCGCATCGGCATTGGGACCTTCACCCTGATGCTTTCGCTTGGCAACGCAATGTTCAAAAAGATTTCCTGGCAGCTGCGATAGTTCTACCCAGACCATGGCACTCGAAAGTTTTTTCGAGTAAGACTTTGACTACGCGATCACGATCAGATCGCGCCGTGCCTGATGTGTAACCTCGCCGAGCTGCGCAAGCCCTAATCTATCCGCTTCGCCACTGTACTCGGCTGCGATGTCGCTGCCGGCGACCTCGCATATCGATATCCTACGTTGCTGCGTGAGCCGTCGTTGCTAGCTAGCGGCAGCGCTCACCGCTGCATTTGCCAAGCCTGCCGCCAAGGGGTAACACTGTTGCCAGAAATCACTGGCATTAGTCGCCAATACCAACAGGAAGCTTAGCGATGAGTACAGTTGAAGCTGGAAAAGTCTTGATGACGGGTGAGAACTCGTTTATTCGCCTGAGTCAGGACGGTGGTAGCACGCTCACCAATCGTACAAGTCATTGGCGCGTACTGTGGTGTCCGGCAGGCTCCGGGCATGCACTGTTTATGCTGGGTGAGCTGAGCGACCATCAAGTGCGTATCTATAGCGATAATATTGCTGTTGCACGATGGCTACAAACCAACATCGAGTCGGTGCTATTTCCAGACTTTGGCAACCTAGATACGCCGGTTACTGCTGCAGTATTTGAGCAGATGGGCGACGCGCATTCCACCACTAGCGAATTGATCGAGTCGGATGATGATGTTATCCGGATGCAGTGGTATGACACGCTTGAGCCGTTTGTGATTAATGCGCCGGGTAGTGCGACGGGTCGTCCTATCGGTGTGATAACGACATTCTTTCCGGCCAAATCAGCGCAACTAACGCTCAACTCTACGGTTGGCGCTGGCAGCCCATGGCTAGAGCCACGCGAAGACCGGCAATCATCCAGCGCGGTACTAGCGTGGTCTGAGACTTGGCTCAAGGTTTAACGAGCGCAAAGATTCGCCCATCGACTGTTCAGACTATACCGTCCAATTATTTTCCACGGCGGATTGGCGGTCCTGTTCTGTATTTATGTATGGTGAGCAAAAGCTGCAGGCCTTAAGGTCTGCGTTGAAGCGGCGACCTCGGCCCGAGCTCTAGTCAACCAAAACCAAGGCGACAAAGACCAAGGACATCACATGGCCCGTGTTCCCGTATTTAAATCCCCCGACGAATTGACCGGCGAAGCCCGCACGATAGCGGAAAATATTGTAGATACACGCAGTTCCTTAGATGGTCCCTTCTCAGTCTGGATGTGCGCGCCGGAGTGGGCCGAGCGGGTCGCCCATCTGGGAACATTAGTACGTTGGGAAGGTACCTTGGAACTGCGCACTCGCACTCTCGCAGCACTGGTCGTCGGTAGGCATTTCCAGGCTCAGTATGTCTGGGGTATCCAAGGGGTAATTGGCGCTGAGCGAGGCGTTCCGCGCGCGACCATCGAGGCCATCCGTGAAGAACGTTCCGATGGTATTGCGCCTGATGATCTGCAGATCATCGACTTTACCCGGCAACTGCTGCGCGCGAATCGTGTCGAAGGACAACTAGCGAATGCGGTCATGCAACGCCTGGGTGCCGATCAGTATGTGCAATTGACGACCTGCATTGGCTATTACGCGATGCTTGCAATGACGGTGAACGGGGTCGAACTGGAGCCGGACCCGAAACATGAGTCCTTGAAGATTTGACCAAAGGAAATCCGACAGTCGTTACTAGGCGGCGGCAGGAATGTTCACGCTATTGCCTCTTCAAAACAGATACATAGTAAATATCCGGCGTCACAATATACTTGGTAAGCAGATACCTACCGTATAACTGGTAATTCACATCCATGACTTTAAGCTCGCGAGACGAAATGCCAGCTCCACAAGCTTTAAGCGTCAATACAGTATCCTCGAGCAGATACTGGACTTCGCTCTGAAACGGGCCAACGTGGGTATTATCATGGCCCGCGTTATAGCTGATAACTGTTTGTCCTTCTCTGGCCTCGAAAAACAATTCTGTCGGAATTGGCAGCTTCTCGAAATGCAAGCTGACTTCGTCTTCCTCAATGTATTCGCAGCTGGCAGTTCTTCCCCAAAGCCCCAGTAATGCCTCTGGAGCAATCGTCGATGGGGTGTATTTCTTTAGAATTGCGCCGATTGTGACGTCTGAATGCGGCCGGTCATCATCGTCATCAGATTCCCAGCGGGACTCCGGAGTTATGTTTACTCCCGGCTTGGTCATCTTAAATTTGATGATCGTTTCATCATCAGTCGCTTTACACATCAGCGGCTTGGCGCCGAGGTCGGCGACAAATTGCATAAATTTGGGAACCGCTTGCGCGGCCTGACTTCTCATCGCAGTCACGATACTAATTTTCGACTTGTTTGTTGTGACTTGGGTAATGCCTGCAAAGAGGTCTGTAAATGTATTCTCGGTCAATACAACGCGCTCGGTCGGGAAAGAATGCGTCTCTAACTGCGCAAACAACCAGTCTATTCCTGGCTCTTTGTGCGCCAACATCGCGCTGAAGACCTTGCCCATGGTCTTATGCTGCGCTGGGTCAGCCATCTTAACCAGCAATCATTGGAATCATTGGGTCGGACCGAGTGTAGTGACCATAAGCCACTGGCGCTATTCCACTTCGTTTCGAATTTTGTTTGAATTCTGGCCTTAGAACGCACTTTTCCCGGTCGAAATGGGGCTCTAAGGCGAATGTTCGACCAAGCCCAGGCACAAACTCTGGGGTCTTATGGGACCAATTCGCAGTACTGCTTAGGCCGTTTCAGGTACAGCCAAGCCTGAGCCGCCCCGACGCCCAGTTCAGCGCGTCCTAGCGGCCGTCGTTTGCGCCTCCGCCCTGTGATGCGGCCTCTTCTTCAGCATCGATCACTGATCGTGCGGCGGACGTTGTGGCGAGCTTTTGCTGCTCACTCAAATTGTCCACTCGAGCGCCGTCTGCAAGTCGCACCGTCACTTCTTTATGTGCGAAGTGAATGCCTTCTTTGGCAAAGATTTCCTGAATGGACTCATAGACAATTTTACGGATCGAGAATTGCTTACCCGGCTTGGTCATGAACTTCACGCGAATGATCATCGCGCTGTCTTCCATCTTGTAGACGCCTTGGCTTTTGAGCGGCTCCATGAACTCATGACCGATCACCGGATGCTCCAGTAACTTTTGCCCGAGTTTCTTTATCAACTTACGCACGCTTTCAACGTCGGTGTCGTAGGTTACCCGCAACGGCAACTTGGTCATCACCCAGTCGCGGGAATAGTTGGTGAGCTTATTCACTTCGCCAAAAGGTATGGTGTGCAGTGCACCCAAGTGGTGTCGAAGTTGAAAGGATCTAATAGATATCTTCTCCACACTGCCTCGGGTTGCGTTGATTTCGACGTACTCACCTTTTCGAAATGCATCATCCATAAGAAAGAACGCGCCTGAAAATACATCGCGGATCAAGGTCTGGGCACCGAAGCCGACGGCAAGGCCGACCACGCCCGCACCGGCGAAGATTGGAGCAATGTCAAAGCCGAGGGTCGACAGGATGACCATGACGGCAGTCGAGAACAGAACAATGATCATCACATAGCGCATGATCGGCAGCAGCGTCGCGACCCGCGACGCACCGGGACCACCGCCTTCGCCACCCAGTTCTTGTTCTGCGTCGGGCTCGGGCGCACCGCCTTCCAGTTCCATACGGTGATCGATAAAGAGGCTCAGGGCGCGATACCCAAGCCAACAGAGAATGCCGGCAAGCGCGATGTTTAAAAAGGCGGCCCATAAGTTACTTTCGCCACTGACGTCGATCCCCCAAAAACGGCCCAACTCGCGTAGCGCGACTGCCGCAATGATGGCCAAGGCTGCGCTCTCAAAGAATGAACGAAACACCGGATGATGTTCGAAAGCATCGTCCGTCGGTTCAGCTATTTCTCCATCACCGGCGACGGCCGTGGACTGGGCCTCTCTTTCAATGTGTGCGCGCTCGGCGGCGGCGAGCTCCTGCAAGCGCCGAATCCGTCGCTTGTAGAACCACTGAATGAGCATCAAGGCAAGGCCATAGGCGATCATCGCCGCAAATATGATGATGAAGGGCGCCACGATTACCAGGGCCGGCGCGGGTTGGTCGAGTGCCAGTTGAAAAACAAAGGCAATGAACGCAAAAACCGCGTATAGCAGCAAGATGGCTGGCACAAATCGCGCGAGATTGGTGCGTACGCGAAACATTGGTGCGTCCGGGGCACGCGGCGCAAATGCATGTCGCAACGACTTGTTGTGCCGCAGTGTGAACAAGGCGAAAACCAAGATGAACAGTGCAGCAGAGCAAATCTGCAGAAAACGAATGTTTTCGGCGGTTAGACTGGTGCCGAGCGATTCATCGCCCGAAAAATGGAGAAAGCGGGCTGTCGCGACGAAAATCAACACGGCCCCTACCGCAATGCCCCAGTCCCGGTCCATCCGGATTGCTTCGTCGTCCGCTAAATTGACAAGACGGTGGCTTGGGGCGTCATAAGCAAACAGGTTCCAGGCAACGCCGCGACGCATGACACGATAGACTGCGTAGGCGAGCGCGAATTCGAAAATGAGCCGCCTCGATGCCTCCAATACCGGATCGAAAATGATGGCGACAGCCATGATCATCACAAAAACGACGACTGCGTAAACCAACGCGATCGCCACGCGAAACAATAAGTATTTGGCCTTGTCTGCGGTGGTCTCTGGGTTCGGGTCGTACATGTAACTGAAGTAGTCGCGACCCGCGGTTTGAATCCGTGTGATGACGAACCATCCGACCAAGAAGCCGATGAGCGCGGTGCCAATCGCGCGAACAGCCCAAAAAAATCCGCCCTCAGGGCTGGCCTTGCGTAGGGCACTCTCGACGTTGGGCACGAGTGTGGGCACGCTGAGCACGATCTCGCGAATGCGCGCCCGTGCTTTCAGGAACTGCTCGGTGCGCAAAGCGTTTGCTGCATCAGCCGTCGATGCTTCATCCTCGCCGCCCGGCGTCACTACGATGACAGTGGACCCGTTTCTACGCGCCTCCTCGATGAGCGTTGCCAAGCCGCCTGCAGGTGCTTCCGTCGAACCACCCGCCCCGGGCAGCAGCTGCGCTTGTGCCAGCGGTGCCGTCAATGAGGCAATTAGTGCAAGGAGCCCGATGACTAGAACAAGGCGGATAGGTAATGACAGGACACTGGGCATAAACAAAGTTCCAATCGAACGCTGAAGCAATTCTCCATTGTAGGGAGGTGAGGGGGCCGCTGAAAGGAATTCACGTCTATTGCGCCGTCGTTTCCGTGAGGGCGGCTCGGTCATCGTAGATACCGTTCCTGTCGCGGCGCGAACACATGGAAATCAGGTCGGGGGTGTTGGTGCCTTGCTTGTAGAATCGAGAACGGCCTTGATTGCGGGGTCGACCGGATAGGCCGAGGAGGGGCGGAATGACCGGGCTGTCGGCCCACCTCGGGTGGGGTCTACGCGCCGCAATGTCATGACCAAGCTCAAGCTCAAGCGGGAGACGACCGACGCATCGCATGGAGCGCCGAACCGCTTGTCCAGGTGGAAACTGGAGGTTACGCCTGCGCCTCAGGTTCCGACCAGTCGAGTTGCGAATGCAATTGAGCCGTCGGTCAGGCTCCGGCGGAGCATGAAATTTTCGCGCGCCTCGGGTGCTGGTTGGCGCGAGGTAACCCATGAGTTGAAGCTTTCATACCAGGTTAACAGCAGCATGCGCCCGGCCTTGCTGCGGTCACGCGGCGCGAACAAAGCCTGCGGCTCAGCGACGTAGCTGTCGGCATTTTCGAAGGTAGTCCAGGCGGTGTTGGAGAGCGCGACGATTTCGTCGAAGTGCTCCGGTACTGCATCGAAAAACCTGAACACATAAAGACCTTCTCGATCAGGAGAACGCGTCGAGGAAGGGCGCACTGTCGGGACGAATTCGTATTGTTCGATCACCGCGCCGGGTGCGAGTCGCCGCACGACTCCCAGATGATCGCTCGCAAGGTCGGCGTGTGTGACCATGATCAGTTCGTTGGCACGCAGACCAAACAATCCGTACCAGGCGCCCCACAGGCCCAGGCCGGCGTCGGCCAGCGAAGCTTGGGCGTCAAAGTTTTCCCACCCTGCCCGATAGTCGTAGCCGGCGACGGCGATGCGTGTCCAAGCGAAACTCTTGTCTAACATGCATTGATTTCTCTTTTATCGGTCATATCACAACATCTGAACGCCAAGCGCCCATTGTAACGAGGCTGCTCAAGCTTGCGAGCTCCGGTACCTATTCGCATTCGCACCGGCTGATGTGTTCACGTGCGGTGCAGCAGCGCTGCGACTTTCGGGCGAGGATCGAGAACGGCGCCACTTGTGTGCGACTTGCTAAATGGATGCATTGGCTGCGCCGCTGGCGTTATCAATCGACTGGCCATCCAGGCCCCTTATTCTCGCTACTCGGCCGCCATCGGTCGCGCTTGCATTCCCAATGTTGGTCGGCGCGGGTCGAAATGACTAATGATTTCGCCGGGCCCGTGGGCATGTGAGACATAGTCTTCGCCGTCGAAGACTTGTACGCCGTTAACCCAGGTGCCGAGCAAACCTGGAGCGCGCCTTAGCAATCGCTCACCGTTGGCCGGTAGATCGAAGTGCCGCTCCATCTCGGTCACGGTCAATGTGTCGGGGTCGAACAAGATCATGTCAGCATGCGAGCCGACGGTAAGTTGCCCGCGGTCTATCAAGCCGTAGACATTGGCCGGGTCGCTGGTGAGCTTACGTATTGCGGTAGGTAGGTCGAATACTTTGAGCTCGCGTACCCAATGGCTTAGAAAGAGCATGGCGTAGGCGGCATCACACAGTAGCGAGTTGTGGGCACCCGCATCGGAAAGACTAACTAGCGTGCCATCGTTGGTGATCAATTCAGCCACGCCGTCTTGTTCAATGTTTAGCAAGAATAAGGTGTAGAAGGTTTCGAAGTTTTCCGCGAGACCAAGGTCGAGGAAAAAGTCCAATGGATCCAGGCCTCGTTCAGCTGCGACCTCAGCGACCGAACGTCCAGCGAGGTCTGCGTTCGCAGCGCTTGGCCGAGTGATAATTACCCACTCCCAACGACCAGCAAACACTCGCCCTTGCGCGGGCGTTGCCAATGTCTCCCGAAAAGCTTTTCTGAATGCCGGGTCGGCTAAGATCTTACGTAGTTCACCGTGGTCTTCACTGGCTGGCCACGGTGGAATTGCTTTCAGTATGTAAGCCGCATCCAAGGTAAACGCGAGGCTTAAGGGGTGACAGGCGCCTTGGGTATACACCGCGTTACCTCTGCCGCGGGCGGCTTGGGCATCCAACATCAGTTGGCGGCCTCGCTCGGGTTCCTGAGGATAGTGAAAGTGCGCGGCATACAGTGACGGCTTGCCACTACGCTCAGCGAACCGTTCCATGAAATCCATGCGGTTGTGGTTACCAGTGGTGATCAGAAAGACGCCATGCTCGTAATCAGACATTGCGTCCGCGAAGGCGTCGAACTCGTTCTGGCTGGCCAAGCGTGACGCGATAGGGACGCCGCCCGCACCACGATGGTTCTCGTTGGTCGAGGAACCAAATCCGACCGCACCGGCATCCATCGCGCCGCGAAAGATATCCACCATTGCGGTGACCTCTTCGGGCGTGGCTTCGCGTTGCGATGCGTCTTCGCCCATCACCGCTGTTCTTATCGTCGCGTGGGACGCCAGCGCGGCAACGTTAGGATAGGTCCCTTTGCTGCGCAGCGTGTCCAGGTATTGCGCGAATGTTTCGAAGCTCCAGTCGACCCCCTGCTTTAACGTCGCCAACGACATGCCTTCGACTTCGGCCAAGTTGGCCAAGATTGAGTCGCGCATCGGCGGTGGCGCCGGGACGATCCCAAAGCCGCAGTTGCCGATGACCACCGTTGTAACGCCAAGCGCGGGGGAGGGCGATGCCGTCGCGTCCCACAGTAGTTGCGCATCGTAGTGGGTATGTAAGTCGACAATGCCGGGCGCGAGCACCTGTCCGGCTGCATCAAACTCTTCGGTGCCTGGCCCGGCGACGTGGCCAATCACGCTGATCCGGCCATCATCAACCGCAAGGTCACCTTTAATCAGTGGACTACCAAGGCCGTCAGCGATTAGTGCGCTTCGTATAACCAGATCGTGCATCGTTCTATACCTTTTTAGATTAATGAGATGTTGAACGTGGTGGCTAGCAATGGTCAAGCTGCGTCGTGAACACTCGCATGATACCCGCTTGTGCAAACCCCATGCGGGCTGCACTCAATACTTGCTTGATATTTCTGTCAAATCGTCGGCAGTCTGTTTGTTCTACTTTTACTCGCGTTTACGCTATCTTCGGCATAGCTTTACGAGGCCCACTTTCCAGTTAGCCGCGGGAGTTTTGGTATGGCGTATGAAGTCACTACAGATGTGGCTGGCGCTGCATTCTCAGATGCGCTGCCACGCTTTGATGAATTCGAAGTGCTACCTGCTGCGGGTGCGCTAGGGGCTGAGATTAGCGCTGTGGATTTGTCCAAGCCTTTGAACGATGCGGCATTTGCGGAACTTCGTAGCGCATATCATTTCTTTGGTGTGACCTTTTTTCGCGATCAACAGATCACGCCGAAATAGTACCTGGACTTCGCTCAACGTTGCGGCTCAATCAACGTCAACCGCTTCTTTCACCCGGTAGACGGCTATCCGCAGCTTGCCACTCAGGACGCCCCTCATCCAGTGATTATCCGTCACCCTGATTCAGGCCGAAAAGCCCTCTATGTGAATAAGGACTTCACGCTAGGGATTGATGGCTGGCATGCGGCGGAGTCCAACGCAATGCTTGAGTTTCTGTATGCACACGCAACGCGCCCGCAGTTCGTTTGCCGATTTCAATGGCGTAAGGGCTCTATTGCATTTTGGGACAACCGGGCGACCTGGCATTACGCAATGAATGACTACCGCGGCAAGCGCCGGCTGATGCACCGTATCACCATCGAAGGCTCGCCTTTAGGTGCCGCACACTAGCGAAGCTGGGACTGGTATTGCGCGTTGTTGATGAAAAGCGCGTAGTAGCCGAAGGCTGGCTCGTTCGCACTCGAGGTCTAGGCTGTTTTAAGGGGACGTGATAGTAAGCTGTGGTCAGTGACTTGAAACGTCCCGGCCGAGACCACGGTCAAATCCGAGTACGCCAATTCGCGGCGTGCGCTTAAGCTAACGAGCGGACGTGCCCCAGGCACAACTCAACAATAAGCAAAAGAGACTATGGTCGAAACAAACGAGTTCACAGCAAACACCTTCTTCATTGAAGTCACCGGCTCCGGCCTGCCTGAAGTTGATGGTTTGTTCGTTCCTTCAAGCGCACCGGCGGCTACTTCTGAATCGGGAATGGTATCCAGCCTCGGCTATTGGAATGGCAAGATGGCGTGGGACCGCGCTGATGGTAAATCGGCCAGAAGCCCGGCGCTCTCGTATTCCAATAGCTACACATCATGGAGAATCTGTAGGCTGGATGGTCATCTTGCTTACGATGTTACGAGCGATGCTGAGTTGCCGCCGACTGACACGCAATGGCATGTCTACAAGCTTGGGGTTGCCCCCGCGCCGACAGTGACGCTCCACCATTACGACCCCAGACAACCTTGTCCAAAGCCCAATGTTGTATTTGTGCTCGGCGGCCCTGGCGCTGGCAAGGGCACGATGTGTGAGCTTGCCGAGGCTCAACTCGGCTGGACCCATCTGTCTACCGGAGACTTGCTGCGCAGCGAGCTTGAGGCTGCGGGGCCGCGCGCGTCGGATATCAAGGCCTTCATTGATGCCGGAAAGTTAGTTCCCGATAGCATCGTTATGACGCTGCTCAGTAGCGCGATGGAGAGGCTCACGAGAACCACGGGTAAGAACAACTTCCTTATCGATGGTTTCCCACGCTCTTTATCCAATTTGGAAGCATGGTATGAAGCTTTTGGCCGAGAAACAGAGCTGCCGAAGATGCTTTTCTTTGAGTGCCCGTATCCTGTCTTAGAACAGCGTATTTTAGGGCGCGCAAAGTACAGCGGCAGAAGTGACGACAACGTCAATAGTATGAAGCTAAGGTTTGATACCTTCAAAGCTGAAACTTTGCCGACTGTCGCGCTGTTCAAGGCCGCGGGGAAGTGCATCGAGATCAACACCAGCCAAGATCGCCAGGCGGTTTACGCAGTCGTTGGCACCAGCCTAGCCGAATACACAGATACTCAGTTCGCTGACAAGCCGCTGAGTGAGCGCGCGCAAGTGTTGCTTGGTCTAAAATGTTACCCCAAGGAAGATGCCTAAGCTGGCGCGGCTTTGACGCGCTGATACGAATAGTTTTAGGCTTTCGATAGCCAAGCCACCAGAACTAGCAACTACCTGGCTGGCGGCTTGGCGTGGCGTTGGATATGAGCCGGCGCCCTGGAACTACTTGTATGCGGTGACCATGATCTCCACCAGCAACTCTGGAACCGCGAGGTCGGCCCGTACGCAGGCCCGTACTGGTGGGTTTTCATGGTCCACCCACGCATTCCAAACCTCATTCATAGCTTTGAAATTGTCCATGTTTGTGATCCACAAGTTGGCCTGCAGCAGCTTCGACTTGTCGGTGCCAGCTTGGGCTAGGTAGCCATCAATCTTATCCAGGATTTGCTGCGTCTGCCCTTTGATGTCAGCACTTCTGTCGCTTGCTGTTAACCCTGCCACATACACGGTGTCACCGCGCACTACACAGCGACTCATTACCGGGCCAGGCGCGGACGTCGAATCTATTCGCGTCACACTCATTTGCTTATTCTCCGTAGTGAAGTTTTGTTGCACGTATCGGATCGCCATCGAATCCAAGGTGCGCAACGGATATGGCGGAATTCGTAAACATATACGGGCCGCGTCGCCGCGTGTCAATGCGCTGACCTGTCTAGCTGTGACGGCTAGCCCGAAGTCGCGATTCGTAGCGGCTAAATGAAGGTGCTGCCGTCACCAGCGCAGTGTTGCGCTTTGATGTGTTTGTCGCCATATCTGCGTGTGACGTGGGTTTGGCAGATGTTCCAATCCCCGCCACGTTCCGGATTCACATCACCGTTTCACGAAGTTGAACACGGTTCCTTTGGTTGTTGTTGGCCTTAGTCGCAGCACTGTTGGTAGTCTCTTCGTCAGCGTCGCGCCGGTAGACAGTCGGCTACCCAGTAGCGCTGCGTTTTTACCGCCGCTAGTGCTCGCTGAGCCAAGTTTTACGGTGGGGAAATTTGACGTTTCGCTGCCAGGAATACGGCTGAGACCACTTTGCCGGTAGGCCTTGTGGCGGTTCGTTTTGATGGCGCTTGTAGTTGCTCAACGCGTGTTGCCTTAGGCAGCACTTTGCCGCTGTTACAGAGCCAAACAAGGCGGCCGAGGTTCTCCGCATGATTGACGGCTACGAAGGCACACTCACGGTACGCAGTGCGCTCCGCCTGGCACCACTGGTGTTCGTGCGTCCTGGCGAGCTACGCCAAGCGCTATGGGCAGACATTGACCTTGAGGCTCAGGAATGGCGTTACAAGGTCATCAAGACCGGCACAGATCATATTGTGCCGCTCTCGACCCAGGCGCTAGCGATTCTGCGCGAAATACAACCGCTATCCAATCGCAGCGAATATGTGTTTCCAAGTGCACGCAGCGCCAAGCGCCCGATGAGTGACAACGCGATTCTGGTTGCCATGCGCCGCATGGGGATAGCAAAAGACGAAATGAGCGGGCATGGCTTTCGCGCAATGGCGCGCACGATTCTTGATGAGGTGTTGGGCTTCCGTCCTGATTTTATTGAACACCAGCTCGCGCATGCAGTGCGAGACCCGAACGGACGCGCATATAACCGCACCGCGCATCTGCCCGAGCGGCGGAAGATGATGCAGGACTGGGCGGACTACCTAGACAAGCTCAAGGCTGGGACCGATGTTAGCCGTCCGCCTGCACCGGCCTGAGTTCGGGGCGAATGCCTTCGGCCGCCTGTCATCG
>Ga0055584_100000363_pt1 | contig 42928 bp, 34 predicted proteins | sample OSDHelmetaG_FD_58716 | JGI IMG/M metagenome (GOLD analysis project Ga0055584, IMG submission 58716) | Pelagic marine sediment microbial communities from the LTER site Helgoland, North Sea, for post-phytoplankton bloom and carbon turnover... | ecosystem: Environmental > Aquatic > Marine >...
ACGTTTATTGCATGTGAATGTGATTGGCTGCTCAATGTTTGCCGCCATTTCTGGCTCCTCCGCCGCGACCACACAGGTGGTTGGACGGATATCCTTAGATGAATTGGAGCGACGCGGCTATGCCAAGGAACTCGCCATTGGCAGCTTGGCTGGCGCAGGCACCTTGGGGTTTCTGATCCCGCCGTCAAGCATTCTCATCATCTACGGCGTACTAGCCGAAGTTTCGATCCTGAAGTTATTTATCGCCGGCTTCATACCCGGGATCTTGTTGGCATTGACCTTCATGGCTTACATCATGATCCGCTGCCTAATTAAACCCGAGCTGGTGCCACCGTCTGAGCAGGCCATGGCTGAGGTTTCGTGGGCTGAGCGGCTCTCTGCATTAAAAGGTTTAGCGCCAACTGTATTTCTCATCGTGTGCGTGCTCGGGTCGATGTATGCAGGCATCGCTACGCCTTCGGAGGCGGCCGCTGTCGGGGTTGTCGGTGCACTCGTAACAAGCGCGGTACAAGGTGACCTCAGCTGGCTCTCAATGAAGCTGATCGGCCGCGGTTCAGTGCTGACCTGCTCAATGATTGGTTTAATCGTGTTGGGTGCTTCGATACTCGGCAACGCAGCAGCATTTCTTGGGATCCCGAACGCGATCGCGCAATTTGTGGCCGAGTTGGGGCTATCACCTATTTTGCTGATCGTGGCGCTGGTATTTTTCTATTTGATACTGGGTTGTTTCTTGGATGGCTTTTCGATGATTGTGATGACGCTACCCATCGTCATGCCGATCATTACCACCGCCGGATACGATCCGATCTGGTTCGGTATCTTTTTGGTCCTGGTCGTTGAGATGTCGCAGATAACGCCACCCGTGGGCTTCAATCTCTTCGTGATTCAGTCACTGACTGGCGAAGGCCTCGGTGCGATCGCGCGAATGACCTTGCCATTCCTGATAATACTTGGGCTGTTTGCGGTCATGATTGCTGTGTTCCCTCAGGTAGCATTGTGGTTACCGGAAGTGCTAGCGCGCTAGCGTTACTGCGGCACAAGGGTTCCCACGACTAGCTTGGCGCCCGGGCCACAGCTGTTTTAAATCTCCTACTCTGAGTCCAGCCGCTGCAAAAGTTTGCGCTGCGCCTATATTGACTTTGCTGCATTGGAACGCCTTCGGCATCCACACTGTGCAAGACCGCAATACGCAACTGGACAAAACCTAACACTCGGTTTAAATGGAACGCACTGCATCGCATCACAAACTTAAGGAGCAAACACCAATGGCCGCCCCCGAAGTACTGGTCGAATACAACAACGAAGGGCCGATCGTTTGGCTGACCCTCAATCGTCCCGACAAACTAAACGCATTCAACGATGAACTAGTGCTCGCTCTCGGTGCGTGCTTACGTAAGTTTGACGCTGATCCAGAAGCGCAAATCGCCATAATTCACGGGCGCGGACGAGCTTTTTCGACCGGCGCCGACGTACACCAACGCCAACTGCGCTCGCGCGAAGAATTCGAACGACTGGGTGGACCCCAAGGCCACGGCGCTCATGCTGGCGATCTGTTCATTAACTCGGTCAACTGGAAGCCAGTGATTACTGCGGTGCATGGTTACGTGCTTGGTCTGTCCACCGGCATCATGTTTGAAAGCGATCTGATCGTCGCCGAAGCTGACACGCAAATCCAAATCACAGAGACTTCACGCGGACTCGGCGGCGCCAAGTATTGGGGTTTAACGCAGTTTCGCGGTGGCGGTGCATTTGGCACTGAGATCGCGATGACAGGACGGTTTTTCAGCGCCGAGGAGGCTTTTGCAGCTGACATGATCAACCGCGTCGCGCCAACCGGGACGCACCTGGACGTTGCGCGTGAGTTGGCGCTGGAGGTGTGCAAAAACCCACCACTGAGCGTACGCGCAACAGTGCGCACGCGGCGCTGGTTTATGCAGCGCCAGTCGGCGGAAATCAACATGATGAACGAACCCTTGAAGCTCTATCTGAGCGAAGACTTTCAGGAAGCGGCTAAAGCGTTCACTGAAAAGCGCAAACCCGGTCCGTTTAAAGGTCGCTGAAGCGCACTGAGCAAACCGCACAGATCGCACGCGAACCCGCCAGCACGCGGTAGAGATACCGCGCAAGGCCGCCGAGTTGCAAATGCAATGGCGAGTCGTAAGCGCTAAACCCTTAGCTACGAGGTATCACGCGTGACCTAAGTGCGCACGATTCCGCGTGGATTCCGCGCGTTGCTGCAAAGCTACAACGGCACTCCATAGCGGCATCACGCGGACGCGAGCCAAGTCGTTGGCATATGGCTAACCAATCGTCGGACCCGCTGCGCTTTCACCGTTGTATTGCGCACAATAGAGCGCTCAGGGCTTGGCCTACCGAACTCGTAGAGGAATCGACTCAATGCAGTACAACCGAATTTCCGCCGATTGCCATCTTGATATGCCGTGGATGCCGCCGACCCTATTTACCTCAGAGGCATCGAATGCATTAAAAGACCGGATGCCATACGTTACCGATGGCCCCGACGGACCGCAGTGGGTCACCAAAAGCGGCGCCTATTTTGGCCTGCTCAACGGTGTTGGACCCGGTGGGGTCAAATTGGTACCGGGGCAAAATCGCCGTGTCGACATCATGGCAGAAACCGGCATGTTCGCTGATGGAAAAAAGGGTATCCAACGCCCTTCTGACCCCCACTTGCGCATTGAGGAAATGAATCGTGATGGCGTAGACGCGGAAGTGATCTTTGGCATTTTAGGGTCGGCATCAAAGATGCAAGACACCGACGCCGCCAACGAGATGCTACGCATATACAACGATTGGATGGTTGATTTCTGCAACCACTACCCGGGTCGCCATATTGGACTCGCGTGCCTCCCTTACGGCGACATTGACGCAGCGGTGAAAGAAGTTCATCGCTGCGCGAAGATGGGCATGCGCGGCCTTGAACTATCTTGCTCTTGGGATATGCAGCCGATGTGGGACCCGTGTTGGGATCCATTTTGGGATGCGGTCAGTGAGGTCGAGCTGCCATTGCATTTTCACACCTTCCCTACTACAGATCCGCGCGCCCGTGAGATGGCTTCCGGACAAGTACGCCGTGCTGCATTGTTTACCGGCGTATCCGCATTTCAAATGGGCTTAATCAACATCTTGGCCGCGCTTATGGGCGCCGGTGTGTTCGAACGCTATCCGCGTCTAAAAGTCTCCTTGGGCGAAAGCGGAATCGGCTGGATCCCCTACGCTCTTGATCGCATGGATTTCGAATTTGAGGACCGCTTCCGTGACCTAATGAAGCTGAAGCCCTCCGAGTATTGGCAACGCCAATGTAAGGCAACTTTTCAGTACGATCCAATTGGTCCGATGCTGATCAACACGCGCAACTTGATGACCGAAGACACGCTGATGTGGGGCTCCGACTACCCGCATACAGATGGGATCTGGCCTGAATCGAGCAAATACATTGAAGAACAATTCAGTGGCCTAAGCGCTGCACAGATCCACAAAATAACCTGCCAGAACGCAGTCGAGTTTTATAGTCTGAACTAAGGTCACTGCAGGTGCGTGCTAAGCAACTGATAGTGCGATTGCCAATACACGTGCTGGAAACAAGCTATCGGCGGCGAGCACAGATAAGGTGTCCCAGTTTCGAGATCTTGCGGCGCGTTCTCGAAACTGGGCTAAGCGCAACCCGAGCACGGTCACCGGCTACTTAGAAAATACCTTTAAATCATTACTCTGTCGCGGCTGGCGGCACACCCAGTGTCGCTAAAAATTCAGCGCCGGTTTGCCGCGGATGCTCGCCTGCGAAGTTGTAACCAGGCGGTTTTTCATCCACATAAATCTCCCCTGATAAGGTGAATTACTCAGCGTCGTCGAAACACCCGGAGGCCATGATGTACATGCTTGGCTCAAACAGATGATAAAACAGGCTTGTCCCACATTCCGCGCTCAGCCCAAGCGGACGAGCAGTAGCGTTTTATATGCCCCTCACCGGTGAAGCTAACGCTGCCTACTGCAGCGGCCAACATAAGCCCCCTCGTCCAACCGCGACACATAGAGCAGTGACAATCGTGCACATGCGGATCGACCTCTTGCGCCACCAAAGTCACCGCCCCACAAAGACATTTTCCGCTTGCACTCATCTGCTAAAACCCTGTTGTGAATCCAAGTATGCGAGGACTTAAGGCTCGAACAATAAACGCGCGGCACCACCACTACAAATAATTACGCTGGCACAGCGTGACATGGGTGCTGCTCAGTACTACACGTTCAGGTCCTTACCGATTGGGTATACCCGGAATTTCTAAAGTACCTCGTTGCGCTTATTTATCACGCGTTCGAAATCGAACAAAAGCATGCGCTGCATCTGACCGTGCGCGTAATAGTCGCGGTCGCTGGCACTGCAACTGTCGGATGTGGTGCACTGGCAGGCGTTTGTCCGGACCTATCGTCGGATTGGGGCTATTTACCAGCATCTACAAAATTCGCTCGCCGACGCGTGAAGACGGCACGCCCATCAAACTAGAACGATAAGTCGCTCAATTGCTGCGCAGCCGCAATGGCGGTGTCAACGCCATCGGCATCTATGGTCGGATTCACTGCAGACACAGTAGTTCGTACCAGCACCCTGCGTTGATTTTGATAGTCCCAAGCACTGCCTTGATGCATGGTTGCGCGATCGTCCCACATCACCAATTCTCGCGCGTGCCAAGCATGTTTATAGACGTACTGGCCTTGCGTCGCGTGTGCGGTAAGCTTATCTAACAAGGCGCGTCCGCGTTGAGTGTCCCAACCAAGCACCCGTGCCGCATGCGAGCCAAGGTATAAAGATTTGCGCATGGTGCGCGGATTTTGCAGCACAAGTCGCTGTGGGACAGCGGGTACTTCGGCTTTCTGCGCCGTGCTCAGAAACTGCGCAGTGTTCAAAATACTGCGGCTATAAACAAAGTCATGCTCAACTGCGAGCGGCTCGCACAAGACTTTTAAGCTCGGCTGCAAGTCTTGCCAAGCTTGATGCAGGCAGGCAAAGCTGGTGTCACCACCATCACTCGGAATTTCCTTAGCATGTAAGAGGGAGATCCATGCAGAAACCGCTTTGAACGAGCTATCCGTGTGCCACAGTTCGTTTGAATACTGGCGTTGCATTCGATGGTCGTCAGCAGTAAAAATAGCGTCCGTTTCCGGATCGACATTGGTAATGCCTGCAAACGCACTGCCGTTGCCAACGGAACCTTTGAGCATGCGTTCTAAAGGTCCAAACCATTCGGAAAAGCGCACGTGCGCGGCGTTATCAATAGCTTGTTCGGGAAAGACCAATACGGAATAGCGATCCAGTGCAGCTAGCACTTCGGCGTATTGTGCTTCAGTGAGAGTTGTTGACAAGTCAATGCCTGTGACTCGCGCTGCAAATAGCGGATGCAATGGCTCGATGTGCAAAGTCACTTTGTCAACAGTTTTTCTAATCTCGGACATGCACCAGATCGTTCCAAATTTACCACTTCCCGGCAATCTTAAGCCGCGACTACAAATCGCTGTAGTCATTGTTTGTTTAGCAGATAAATTTACTCCAATGGGCCTGCGTGCGCGGTCGCAAAAGCATCCTGTGCGTAACACAGGAAACTTATGCTCTTGTGCATGGTAATGTCAGCCAGCGTGAGCGGCGACCACCTTAGCGCGCCGTACTGACGGTGTTATGCGTCGCTTAGCATGCGCTTACTACGCACCAATGCTCTCGCCATCGCGCGCTCGACCAGAAAGCCAACCACCATCGACGCGCACATCAATCCCGGTAATAAATGTTGACGCTTCGCTTGCCAAGAACAGCGCAGCTGACGCGACATCATTCGGTTGTCCCCAACGCTTAATCAAGGTTTCTCCGCCCCAATCGACAGCATCATCCTCGGCATAAGAAGCGTTCATAGCGGTGTGGATCGAGCCAGGAGAAATCGAGTTAACAAAGATGTTCTTGCCCGACATGTCGGTGGCGAATGCTCGAGTAAACGCCAGTACGCCGCCTTTGGCCGCGCAATAGGCGACGCGATCAGGGCGTCCGACATGCCCCGCGATCGATGCGACATTGACTATCTTGCCGCCACCCACCGCAATCATGTGCGGAACTACCGCCTGGCCACATAGAAAATGCGCAGTAAGATTGATACCAATCATCTTGTGCCAATCATCTTCTGAGTGATCAAGAAAGGTCTTGATGCAACGGCTGCCGGCGTTGTTGACCAGCACATCAATGCCGCCGAAAGCACCAGCAACAGCCGCAGCCATTGCCCGCACAGAATCACCGTTGGCGACGTCAACCTCAACCGCCATGGCAACGCCACCGTTAGCGTTGATTTGCTCGACGACGCCTTGCGCGTTGTCCTTGTTGATATCCGCCACTGCGACTTTTGCCCCTTCGCTGGCAAATAATTCGCTGATGCCATGCCCAATACCGCTACCACCGCCGGTGACAATGGCGACTTTATCTTCAAGCTTCATAATTATCCTTCTAAGCAAAAAATTGCAGCTTCGTGTCAGCGTGATTCAGACCTGAACCCACTCACACAAGACTGCGCTGTTGTTACACGCTTACCTGTACTGGCTTGCTAACATGCGTAGATACGGCATGTCGCTCAAGCTCAGCGTGATTCAGCTGTGGCGTCACACCGGCAGGAAGCACTATGGCGCCATTGTCGAACACCAGCGGCGGGTCCAACAGTTGCACCTTGGATTTCAAGAAGCCGCAGTTTTCTCCAGCGTTGCTTATCGTTTCGCGCGCAACACAAGCCTCTATCCAACAACCCACATCAGGCCCAGCGCCGTTGCCAAGCACCGGGGTAAGACCTAGTTCACGGATCCGATGTAGTCCCTCAACCAAGGCATCGACGCTGACCATCTTCGCGATCTTAAGTTTCACGAAACCACAGCCAGGCATCGCCGCCGCACGCTCAATCTCGGCCATTCCATAAATTGACTCATCCATCATCACCGGTACGTTCGAGACCGCAGCAACGGCCGTATTTGCGTCCCAGTCGGCACTATGACAAGGCTGTTCGAACAGTTCGATGGACTCTGGGTTTAGCGCCGTAGCAAAGCGGATCGCCTGAGTTTGGTCGTAGCCTTGGTTGGCATCCAAACGTAGGGTGGCGCGACCCGCATTGACTGTCTGGATAAGCGCGACGCGCTCCAGATCCTTATCAACATCCCAGCCCACTTTTACCTTCAGTGTTGGGAAACCCGCCGCCAAGTGCTTCTCGATTTCATCCGGGAGTGCATTGAAGTCTTTACTGTTCACTGCGGTTAAAAGCGGTACCCGAACAGCAGCGCTTGGCGCATCCAATGTCGCATTACGCTCAAGCATCTCCAACGCAACATATAAAATACTAGCTGCATGCGGATGCTCAGAGATCAACGGAACCAGCCGCGCCTTTGCCGCTGGTGTGCGCTCGCCCAACATCAGTTTGGCTTGCTCGCAACACACCGCCCAACCGCCATCACCGGTTTCATTGGTGTAGCCTGGAACAATCGTTGCTTCGCCAAATCCGCGCCGACCATCTGTATCGATGAGCTCTGCAACAATGCTATCGAATGCGCTTGCCGCGCCCAGGGCGGTCAGATAGGGCTCAAACAAGGGCAGGCTCACCCGCCAGAGTTTGACCTGTTCAATAGTGCTCATATTGCGCTCTCCTGGGTATGCGGAAGATAGTTCGCCTAGCGGCTGGTGCCGTGTGCACCGCAAGGATCATCTGATCACTGTAATAGAGCGCAACTACGCCGGCCAACACATAAAGTCATTTGTTTCGATAGTGATTGCGACTTGCAGCAAGCGACATCGAAGCTTCTCTCTGGGATGGTCTAGAGGCGCAATTCAAAGCATCTATTCATGCCGGCGCAACGCGCGATTCGACAGCGTCCATGACTAAGCTGCGCGCCCTAGCTGAACTCAAGGAATGTTACTGAGATTGCCCAAAGCTATTGCGCCACGTCCTTCTAAGGCAAACTAGCAAGGCCATCCAACTTTCAAGACCATCAAAATGTTAGCTACACGCATAGGTGAGCACGCCATCATCGTTCCGAATATGGATGAGCGCATGGGTGACAACATCAACGGTCCATCTGCAATGCGCGCGCCGTCTTGGTTAGTCGCACCGCTCGGCAAGTACTACTTATACTTTGCCGACCATGACGGTGATTACATTCGACTCGCATACGCTGACGAATTGCACGGACCTTGGCGCATACACACACCGGGTGTGCTATCGCTTGAGCGCTCCGGATTCGCCGGTCACATCGCCTCACCCGACGTACATGTCGACCACGAGCGTCAGCAAATCCGGATGTATTTTCACGGCTGTGACGCGGGCTCGACTGAAGGCGGCGAACAATTTACCCGTGTCGCCATATCCAAGGACGGGCTTAACTTCGAGGCTAATCCTGAAAATCTCGGGCCGCCCTACTTTCGCGCGTTCCACAAAGACGGTGCTTGGTTTGCGCTGGCTATGCCCGGGCGAGTGTTCCGCTCTAGTGATGGTTTAAATGATTTCGTCGAAGGGCCCAACATATTGCCGCTTGCAACCCGGCATAGTGCTATCGCACTAGACGGGAATCACGCAACAATTGTTTACACCAGCGTCGGCGACAATCCAGAGCATTTGCAAGGCATGTACGCAGACCTCAGGGGCGATTGGGACCACTGGCGCATTGGTGAGTCGCAGTCTTTGCTCAGGCCGGATCACGACTACGAAGGTGCAGATTGCGAGGCCATCCCGTCGGCACGTGGTTTGGTTACACGACGGGAACGCCAACTGCGTGACCCAGCGCTGTTTGTTGACGAAGGCACGACCTACCTGTTCTACGCCGTTGCTGGTGAACGCGGGATCGCGCTGGCTCGTTTAGATATCGAATGAACAAACGACGCCATGCCATGCCATCATCGCAGGTCACCGCCACATCGCTTGCAATCAGAAGCTACGGCTGAGAGCACCTTGCTGCAGCCATAGTGCGGGCTACGACACTTGCGAGGCTTACCAGAGCCACATCGACACTCTGGTAGCAGCGGTGTCCGCATTCAGCACCAAACACGCCGGGCTTGTCAGCCCCGCGTGTGCAGTCATTGTCACTGGCCGCGAAAAACCGGTGTGCGCTTTTCCCCGAACGCCGCGCGACCTTCTTTGTAGTCGGCACTATCAAAACAGTTCTTGATGAGCTGCTCAACGAGAGCCAAGTCACGAGTTTTTTCGTCCTTGCGAATCTGCTTGATAGTTTCCTTCGACGCTTTCACTGTAAGCGGCGCATTGTTGGCGATCTCACTGGCAAGACTTAACACCGTCGATTCAAGATCCGCTACCGACACCACGTTATTGATCAAGCCCATCGCCAAGGCGCGTTGGGCATCCATCCTGCGTCCCGCAAACAGAATCTCCGATGCGAACGCTGGCCCCACCACGTCGGTTAATTTACGTAAGTAATCGAAGTTGTACCCAAGCCCGAGCTTCGCCGCCGGGATGCCAAACTGCGAATCATCCGATGCAATGCGAATATCCGCGCCAAGCGCTGTGGCGAGACCGCCGCCGATGCAAAAACCCCGGATCATGGCGATGATTGGCTTGTCGAAAGCTTCCATAGCGGACGTCGATCGGGCTGACACCGCCGCATACTCCGCGGCCGCCTCGGCGTTGTCGCGCTTCTCCTTGAACTCAGATATGTCTGCTCCCGACACAAACGCTTTGTCACCAGCGCCGCACATGATGAGTACGCGTACATCAGGGTCGGCCTGATAGCTCTCAAAGATCTCGACCATGGCTTGGCGCATCGCCAAGGACACCGCATTGCGTCGTGCCGGATTGTTAAAAATCATCCAGCCAATACCGTTCTCTTTTCGTGCAATCATCTTGTCGGTAGCAAGTTGCATATATAAGGACTCCTATGTAGGTAGTTTGACAACGCGCCAGCCATATTCGGTCAGGGACCGACGGTGGCCGCTTATCATGAGTTGGCAATGTTCGCGCTTGGTGTGCAAATCAGCTGCGGGCCTAGAGTTCCGAGTACACCACCCGCGTTGCGGTCTAAGCGGCTCGCAGTGCCGTTGGCATTCAGTATCATACTTGACTTGGCGCGCTGGCCTAGAGCCTGACCTAGGTGCTGGCTTACCCGGTTCTGGCTGACTTTGGGGCTGTATCTAGTCAAAGCGCCGTGCGCCTGGGCTTAAATGTTGGCTAGTGGGCAAGCCTCGCTCGGCACGTCAGCAACTCGGTGGCGCGCTACGTTTCAAAGGATATCTACGCTAATGGCACATTTCGAAACCGTTCAAAGCGGCGTGTTGATAGCGAGCGTGTACACAGGGTTTGAACCTTTCGTATTTTCTCGTGGCGGCGAATTGGTCGGTGCAGATGTCGACATCCTGCGAGGGTTTTGCTCGCTGCATGGGCTTGCGCTGTCGCTACGCCCGCGCGACACCTTCAACGGGCTTTGGCTGGATCCCGCGCTCGAGGAGGTCGACATCGCGGCGTCTGGCATTGCGCGATTTACTGAACGTGTAGATCCGCACATCGCCTGGTCTAACAGCTACTACGAGGTGAGCCGATCCATTCTCATTCGGCAAGCATCCGCGCAGCGATTGAAGACCATTGAGGACTTCGCAACTCACACGATCGGATTCGTCTCCGGCTCAACGGCTGATCTTGATAGCCGTGCCCGTGCACCTGAATTCACGCACTTCCGGGCTGTGCGAGACCAGCAAGACGGCATGCACCAGCTCGCCAATGGCAACATTGACGGGCTCGCGATGGGCAGCCCGTCAAACACATTCAATACCCACCAGCAGCAAGGCTTTGTGCTGATCGACATCCACAGCTTCGTTCAAGATGAGGGTTTGCGATTCCCGTTAAACGCACACAATCAAGAGTTGCTATCGGCCTTGAACCAATACCTAGCTGCCGGTAAGGCCAGCGGCGCGTTCGAAACGCTGTTCCAGCGATGGTTGTCGCAGTGACCAGGCCGACGCAACGCCACGCTGGCGCAACGTCGCGGAGGCGCAAGTCCGTCACCGTCATACTCGAACGCTAAGGCTAAAGCCTCGCCTTGAGTGCACGGCGCGCATCGGACCATTGTTCCTGCGCGTGTTAGGCCCATTTGAACGACCTATGGATGAGACCCACAAGCTCATGGCGCCAGGTGCAGACACCGTGACGCAAGCTATTCCTCAGTGCGCGATAATAAGATCTTGGTGAGCGAGTAATATGTTCGCTCAGCACCGCGATTAACCCCGGCAAGCGAGAACACAGTGGCTTCGGATCCAGACACAAATTCCCAGCGCGTCGCCCTGGTGACCGGTTCAACTTCCGGCATCGGCAAAGCGATCGCGCAACAACTAGCAGGTGACGGCTTTGCCGTTGCTTTTCATTCACGCACCAGCGTCGACGCCGGTCGGGAGCTGGCAGCGCTTCATGCTGGCGCGACCTACACACGCGCAGATCTAAGCGATCAACAACAAAGCCAAGAGCTGGTGTCTACGGTGCTCGATCTCCACGGGCGCTTGGATGTGTTGGTGAACAATGCCGGCATCAGCGCGGTGATTGCCCACCAAGATATGAAATCAGCCTCAGCCGGGGTGTGGCGTGAGCTGTATGAGGTCAACGTCATCGCGCCGTGGACATTGATTGCAGAATCGGAAGCCGCCTTGCGCGCCGCATCAACTGCCGAGCAGCCTAGCTGTATTGTTAACATCAGCTCGCACGCGGGCGTGCGCGCCAAAGGCGCTTCCATCCCTTATGCAACCAGCAAAGCTGCGCTAAATCACATGACACGGCTGCTCGCCGTGAGCTTATCGCCGGCGATTCGCGTCAACGCAATCGCCCCGGGCCTGGTCGATACACCAATGACGGCGCAGTGGCTGGACGCACAAAATTTGTGGAAACAAAAATCGCCGATGGGCCGCGGCGCAAAACCGGAAGAAATTGCCCACTTGGCGTCGACCTTGGTCGCCAGCACCTACCTGACCGGTGAGGTTATTTTGTCAGACGGCGGTTTGAACCTGACCTAAACCAGCACATTCAAACAGCCGAAGCCTCGACGCATTTTCGGCCTATGTCAGCCGCAGCGCTTAGCTCGCAAGGAATCTGCCGAGTTCTAGCGCGAAAAGCACTGGGCCGTGCTCCAGGCCCCCGCGCTCTAAACCCAGCACTCTAGGTACATATCACCCCTGTTGCTGCGCCCACATCAAGCTGATGCAGCGAGTGTTGGGCGCACACTTCGGTGCGGCGTCGCGCACTCGAAGGCATGTGCGGCGCGTAACAGCGTAGCCTCTCGAAATGGCTTGGCGGCAAGCTGTATCGCCAGTGGTAGGCCGTTCGGGCCAAATCCCGCGCACACTGACATTGCTGGAAATCCGCACACGTTAAACGGTATCGTAAAGCTTGGCTTGCCGGCGATTTCCCACTTCGGAAGATCTGCAAGCTTCGGCGCTTCTCCGGGGTTAGTGGCCGTCAAGACGATATCAACATCAGCCATGGCGCTCAGGATCTCGTCGCGCAGCTCGCCACGGCGCCGCAACGCTTGCGCGTAATCTGCCGCACTCAAGAACGCCGCCAGCGACAGCCGGTCGCGCGCGCGTTCTCCGAAGCGCTGCATATCAGTGCGCGCCCAGTCCTCATAAGCAGCAAAACGCTCGGTCATCGATATCGCAGTGCCGCACGCTACCCACTGCTCAAGCGGCGACAGTCTTACTTCAGTGATCTCGGCGCCAAGCGCTCGAAAAACCGATATAGCAGCATCTATTGCTTGTTGGGTCGGCTCCGAAACTACATGGTCATGTTCATGAAAATGGTGGATCACACCAATGCGCAGGCCCTTAACCGTTTCGCTCAAAGCGGCTCGATAATCTGGGATGGGAACATCGGCACTGGCTGGATCATTGCCGTCATGACCAGCGATAGCCGTTAGCAGCATGGCGCAGTCCTCGACCGTCCATGCCATGGGTCCTAAATGGTCGAGGCTAAATGCTGCTGGCGCCACGCCAGCGCGGCTGACTAGGCCGTAGGTCGGTTTGATGCCAGCTATGCCACACAACGCCGCCGGCCCGCGGATCGAGCCACCGGTGTCGCTGCCAAGCCCACCGAGAATCAAACCGGCTGCAGTAGCGGCACCAGTTCCGCTGCTGGATCCATGTGTATAGCGCTCGGTGTCCCAAGGATTTCGCGCCACTGGCCAAGGCAAGTCATGCGAAGGTCCACCGACGGCTAATTCGTGGGTGGTCAATTTCCCTAGCAACACGGTTCCAGCCTTGGCTAACGCAGCCGCGCATGCAGCGTCGCGCTCAGGCACGTTGTGCTCTAACCAGCGGGTGCCGGCGGTCGTAAGTATGCCTGCCGTATCGATGATGTCCTTCAAGCCAATTGGGATGCCATGCAAGGGGCCGGTGAGCGAACCTGCCATCTGCGCTCGCTCTGCCGCCCGCGCGTCGTCGAGCGCACGCTCACCAGTCACCGTCACGAAGCTATGCAATTGACCATCAAGCCCCTCGATTCGCTGCAACTGCTGCTGCGCAAGCTCAAGCGGGGACATTTCCTTGGCGTGTATGCGCCGTGACGCTTCAGCAATCGTCAGGAACTCAGTGTTCATTGTTCCGAGCCTGTATCTGTGAGCCGGAATGTGTGTGCTGGCTCCACATAACGGTGCCTGGTGCGCTCGCCGGCTCGCAATAGAGCGCGCAGCTGGTCCATCGATTCAAGTGCATCGCACAGCGCGTCGACTTGCGCGCTCTCGAGCACCAGCGACGCTTGCGACAGCGCGAATTCGACCCTGGTGCGTTTGCGGGCATCTGTCATTAGTTACTTCCCCACTTTCTCATTCGTAGCAACACCGCCGATACCAAGCGGTATTATTGGCCTTAATTCCGCCCAAACGCTAGAGTTTGGGCGGCTCAATCAGTGTTCAAAAAAAGCTAAGTCGTAGCGTTAAGGCGCAGCAAACGAGAACTCAAGGGCAGAGTTCACTGGATCGGGCGTAGCCGAGCCAATAGAAGCCCGTGAAGACGCAATACGAGCCAAAATCCCAAAATACCGCATTCCCTTGACGCCACGGGCATCTCCCCAGCAATCTGTGCTAACGTCTACCGTTCGCGGGCCCTGGTCTACACAGCAACAATTGCTCAAGCAGATACCCATCCACGGCTCGCGATAAGAATAGAAGAACGATGAAGAAATTTTCACAGGAGAGGGATATTTCATGTCAACACTGAGCCGACTTTTGTTAGTAGCAGCGGCGAGCGCGTTGGTGATCCAGCCAGTAGCCGCGCTGGATGTAAAGCTGGAGGCGGTTGCTACTGCCTTACAATCACCGATCGATCTAAAAGAGGCACCGGACGGCACTGGGCGACTTTTCATCGCTGAGCTAACCGGCAACGTGCGCATCGTAATGGCGAACGGAGATGTTCGTCCTGAACCTTTCCTCGACCTCAGTCGCACTATAGTCAAGCAGTACGTGCGCTTTGATGAACGCGGCTTACTCGGCTTTGCGTTCCACCCTGACTATAAAACTAACGGTAAGTTTTACGTCCACTACAGTGCGCCAATCCCTGAGAATGACGCCAGTCTTCGCCACGAGATCTTCGGCAATCACACCGCGATCATTTCCGAATTCAAAGTCTCGGACAATGCCAACATTGCGGATAAATCTTCGGAACGTGTGCTGCTCACAATTAACCAGCCACAGTTCAATCACAACGGTGGCGCGCTAGAATTTGGGCCAGATGGACACTTGTACATCAGCGTTGGCGATGGCGGCTTTGCTGATGACTGGGGCTACGGTCATAACAAGAAAATTGGTAACGCCCAAGACTTGTCAAACTTGCTCGGCAAAGTACTTCGCATTGACGTCAACAAGAAAGACGATGGCCTCGAATATGGCGTGCCTAGCGACAACCCATTCGCAAACAAAGATGGAGCTCGCGCTGAGATTTTTGCCTACGGCTTCAGAAACCCTTGGCGGATGACTTTTGACACCGGTGGCAACAACTCACTGTTTGTCGCTGACGTGCAACAAAACGGTTACGAAGAAGTCGATATTGTCACCAACGGTGGCAACTACGGATGGCGCCGGCTCGAAGGTAATCATTGCTTTGACTATCTAAACCCGAACGACCACCCGGCGACGTGCGACAAGTCTGGCCTGGAAGCTCCGATCATCGAGTACAACCATTGCAACAAACATGCCGGCAAAGACTGCTTCGGCGTTAACGTTCAAGGTGGTGCAGTGTACCGTGGCGACAATGCCGCATGGGCTGGCAAGTACTTCTTCGGCGACTGGAGCATGACCTTCGGTGGCCAAAGCGGCCGCTTGTTTGCAGCCAGCGAGTCTGGTGGCAAATGGACCATGGAATCCATAAAAATCACCAACCAAGCTTTCAAGACTCACGTGCTTTCTTTAACACAAGACTTGAAAGGCAATGTCTACGTAATGACCTCGGACTCAATGGGTCCGTTTGGCTCACGTGACACTGTATACAAAATAGTTCCTTAGTCGTACATCGGCTAGCGCGTGAGACCGTCGGCAGATTGCGGCGGTCTCGCGCGTGATTGCGCAGTTCGTTATCACCCTAAATGTATCGCAGAGAATTTGGCTTGATGAATCCAATTGAAATTTTTCGCCGCGGCAAGCAAGGTCGCTTTCAAGGTAAATCAAACACGCACATTCTGCTGATAGGAATACTCGCTAGCGTGCCGATCATTGCCATCGACTCGAGCGTTGCGTTAGCAAGCGAGCTCGATCCATTGCAAGTCATGCGTACGCGCGGTTGTGCCGCATGCCACATCATCCCAGGCATCCCAGAAGCCCGCAGCACAATGGGGCCGACCCTTAAAGGCTTGAGCGACCGTAAACGAATTGTGGCACGCACCTTAAGCAACAACGAGAAGAATCTACGGCGCTGGTTGAAGAACCCCAAAGCGGTCAAATCTGACACCATGATGCCGAACGTCGGCCTGTCGGACGCGGAAGTCAACGCGCTCATCGTACACTTCAACGTCAAGTAAAAACCTCGCCCGGCGATAACTACATGACGCGGTCGTGCACGGCACGACGCTTGCGTTCGTATGCGCCACGCCTGCATTTTTAGCTATCTGCTTGGAGCCTAATCGCTCCCGATAGAGCGGCCCCTAAGTGTCTGTATCAGCTCTAGGTTGGGACGTCAGCTCACTCAAATCCGGTCTAGCGGCCATACCGATAAACTCGGCATCTACCGTCATCTGCCGTCGTATAGTGCCTTTGGATTAAGTGTGCAACACGAACTCGTCGATGGAGATGCTGATGTCCACCCCAACAATGCAATACCTAACGGTCGCTGGCTCTCGCATTGAGCTGTGGCGCGGTGGTGAAGGCCCACCTCTATTGTATTTACACGGTGCTGGCGGCGCCGGTGGATGGCGCCCACACCACATCGCCTTGGCCAAACATTTCGACGTCATCGCACCATCACATCCGGGCTTCGACAACTCAGATACGCCTGAATGGTTAGACCGGGTCGATGACCTTGCCTACTGTTACCTGGAACTCCTGGCTCAACTCAAGATCAACGACGTGCACTTGGTTGGGCATTCGCTTGGCGGTTGGGTCGCAGCGGAATTAGCCGTACGCAATACATCGCGTTTAAAAACACTATCGCTGCTCGCTGCAGCAGGTGTTTTTGTGCCGGGCCCCGAGCGAGTCGATACATTCTTGATGTCTGCGCAGGCACGCATGCGCGCTATGGTCCACGACCCGGCTTGTATTGAGGGTGCGCTGGCCGCCCTTGCGAATCCTGACAATGAAGACACCATCCTTAAGAACCAAATGACCTCCGCGCGCCTGCTATGGCAACCGCGCAGTTATAGCCCGCATCTACACAAGTGGCTGCATCTGATAGACATACCTACCTTGGTTCTATGGGGCGCAAGCGATCGCGTGTTTCCATTAGAGCACGCGGATTTGTTCTGCCGCGAAATACCCGACGCACGCAAGGTGGTCATCGACGCGTGCGGACATTTGATCCCAACTGAGCACCCGCAACGATTGGTGGCTGAGGTGCTGGCCATGACCCAGCGCGCAGACACGGAGGCAGCGGTATGAAAATTTTTAACTTTCACCTGATGCCTTATGCCGCGGCGGACCTCGACGCGATTGAAAAAAACGGTTCCGCGTGGGTCACATTCAGCAACTCAAACTATGATCCAGAGGTCGGCGCAGATCTTTATCACGCCTACCTAGACCAGCTCGAACTTGCCGACCAACTTGGTTACGACGGTGTGGTGCTAAACGAGCATCACCAGACCGCCTACGGCATGATGCCAACCCCTGGTGTGCTGGCGGGTGCACTAGCACGCAGCGTGAAGCGCGCCAAAATTGCAATCCTCGGTCGAGCATTGCCATTGCTCAGTAACCCTCTGCAAGTAGCGGAAGAATTCGCTATTTTGGACAATCTCACACGCGGGCGTTTCATCGCCGGGTTCGTGCGCGGTATCGGCGCTGAGTATCACGCAATGGGCGTCAACCCGGCCGAATCGCACGAGCGCTTCCACGAGGCGCACGAGCTGATCATGCGTGCTTGGACGGAACCAGGCCCGTTCGAGTACGTAGGCAAGTACTATCATTTTCGCTACGTAAATCCTTGGCCAAGAACTTACCAGCAACCACACCCGCCGGTATGGACGCCGTCGCAAGGCTCAGCAGATACCATTCGCTGGTCAGCGCAACAGCGCTACACCTATTGTCAAACCCTGAGCCCAATCGCAACCGTCGCGCGCTTCTTCGCCATGTATAGGGAGGAAGCAGACAAAGCCGGCTATCAGGCCAGTGCCGATCAATTGGCGTGGTCTAATTCAATCTATGTAGCTGAGACCGATGCGCAAGCACTGCGCGAAGCCAAGCCGCATTTAGAGGCCATGGCTAACAGCTTCTTAAAGATGCCAATTGAGATGTTGCTGCCGCCAGGCTACACCAGCAACGAATCGATGAAGCGTATCCGCGCTGCAAAGGTCGTGGGTAAGCCGCAAACCGCTGAAGGCTTGATCGAACAAGGCGTAGTAATAGTGGGTAGCCCCGAAACGGTGCGACAAAAGCTGGCCGAATTTCAGGAACTAGCGGGCTTCAATACCTCACTGACAAAGACCCAATTTGGCACGATGCCGATTGAGCAAGCGCGCGCCAACACTGAAGCGGTGGCGCGCGAAGTATTGCCGTATTTCCAGGATAAGCCAGCACCGACGTAAGCAGAGATTGACTGCATTAGAAGCACCGCGCCGCGTGCACATGCGCGGCAGGTCCTCGGCCCCGCAGTAGCACTCGCGCCCGAGCTACGCGGCACGGTTGGCGAGCGACCTACGCGTGTCCGAGGCCTTATTCAACACGCCGTATATTGAGCGCACTAGCGCAGCAACTAGTGCGCCGATTCAGCATAGTGGCGCGCCAACACATCACCACCAAAGTCGCGCTCAAGATCGCGCCACACTGTATGAATATGATTAGCGCCGCGCTGCGTGTTGTCATATTCGATCAGTAAGCGCCGCCCTTGGATTCGATAGTAGTGCGGCTCATTGCGTTGCGCGCTGCCAGCCCACGCAAAAGTCATGAACGGCGCTTCCGCGGCCACAAGTTGCGCTTGCTCGTCAGCCAAGGCATCAGGCAAACGTTGCAAATAGCTTTCTAGCAATGCGCTTACGATAGTGTTCTGTTGCGCGTCAAATTCGGTCAGCGCCATACCTTTAGGTTGCCGACTGAAGGCAATAGCGTCGAGGTGTTCCGCACGCAATTCCAGCAAGCGCTCTGCATTCTCTTGCATCTTATGCAACAGCGCGCCGGTAGCCCCGTCGAAGCGATTGCGCCACACATCCGGCAATCCCATCGGCCGATCGCCCTCGGATATTACGGGCCGATTTCCGGTCGCAATATCAACTGGCGCCACTGTAGAAATAAGCGCGCGCGAGCGCGATTCACCAAGCGAACGATACAGTTCGCGTCCCAGATCTTCCGCAGCCGCAAGCGGGCGATGCAAATGCGGGCCAAGTAACGCACTATCAGCTGGGTCGGCGCCGAAGAAACTCGGCGTCGCCGCGAGCACGCGCTCACCAACTACTGTGTAGTGCAAAGAAACATGATGTCCACCAAAGCGCCAAGCCCACGGCGCGCGCCCCCCCGGTTGACCAAAGATAGTGGTGTAGTAGAGCAAAGGGTCGCGCCCGCGTTCGCGGCCAAAATCAACCTTGAAGCCTTCCAACCGGTCCAGAATGTTATCTAGGCCCATGATCGCCGCAACCGTGTTGTAGCCAGCCACCGACAAGCCACTTGCGACTAGGCAATGCACCAGCCGATGCTGGGTCGAATTCATTTCAGTCAAGGGCAAGCCGCCGTGATCGGTCGGCGTAAAAAACCATCGCTTGCGTTCTTGCTCATCAGGAAACGGTCGACAAACCACGCCCGCTTGTTCACGGTCTAGACTTTTCACTAGTGCCAGTGCCGCCGTCGTCATAGCGACGGCTACAGCGCCAATCGATTCACAACTCATCTATCACCTGCTTTTTTACAGCCCAACACAACAGCTGCGGCGACGCGACCGATAACGCCTGTGGCCGTAATGGCTTAAGGGCGTCATCATTTAAGCGCGCTAGCACTACCCAGGCTGGCCAAAGGTGGCGATACGATCCACGCGGCACTCAAACAGCACCCGACGCTCATTGAATGAAGGGTCTCTCAGTTGATAGCCATCGTCATTGCCAATGTACTTCTTCCAGATTCGATTCAGCTGCTCGGTAACCCACGCACCTTCTTTTGCATCGTCCTCGTGAATCTCGCGCTCAACGGTGACCTTCAAGCTGAGCCAGTGGTACATATTTTCAGGATTCATGATGAGGATCGATACTTGCGGTGTTTCCCTGATCCAATCTGTTTTCTTGCGATGTTCAGCAACGTTAATCAGAACTTTATCGCCTTCGTAATCAAACCACATTGGCGTCAGATTCGGTCGACCGGTGCGCCCCATGACGGCCATCACGCAAGCATAAGGCTTGTCCATGAGTTGCTTGTAGGTGTCATCAAGAGCAGAAATGCTGCTCACTTCATAGTGATCTCCAACCGTGAACTGGTTGGCTTGTGTGCCATTCGCTACATCTAAGAACTTCGCTACTTTTACGCCCATTGGCTTTCTCCTGTTGTTGTTCGAAACCGCGCCCGACGCCCCTGTTCCATCATCAAGTGGAGCGCGAACATGGCACCGCTTATTGCGGCACTAAGCACCTGCGCTGATGTCACCTGATACAGATGCGCTGCGCAAGGGACATCAGCCGTGATCCGCTTGGATGAAGTCTCCCCATTCAATGCAGAATGTCAAATCGGGCTTGGCTAGCTGATGCCTTACTGGTGCGCTCTGTTGGCGCAGCCATTCAAGCTAGCGACGTCAATTGCATCCGCAAGACCGCCACAAAGGCGTAACATTGTCCTTGTCTAATAGCAGAAGACAAACAGCCAGGCGGAAGTTTTCGGGCGATAGTTCTTGCCCCAAGAGCACCCATGAGCACCAACTCGTCCACCCAATATCGAAATCGATCGCAGGCGCGACTATCGGCGCGCACTCTGCTCGGCAATCACCGTAGTCATCGCGATCGAAGTCGCAAAGAGAATTTAGAGTGACCATACCGGAGCCCTTCACTGGCGTTGATATCGCCGCATTAGCTTGGTTTCTAGCATGCTGGGTCGGCTATTCGATTGCCGCGGACCACACACGCTTGAATCGCAAAACCGTCGCAGCCGTGATGAGTGAATACCGCGTGCATTGGATGATGGCGATGATGCAACGCGATCTGCGCATGATCGATACCAGCATCATCAGCGGCATTTTGCACGGCGTCGCCTTTTTTGCATCAACCGCAATTCTTCTAGTCGGCGGACTTATCGCTGGCCTCGGCGCAGGTCCTGAAGCGATAGAAGTCCTGTCGCACCTGCCCTACTCCGCAACCACCAGTCTGGCTAGCTGGGAAATGAAGCTATTGCTGCTGATCGGCATTTTTGTTTACGCGTTCTTTAAGCTCGCCTGGGCATTTCGTTTGTTCGTGAATTGCTCAATATTGATTGGTGCGGCACCCATCCCACCGTGTGCGCCAGCTACAGTAGAAATCTACTCAACTAGCGCAGGCCATGCATTGTCATTGGCGTCGAGCCATTACAACGCAGGTCTACGCGGGTACTTTTTTGCGCTTGCAGCGATTTGGTGGTTTTACAATCCCTATGCATTTCTTGTCGCTACGTCCTTAGTGTTGCTGGTGATGTGTAGACGTGAGTTTCATTCACGCACTTTACGGACCATTAACGCCGCGCTCGGGCATGCTGCAACAACCCGCTCGGATGCTGACGTTGCGCCTGAGGAGTCGCCAGAATCTGCGCTTAGCCCCAAAATCTAAGATCCACACGACGTCGAGCGCTTGCATCGTCGAACTTAGTATCTGGCACCAACGTCGCTCGATACCGACCCGGCAACGTTCGTATTGACGGCGCTTTGCTTACGCGTCGCAGCGCAACGGAACGGACTCGCCAACACCAGCCGTAGTACAGTTACGATTTGCAGCACCTCGGCAGTCACATAACACATGGCAACCATCGAGTACTTTTATTCAGCCCATTCCGGCTACGCCTATATCGGCTCGACGCATTTCATCAACATCGCCAAAGCGCGCGGGCGCGACATCGTGCACAAGCCGATGGATTTACGCCGCGTGGTTGCCGCGACTGGGCCGGGACCTACCAACTCCCTAACGCCGCAGCGCAAAGCTTACTTCTCCGGACGCGAAATCCAGCGCTGGGCACAATTTCGCAACGCCTCAATCCTCGGTCGCTCACCGAGCCACCATGCCAACGAAATTGCGTTATCTAATGGGATGTTGATTGCAGCACAAAAGCGCGGCCATAACATCGACGAGCTCGCTCACGTATTGCTTGAATCGCATTGGCGTGATGACGCAGACCTAGCTGACGCCAGCACTTTGATCCGTCTCGGCAATTCAGTGGGTCTGGACGGCGACACACTGGTCGGCTCGGCATTCGATGCTGACGTGCAAGCGCAATACGAAGCCAACACCGAAGAGGCGATCCAGCGCTCCGTATTTGGCTCACCGACTTACTTCGTTGACGGTGATATGTTCTATGGCCAAGACCATCTGGAACTCATCGATCGCGCATGCGGACAAGCATTCGCGGGCCAATGGCCACCGAGTGGGTAAAAACTCGGCCGCTACATACGCTGCTGGCAACGCTAGCTTGATAGCGAGGCCTGCATGCTCGCCGAGGCCTGCAACACAAACTGTGAATGGCTCCGCGGGCACTCATAGTCAGCGTACGCGACCTAGAATGCATTGCGCGATTACCTGGGATACTGCATCGCGGGCGTGGCGGCGAATTTGCGCACCCGCCCATGTAGCTTAAAGCTCAGGCTAGCTCAGCACGCGCAATGGCGCGCCATCGATCCAAGCCAAGATGTCTTCCATACACTCAGCGTAACGGGCCAGAAAGTTCTCCCGCGTGCGCCCGCCGATGTGTGGTGATAAGACAGTGTTGGACAATCCACGCAGTGGATGCGCGCGCGGCAGCGGTTCTTGATTGAACACATCCAATCCCGCACCCGCAATATGCCCCCCTTGCAGTGCCGCCACCAGCGCCGCTTCGTCCACGATCGGGCCCCTAGCTGTATTGATGAGAAACGCGGTCTTTTTCATGCGCCCCAACTCATCAGCACCGACTAAGCCACGCGTTCGGTCGCTTAGTTGCAAATGCACCGACAACACATCAGAGCTCGCAAACAACTCCGCTTTATCAACCAGACGCACACCCACAGCGGCGCAGCGCTCAGCGGTCAAATTCTGACTCCACGCAACCACGTTCATACCAAATGCGGCGCCGATACGCGCAACACTCGAGCCAAGATCGCCTAGCCCCAGTACTCCGAGAGTCTTACCGGTGAGCGCGCCTGGCAAAAACAGGCCAAATTCGCCGTTACGAATACCGGCATCCTCAGCAGGGATGTTCTTCAGCAGCGCCAAGATCAAGCCCCAAGCGAGCTCCACCGTGCCCATGGTGAAACCATAGCCGGTGCCGCACACCGTCACCCCGCGCTCGCGCAATACCTCAAAATCGAGCGCCGCATTGCGCATGCCATGCGTGACTAATAATTTGAGATGAGGCAAACGCTCCAGCAATTCGCGATCGAAACGCGTTTCCTCGCGCGCCGTGACAACGACCTCATATGGCGCTAGCCGCTCGGCCGCAAGCGCGCCATCATCCAAGCGATCATGACTTACATCGAGAGTCCAGGGCGCCGGCAAACTGGCCCAGTCGGCCGCCTCAAGCGCGAGCTTCTGATAGTCGTTGATAATTGCAATTCGAGACATCTGAGTCCTTTAGCACCGTGCACCGTGCCGATTCGATAAGCCTTATAGCAGTTAGGCATTATCGACCAGATCGCGTGTCAAGGGGATGGTTATGGCGCGCAGTCATTTAGGCATCACGCACGGCATGGCCTAGTACATTCGGGCCAGTCACGTGTATTCATCACGCGGCCGCGCGCGGTCAGCCGACAACCTAGCCATAGAAGGTATTCGGGGAGATACCAAAGCCAAGCTTGTCGCAGCAAGGCATGGACGAATCAGCATGAAGGGGCGGGCCCTAAGCGGCTGTTTTAGACCTATCGCCAGCCTCGTAGGGACGATCTGGAGCTAGGTCTTGCGGCGCAAGCGCTCTAGATCACCACCGAGAGAGCGCGTTGGCCGCACAAGCGCATCATTGCACGCGCCGATTAGTACGCGAAAATTTCCACAGTTGGCCGGAGTAGTTAGCACAGTTGTCCAGGTGCGGCATGTTGTTGGACTGCCCGCCATTGAAAATATCCAAGCAGCGCCCGGAGCCGCGAAACTGCGTGCTCAGTCGATACCAATCGCCTTCACTGCGCAGCTGCCAAAATTGTCCAGAAAAGTTCGCGCAGTCGGTCAGATAGGGTTGGTTGTTGCGCGCGCCGCCATTGAAAATGTCCAGGCACATGCCTTGCCCGCGAAACGATGTGCTGAGCTTATAATTGCCATCCCCAGCCGGCGTTAGACGCCAGAACTGCCCTGAGTAATTGGCGCAATTAGCCAGATGGGTAAGATTGTTGCGATCGCCACCGTTGAACACGTCCAAACACTGCTTATCGCCGCGAAACTGTGTGGAAAGCCGGTAATAAAAGTTTGTATCAAGCCTACCTTGGCTGGCTGGAGCTGGCGCCGCGCGGCGAGTGTTTGACCACGGATAGCGCTTGCAAGTTGGGCAGTCAGCCCATTTGTAACAACCGCCGCCGCTACGCCCCAAACCGCCATCGCAGGAATCCTGCGCATAACAAGCGTTTCGGTCATGCTCGGATCTACTGAGCCAATTGTGTGGCGCGCGACTATCCATCCAATAACAACTAGCTCCGCGGCGGCGTTGTTGAGCGGCTTCGGCGCTAACAATGTTGTAAAGATGGCGCAAAGCGCCGGTGTCGCGATAATTCACCCGTCGTGTGTGCAGGTCAAGCTGGATGAATACGCCACGCGAGTCATCTTGCAGATACACCGACCAGTCGTCACGATTGAGCTCACGAAAGCGAAACCGCGCACCACCGCGCTTACCAGTCTCCACCCAACCACCGCGTTGCTGCACAAATTGGCCCAGTGTTCGGCCATTAAAATCAGCAAAGGTGACGATACGCACGTTGTGCCCATTGGCGCTCTGCGCACCTACATTGATGCTTGCAAATAAGGCCGTAAAAGTCAGCAAGCTAAGCAAAACCATTGGTGAGCGAAGCCCTGCAAGAAATCCCATCTACATCACACTCCGATAAGGCTTGTAAGGGCTGCGTCGCAGCTACGCGTAGGTCACTTACGCTTATCGCGTCTTTACAATGGCCCGCAATTTTGAATCCCGACAACACCCGCGCTTTGCGAATTGCCGGTGGCTAATTCATCTGCCAAGTTAACGCAGGCAGGCGCCAGCCGCGACCCTTAAGTTGCTGTTACAGGACGTTTCTAAGTACGGATCCCTTAATGCGTACGGATTAGCATCACCGCCGGACCTCAATAGGCAGGCATCCGTCGTAAGGCCATTGCTCTAAACCAAAACCCGCCAATCGCGGTAAACAGTGGGATGGTGACGAAGCATACGACCCACCCTATCGTCATCAATCCGTTGCCTGGCCTTGGTCTGGTGATGGCATCCACTGCCGCACACACGCCTAGAGGCCCAATAAAACCAATCACAAACCCAATCCCCATGCCAATGAGAACGACGAGGGCAATCTTTACATCACGCATATGGCCCACACCGGCTCTAATACAAAGGCAAAACACATACAAAGTCGAGACAAAGCAGCCCTACTTGAACACCGCCAGCAGCGCCCACTAAAGCAGCCACCAACGAACAAATTTCATCAACACTTGCCGAGGGTGACTACCCAGCGAAGGTCGAGTGGGCAAATATTAGCTCAGCTATCGGCACTATCGACGGCAAACCTAAATGCAAGTGACATTAGACGTGGCAATACTGCGCGCCAAGGTCTCGAGCCACCCACAGCCACTAGTTGTAGCTAGCCGCCGTCCCCTAGGGGGCGGCGCTGCTTCAGGGGCTCAGTGTGACCGAAGCGCTCAGCACATCAGCGGACGCGGAATTCGCCGCCTGGCGCACGCACGCGCGTAGATGTGTAAGCAACTCCACTGCTAATGGCGCCAGCGGCTGATCACGCCGCCAGATGAGCCCAGTATCGCGCGACACCGTCGCCTGAGCCGAGCGAATCTTGGCAAAACCTTCAGATCTGCGGTTGTAGCGCAAATCCGGAACATAAGTCAGCAAGTCGGTGTTGGCGATAATCTGGAACAGCCCAGGCGAATCTACAATCTCAACAGCTGGTGTTGGCGGTTCGAGGCCTTGTTGTACAAACATGCCATCAAAGCGCTCGCGAATGTAGGCACCACGCGGTAAGGCCCAACGCGCCTCTGCCAGCAGGCGCAAACTAACGTCACTCCGCGCCGCTAAGGGATGACCAATGCGCCCCATCACCACCAGATCGCCTACCAACAGCGCCTCGGTAAACAGCTCGTCACGGTCAATGTCAGCGGCGCGCAATGGTGCTAGTAGCAGATCCAATTCGCCATCTAACAACTGCTTCAACATGGTTTCAGGGCTGTGCGTAATGACCAAGATTCGAGCCGCGGGACGCTCCGTTACCAAGCGTGCAATTGCGAGCGGAAGTTGTTCTTCCAGCCACGTCCCACCGGCGCCAATAACCAGCTCCCCAGAGCGCGCATCTGACAAGGCCGCAATTCGCCGCAAGGCGCTGCGATAGTTGGAGTCCATCGCCAGCGCAAAATGCAACAAGGTTTCGCCATAGTCTGTTGGCGTAACGCCGCGTGGCTTACGTACGAACAGCTCAACCCCGAGTTGCTTCTCCAAGCGTCTTATCGACTTGGACAAAGCGGGTTGCTTGATACCGAGCGAATGCGCGGCCGTACTGATGCTGCCCGTCTCTACAACCGCCAAGAAACTCCTGAGTTGTTCGATATCCATACCTAGGCCGCCCTAAAGGTGTATGCATGCCCAGATTAATATATTCCCACCAGGAATGGATTGTGCCAAGTCATTCCATTCACGGGCGGCTAGATGCTACCCACACACGGCACAATCGAGCTTCCTCAGACCACCAGGTCGGTCTTAGGATCGAGGAGATGCATATGCGACATGTCGATAGTGAAACGCATCGACTGACCTACCGTACCTGCTGCCTTCGGCTCTGCACGTGCACAAATTTCGACTTCGTTGAGCTCTAAGAACACCATGGTGTCGATCCCCATCGGTTCCAGCACCAACACCTCATCCGAGAAATCTACCTGCGCAAGGTTAGAGTGCGCGCGCGCGTCGGTAAGGTGCTCCGGGCGAATACCAAAGAGCATCTGCTGATCGACATAGGATCGATATCGTTCCCAACGCTGCTCCGGTATCGGGAATGTATGCTTGTCGCCCAGACGCACGCCGAGCCCAGCACCTTGTGCAATCACTTGGCACGGTACGAAGTTCATTGATGGTGAGCCAATAAACCCGGCCACAAAGCGTGTAGCCGGGTTTTCATACATCTCTTGCGGCGAAGCAACCTGTTCAATTACCCCCCCGTTCATGACCACAATCCGGTCTGCCAAAGTCATTGCTTCGACCTGATCGTGGGTCACATACACCACTGTGGTCTTGACGCGCTGGTGTATTTTCTTGATCTCAGTGCGCATTTGCACACGCAGCTTTGCGTCAAGATTCGAGAGTGGCTCGTCAAACAGAAATGCTTGCGGATTGCGCACTATCGCGCGTCCCATAGCGACGCGCTGGCGTTGCCCGCCTGACAACTGTTTCGGTTGACGTTCAAGCAACTCGGTTATGTTCAATATCTCCGCGGCGTGCATCACCCGACTCTCAATTTCCGCTTTTGGCAATTGACGCAGACGTAAGCCAAACGACAAATTCTGTAACACGGTCATGTGCGGATATAGCGCATAGTTTTGGAACACCATGGCGATATCGCGGTCTTTCGGTGCAATGTGGTTTACCACACGCTCGCCAATCACGATCTCGCCATCGGAGATCTCCTCCAGACCTGCAATCATGCGCAAGGTCGTGCTCTTGCCGCAGCCGGACGGCCCAACAAGAACCACGAACTCATTGTGCTCAATTTTAAGATCAATACCGCGCACAGCTTCGGTGTCGCCGTAAGACTTACGTAATGCCTTCAGTTCAATTCTTGCCATGAAATGCCATCTCCGGCGCAAAGTTCTACATATATTCGGGGGTTTCGCCGGGCGCAGGCGTATAGCCCGGTGAGCCTTTTGCGATGATGGCCGCAATCCCTCCTCCCGCCTCTAAACGCTCATTTTGATCGTCCTTACACGCTCGATCGATCGCTACTGGATCGAGTAATTGCTCAAGCTTGGCCTTACATGCGGCCAACACATCGGCGTGCTCAGCTTGTTGCGCAAGGTCAACCAATTCCAAAGGATCATTTTCCAGATCAAACAATTGCGGTGCATAGTCTTCCAGATAGCGCACGTACTTATGCGTACCCGTTCGCACCATGAATACTGCGCTCTTGGCACCCGCAGAATGCTGCTCCGATAGCACCACCCGATCGGGCTTTTCACCGTCGGCCATGCGCAACAAAGAGGTCCCGGGCAGTTCCGTATCTTCGTCAGTAGGCGCAACGCCCGTTGCTTCCAGCACTGTCGGAAACACATCCAGCAATTGCGTTGGTGCATCTACAACATTGCCAGCAGGCACGCCCGGCCCAGCCAAAATCATTGGGATACCGGTTGATTCTTCGAACATATTGCACTTGCTGAACATACCTTTTTGGCCCATCGACTCACCGTGATCGGAGGTATATAGCACCCGTGTCGAGTCCATCAAGCCACACTCTTCAAGCGTATGCATCAGCTTGCCAAGATTGTCATCTAGATAGCTGATCATGCCGTAATAAGAGGCAATCACGCGGCGTAGGGTTTCTTCATTGAAAGTGTCGCGTACACCGAAGAAATGTCGATAATCTTCCAGTCCAGGGTGCATCGGGCGCTCATCAAGCCCATAGGCGACGGGCAAATCTACGTCGGCCACCGGATAGCGCGCGTAGAACTCAGCTGGTGCATTCCACGGTGGGTGCGGACAAACAAGTGACACGAATAATGTCCAAGGCTTATCCGCAGATGTGCCTTCTTCGCGTAGCCACTGAATTGACCGTTCGGTAATTTTGTGATCGTAGTCCGTATAAGAACTTTCACCTTCACCGCTAGCGTGGACGAGATGCGCAAATTTTTTGCTCACCGGCGCCGGATCTCTACAAATAGTAAATAACATTCCTTCGCCGTAGAGCACGTGTAGAGGCAGTATTTCCGGCGAAAACCCACTCGGATCGCCCTCACGACGATAATGCAGTTTGCCAATAGAAACCGCGCGTTGCCCCGCATCCGCCATACGATGCCCCCATGACGGCTCTTCCCCGAAGTACGGCTTACAGTTATCCCACTTACCAATATCGTGAACATGGCGTCCGGTCGCCATGCTGGCACGGGAAGGCACGCAGATCGGACCATTGCAGTAGCCGTTTCTAAACAGTGTTCCACGCTCTGCCAAGGCATCCATGTGCGGCGTCTTCACAATCGGGTGCCCCATACATCCCAATGCGCGGCGTGTGTGTTGATCGGAAAAAATGTAGAGCAAGTTGCTTGGAGTGTAATCGGTCATTTCTCACAGACTCTCAGAGATGGCAAATCTAGTAACGGGCTTGAGATTGTGCCTGACAATAGGTTGAAAGCGCCGTGCTTGTAAAACCGATTGCCACTCAAGACCTGAGCAATTCATCAATTGTGCGGCGCACTATGCCCGTTGGGAATCGCAACCTTGGGCCACCGCATCTGCCATCTAGATCCTTCGGTATGCTGGATTGATCGACGTATATAAAAGACGTCAATAGAAGAGCGCAGCGCAGCTGACGCGCAGCACTTCACAACGATAAGGGCAAAGGACAATGAGAACATTGCGAGAAGGGACATGGCTACGCACGGGAACCTGCGCCGTAGCACTTGGCGTGGCAATGGCATTGCCTGCGCAAGCCGAAGTGAACTGGCGTCAATTCGAAGGCACATCAATTAACGGCGCATTTTTCACCGCCAATTACATCGACGCATGGGTGCGACCGATGGCAAAAGAGTTCGAAAAAGAAACTGGCATCAAGGTCAAAATGCAAGTTCTGCAAGCAGGACAAATTCGCAAGAAGCAAGACATAATGCTGGCGGGTAAAGATCCGCAGCTGGATGTGATGATGCTGCAGATGGACAATCGCGGCGGCAAACTCACCGCGGCTGGTCATCTGGAACTTCTAGAACCGTATATGAAAGACGCGTCTTTGACGCCGAGTGATTACAACTACCCGGGAGATTGGCTTGGCGGCTGCCTCAACACCGAACGTGTCATCACAGGCCAGCCGCTCAATAATATTGTCTGGTCTGCGCAAGCGCAGTTACTGCACATCCGCACCGACTTGTTTAAGAAATACAATGTCAAAGTCCCAACGACGATGGCAGAACTAGAAGCAGCGGCAAAAAAACTAACGATCGATGAAGATGGTGACGGCAAGCCTGAAATTTACGGTTTCTTATCGCGCGGCTGGGGCCGACTAACCACCGCGAGTTTCGCGACGTACTTGTTCAATCACGGCGGCTCCTGGTTCCGCACACAAGACGGTAAAAAGGTTGCCAATATAAACTCGAAGGAGTCGGTGGATGCATTCGAATTCTACGGCCGAATGATTCGAGACTATGCGCCAACTTCAGCACTGTCCACGAAGCCACCACAAAATGCCGCATTGTACGCAGCCGGCAAAGCCGCGATGCTATCGGGGCTCAATTTTTGGCACGGCTTAGCTGACAACCCCAAGAAATCCAGAATCGCCGGAAAAACCACAACCATTATGGTTCCAGCGGGGCCTGCTGGCAGTTTCCCGAATTTACCAACTACATCTTTCGCAATTTCCAAATATTCCGAAAAGAAAAAAGCGGCATGGCTCTACATTGCGTGGATGACACAAAAACGCAACATGCTCAAGGGGCAAAACGCCGCAGTGCCTATGTGTCGCCGCTCGGCATGGAATGATCCTAGCTATAAGGCACCAACACCTGCCTGGGGATCGTCCGCTCAAATTGCAGCAGACTTTGGCATTGCCATCGCAAAACCGCAGGCCATCGCTATTGGGCAAATGCGCGATGCGGCAGGCGAAGTAATGAATGTCGCGATCCGAGATGGTAGCCGTGCGGCTATACAAGCGAAAGCGGACATTGCAGCCGCACTGATGAACAAACTGGTCAAAGAGACCGAAGGCGCAATGAACTTCGCCGGCGTTCTCTCTGCAGGTACTAAACGCATGAGTGCGGCAGACCAGGCGGCACCGATTAAAGCGGAAGGTTTAGATAAGCTCGGCATGTAAGTTATCGAGCCTTGTCCGGTCAGGACACATTGGACCTTGATCGGACAAGGCAAGCCCGGCACGCTGCATTTACAAGTAACTGGCGTTCGAAACTTTCTGACGCCGCCATACTTATGCAATCAGCTGAAATCTGCAACGCACTTATCTCACCCAAGCAGCCGCGACAAGGGATGCCAACATGAGTGAAGTTACTACGACCAAGGCGCGATCATCCAAGGAGCATGCATCCTTTCTCGATCGCCATATGGCCATCATGTTCAACATTCCGACCGCAGTGTTTCTGTTCGGCTTGGTATTTGTCCCAGTACTCATCATCATTTCGATGAGCTTCACCGACTGGCAGCTCATCACTAAGCCCGAGCCTGACTTCGTCGGCCTTACAAATTATATCTCTCCATGGTCCGACGAACGCTGGATTAACGCCGTCGGACACACATTTATCTATGCCATTGTGTCAGTAACGGGGCAGTTCATAATCGGCTTGGGAACGGCGCTATTGTTTAACCGAAGTTTTGCCGGAAAGTCTTTCTATCGCTCCATTTGGATGATGCCGATGATCTCCATGTCGGTCGCCATCAGCTTGGTGTGGATACTGTTTTTTGACAATGCCTTTGGAGTACTCAATCACGTAATCGCAACGGTGGGCATCGAGCCGGTAGAGTGGACCACAAGCCCGCAATGGGCGTTGTCGTCACTTATCTTGGTCGGCATATGGCACTACACGCCGTTCATGACATTGATCTTGCTGGCTGGCTTGCAATCTCTACCACAAGATCCATTCGAGGCAGCACGCATCGATGGGGCGTCGCGCTGGCAAACGCTTTGGCACGTGACATTACCGTTGTTACAAGCGCATATCATGGTTGCACTGATACTGCGCTCAATTTTCGCCATCAAAGAATTCGACACCATTCTCGCTATAACCGAAGGCGGCCCCAACTACGCCAGCGAGACCATGAACTTGAACATCTATTACAACGCATTTGAATATCAGTACTTAGGTCAGGCGTCCGCGAAAGGCATCTTGTTCTTTGCCTGTATTGCCGCGGTGCAGTTGGTACTGGTGCGATTAAGGAAACGCTCATGGTCATACTGAGGAATCTGTTGCCACGTCGAGCCTATAGGCTCGTCGAAGGCATAACGTTTCACCTAATGCTGCTGGCCGTAATCGGGCCGTTCTTTTTCATCTTCTTTTACATGTTTTGGAATTCTCTAAAACCGGACTATTTGTTCTTTGAACCAGGCACTTGGATATTCGATCCACAATGGGACAACTACACAGAGGTCTACCACAACAGTGATTTGATAACCAACATCATCAACAGCCTGATTATTTCCAGCACCGCAACCATCGTCGGGCTGGCCTGCGGCGTGTTGTCGTCCTACACCATCATCCGCTTCAATTTAAAGAAGCTGTCACTGGCAATCTTGTTTACCCGGATGGTGCCGTTCCTGACCGCTCTAGTGCCATTTTGGATTGTCTACAAACATCTTGGCTTGCTAAATACCCACGTCGGCATAATCCTGGCGCATCTCGTTATCACTTTACCTATCGCCGTTTGGATTATGATGGGCTTTATGGAAGATATCCCACGAGAGCTTGAAGAAGCAGCATGGATTGATGGGGCTTCACGCACGCAAGCGTTCTTCCATATCGTATTGCCGCTAGCGACGCCTGGCATGGTTGCCACATCAATCCTGGTATTCATTTTCTCTTGGAACAATTTTGCGTTCGCGCTCATTCTGGGTGGCTTCGATGTGAGTACAGCTCCGGTATCGGTGTTCAAGTATGCGGACCCTGAAGCGGGTGGAAGTGGGCAAATGATGGCGGCGGCGACGATGGTGACTATTCCAGTGTTCATCATTGTGCTGGCAATTCAAAAGCAACTCGCGGCAGGCCTGACGATGGGCGGCGTCAAAGGCTGACATCCTTGCAAGCTAAGCACTAAGCCCACAAAGCTAGTCACCACGTGCGTAGCGTCGGGTTGGTCGACACTATTACAGGTCTAGGCGCACGCAAGGTTCGCGTACCGCGCATTTGATCTGCTCTAAGTGAAGCCCTGTGAATCAGGCTGTGCCCCATCAGGCTCAGACAGCTCACGTTAGAAGGAAACGGTATCGAGCGGGCTCTGCAATCGTGAACTAGCCCGCACATGCTTGCGGCCTGAGCCGCTGTCGGCGACTGCCATCCAGACTAGCGGTAGTGGGTTGCACAAAAAAGCGAGCACGCTCGCTTTTTTGTGACCGCCTTCACGCGAGTGCGGCGAATAGTGTGCTGTGTGTCTCAAAAATTCCTTCAGCTCTGGCGTAGAGTTCAGTCATCAACTTGATGAGTTCTCCTCCTCCCAAAGCTCCGCAAGATTCACCCCGCTAAGGCGGGGTTTTTTGTTTCTTGATGCGTGAGCGTAGATCTACACATTGGATTTTCCTCGGCAGCCGCGCTAAGCCTAAGCGCGCTACCGACGGTGACAAATTGCGCAGCCCTTGACACCATTGCCTCCGGCATATCGCTGCTGCGTTGGTAGCACCTGAGCGCAAGCGCATAATGGTCCGACCACAATCCTAAGGCGGAGCCCGTCCAAGGCTTCAGCCAGCGCACCCATGACCGCCACAACTGGCTTCCAAGTAGAAAGCGCCCTATTCACACCCGCGGCTCGTTGGCTTGCGACGGTGGCGGCGTTGTCTGCGTTTTTTACCTCAGTTTTTACCAGCTCCATCACCAACGTTGCGATCCCGCATGTAATGGGCGCCTTTGGGGTCGGTCAAAGTCAGGCGCAGTTCTTGAGCACCGCCTTCCTGGCCACCAACATAACCGGCCTACTGGCGAGCTCTTGGACCATCTCCAAAATTGGCCAGCGCCAGACTTTTCTGTTGGTCATGTCGGTATTTGCAGGCGCGAGCCTGCTGTGTTTCGTGGCGCCGTCTTTAGAGCTACTCATTGTCGGACGGGTACTACAAGGCTTTGCAGGTGGACTGCTACAACCCCTAGTAATGCTGGTGTTGTTTCAAGTTTTCCCACCGTCGCAGCGCGGCTTAGCGATGGGCATGTTCAGTATGGGGGTCACCGTGGCGCTCGGCCTCGGGCCGTCGTTGGGCGGCATCACAATCGATGCGTTTAGCTGGCGCTCCATCTTCTTAGTACCGCTGCCAGCGTGCGTACTCGCGAGCATATTGGGAATACTCTTTCTGCCAGCGGAACCAAACAAAACCGAATCAGGCAAATTCGACCTGCTGGGCTTTGTATTGATCAACTGCTTTGTATTCGGTTGGTTCACTATATTGGGGAACGGCCAAAAATGGGGATGGTTGTCCGACGATCTAGCACTGCTGGTCACGTTCACATTTGCAACCGGGATTGGATTTTTTTGGTCGCAGTGCCGCCGCAGCGCCTCACTTTTGGATCTAACTCTATTTAGTAACGGACGCTTCGTGCTGGTGCTCGCGTGTTCGTTCTTCTTTGGATTTGGCAACTTTGCCAGTATCTATTCGTTTTCAATCTTCGGTCAGATCGTACAAGGCTTCTCGCCTACGGTAGCTGGCGCAATGTTGTTACCAGGCAGCATCTTCGCTGCAGCGATACTGCCGCTGACCGGACGCGTTTCAGACAAGCTACCGGGACCGGTGCTGATCATCTTTGGCCCACTGATCATTGCAGCCAGCGTTGCAATGCTGATCCGTGCTGATGGCAATACACTATTTTGGTATGTGGCTGCGTCACTGTTATTTGGGCGCATTGGCGCCGCGTTCACTACGCCCGCGCTTAATACCACGGCCATTGGCGAGCTCAGCGCTCAACAGATGCGTCAAGGCGCAGGCATTACCAATCTATCACTGATGTTTGGCGGCTCCACCGGCATTAGCATGTATGTCGTTTTACTTGAGCATCGGATCGAATTTCACGCAAACAATCTAAGCTCGACGCAGATAGCCGCCAACGATACCACCACGGAAATGCTCGGCGCGGTCGTCGGTCAGCTGTCTGCCACCGGCCTAAGCGATGCTGTGCAGCAGGGCGTCGCCATGTTCTATCTGGACCGAGTAGTCACGGCCCAAGCCAATGTGCTGGGTTTCCAAGACGGCTTCCTATTCCTGGCAGTGGTAACGCTTGGCCCGCTGATACCCGTAGCGTTCCTACTGCGCAAGAGAACTTAGGCCTGCAGGCAAAGTGCCAGCCGTGTGAGCCACCACGCGAACGAGCATCGCTTCACGAAAGCCCATAGCCCTACCCTCCATGGCCGAAAGCTAGTGCGCTACACTAGCGTCATTCGATTCATAAGCGCTTGGTTGTGATGGCTGCGTTGCCATACAAGTTGACCCTAGTGCCGGATTGCGACCAGGTTGTCGAAACGGCCAGGCATGCCATTCCTGGCTACTGCTGTCGGTCTGGCAAACTGTGCCGTTATGACAACGCCAAAGCGGAGTTCTCGGTGTCCCTAAAGTTCATCCACGCAGCTGATTTGCACCTCGATAGCCCTCTGCGCGGCCTAGCTGCATACGAGGACGCGCCGCTAGAGCGGATTCGCGGCGCCACCCGCCTCGCTTTCTCGCAGTTGGTCACGGTAGCCATCGAACGCGGCGTCGATCTGTTGCTCCTCGCAGGCGACATATGGGATGGCGATTGGCCGCACATCGGCACCGGTCTGTATTTTGCTAGTGAGATGGGACGCTTGCAGCGCGAGAACATTCGGGTATTCATGATCCGCGGCAATCACGACGCGGAAAGCCGTATCAGTAAAACACTGACCTTGCCGGATAACGTGACCATCTTAAATGCGCAGTCCGCGCAGAGTGTTTGCGTCGAGGATCTAAACGTTGTTATCCATGGTCAGAGCTTCTCGCGCCCAGATGTGACCGAGAATATTGCGCTGCACTATCCGGATGCGGTGCCTGGTTTCTACAACATCGGACTGCTACACACCGCGCTCGAAGGCGATGCGCAACACGCGAGCTATGCGCCCTGCCGTTTGTCGGAATTACAAAGCAAAGCTTACGACTACTGGGCGTTGGGGCATGTGCACCGCGAATGTATTCTTGCTGACGGCAATCACACGGCTGGCGGCACCATCGTATATCCCGGCGTACTCCAAGGCAGACACGTGCGTGAAACCGGCGCCAAGGGTGCTTATTTGGTCGAGAGCAGTGGCACGCAAACACACATCGAGCGTTTAATTGTGGACGTCGTACGCTGGCATGACCTCGAGGTTGATGTGAACGAAGCGCTCGATTGGCCCGATGTCGCGCGCGCAATGGGTGCCAGTATCCGCGCTATCGTCACGCGCGCACACGATGCATCATATGAGGGCTTGCTCGCAGTTAGGCTCACAGTCACCGGCACAACCACCCTACACGGTCAGCTGAGTTCCAACACGCAGCAACTCAGAATCGAGGCCTTAGGGCAGATCGCAGCAATTGGCGCGCAAGATATATTTCTCGAAAAAGTAAAAGTACGTACCACCTCAGGTTTAGTCATGGCCGACCTCGAACAGCGACACGATGCCATCGCCAGCGTGCAACGCATTCTCGCTCAGGCAGCGCAAGACACAGAGTTCATGCAAGAGTTGGCGAATGAAACCAGCTATCTGTGGAATAGCTTGCCGGAGGAAGTGCGCACGGCACTTAAATTGTCCGAGCCTGAACGTATGCAGGCAATCGAAAGCGGGGATCTTCGGCCATTGCTACCCGACCTGAGCACCACGCTGCTCGCTCAACTCACGCAGCAATAGTTCAAGCCTATGCGCTTCTCAACATTTACCCTCGCCCGCTACGGGCATTTTGCTGACCACAGCCTAGAACTGCCGGCGCCACAGCTTGGTGCAGCGGACTTGCACATCATCATTGGCCCCAACGAAGCAGGCAAATCCACACTGCGCGCGGGTCTGGTTGAATTTCTGTTTGGTATGGAACAACGAACGCCATTCAACTTTCGCTACGACTACAAAGATTTACTCCTCAGCGCAGTAATCGAAGTCGATGGCGAAGTTGAGCACCTACAGCGACGCAAAGCGCAGCGTGGCACGCTGCGAGATAGTCAGAACAATATTGTCGCTGACGGGCACTTGGCAGCGTTGCTCAACGGACTCGATAGAGAATCTTATGTACGCCAGTTTGCATTAGACCAAGAAACCCTTGTTGCCGGCGGGCAGAATCTATTATCAAACCGCAGCAATCTCTCGACCTTGATGTTTGAAGCCGCCAGTGGCATCAGTGACGTCGCCGCTCATCAACAAATGCTTGAGGGGCAAGCCGCAAGTCTGTGGCGCCGTGCCCGCCCCGGCAACACACAATTTGGTGCCGCAGCAAAACTGATCCAAGAAGCGGATCGCAATAAGCGCGCTGCGATTACCAACGCACCAGCGTACGCAAAATTGCAGCGCGACTTGCGCCAAGCGGAAGCGGCGCGGGACGCGGCGCGGGCATTGTTCGATACACTGCAAACGGAAAACACGGCGCTTGAACGCCTGCGACGCACAGCTCCAAACGTCGCGCGACTTAATGACCTCGATCAGCAACTCGGCGCACTCAACACCGCTCATCCAAACGCCCCGCGCTTAGCCGTCGATGCACCGTCTCGGTTTCTGCAGGCGCGCGAGAAAACTGCACTTCTAGACGCAGATCTATGCCGCCATAACGAAAGCCACGCTCGTCTTCTCGCCCGCAGCCGAGACCTTGACGTTGATGAAAACATTCTCAATGCAACGAGCCGTATAGAAGCACTGGTCGCGGAAAGCGCTCGCATCGCTGATTTCCCACGCGAGCTAAGTCGGCGTCAGGGTGAAATTTCTGCCAATGAGCAACGTGCATGCGCTGTAGCCAGACACATTGGCTGGAGCGAGGCCACGGACCGCGGCAACGTTTCGCACCAGCTTCCGGCTTTGATCAGCCGGCAACAGCTCGTCGCCTTGACCGCGACACGTAGCGAATTAACGAATCGTGTTGATACGTGCACCAACACACTTGCAACGATCACCGACGAACTCAACAAGCTGGATGCAGAGGTCGCTGAGCTCCAGAGCATTGACGTGGCGGAGACTCTATCGGGTGCGCTTTCCGCTGCACGTCAGCTTGGCGAAATTGAAGAACGTACTACGGAATTCAATGATGCTGCAGTCAACGCGAAACGTTTATTAGATAACATACTTAGCGAACTCAGTCCGTGGGATCGAGGCCTCAACGATCTACAGACCCTGACGATCGTGTCGTTGGCGGAACTCGACGAACACACCGCCCTAGCTCAGAGGGCAAAACAGGTACTTGAGAAACATAGTGCCCGAACGCGTGAGTTACGTGTGCAAGTAAGCGCACTCAATACTGAACTCGACACACGCCGGGCACAGCGCAAAATCGTTGACCTGCAGCTGCTCGAAATTGCCCGCAGCGAACGCGACCGCTTGTGGTCATCATTGCGCGAAGGTGAATCAAACCTTGCGAACGTGGCGAAGCAATACGAACAGTTCGTCGTTGCAGCTGACTCTTTGGCTGACGAACGCTTCATCAGCGCCGAGACCATCGCGCGGGTCGAACAATTAGAAGTAGATCGCGCCAAGGCCGAGGCCGAGTTGCGCGAAACGACAAATTCTATGCATGCTGCCGGTGACGACCTCGAACAATTACACAGCAACTGGGCACAATCTATGCTGGCGCTTACCTTGGAAGGTATGACACCGGCGCGCTATCGCAACTGGCTCGGCCAGCGCCAACAAGCACTAGAAGCCAAGCAGCGTTGGCAAGCAGCTGTTGCCGCGCAAAGCTCGTTCGCGCAACGCCTCGTGACTGTCACCGCGAATCTGCGCAGCGCACTGGACGCGTCAACGAGCACCCACACTACGCGTGACAGTGCAAACGTCTCCAATGCAATCAGCGCAGCCGAGCAGTTAATGCGAGAGGCAGATCGGCGCACCACCGAGCACGCGCAAAAGCTTGAACAAAGAACTGAGGTGTTACGTCGTCGAACAGCGAGTGAAAGACAATATGGAATTGTCCAAGACGCATGGCACGAGTGGCAATCTGCATGGCAAGTTAACGTAAACGCCTGCAAGTTACCCGCAACCATCAGCGTTAGCGCGGCTACAGATGCGCTCGAGCGCATGGCGGAGATTGAACAATCATTAGCTCAGATCGAGCTTATCGAAAACGAATTCACGACCGTTATGGCACGTGATATCGACCTCCATACAGACAATGCGCACGCATGCGCGCAACAACTTGACCCAAGCATTGCGGCGCTGCCAGCTGCGGCTATTGTTGCAACGCTACATGCGAGACTACGCCATTCACTGACGGCTGCAAGTAGTAGAGATGAACTCAAACAACAACTGGACGAAGCTGGCGAACACATCGCAATGACCACGGATGCATTGCGTAGTGTGCGTGCGCAAACCGCATCTCTGTTTGCGGATGCAGGGTTAGCCAACGACGCAGATTTTGACAGTTTGAGGTCCGTAGTCGAGCTGTCCGCTGAGTTCGATCAACTCGAAGATGAGCGTCGAACCAAGCTCAACGCAACAATCGAAGCGGCTGATGGCACCAGCCTGGAGTCACTACGTGGTGCATTGGCGGCCTCCGATCCCGACCAGCGCACGGCGCGTATGCAGGCCCTGATTGAAGACGAGCTACCCGAGGCGCGCGCGCGTTTGGAACAATGTTCCGTTGAGCATAACGACAAACGACGTGAACTCGAATCGATCGTCGGTGCCGATCTGAATACCAGTGCCGCCGCCCAAGCTGAAGAAGACCGGCAACATGCAATTGCTAAAGTCACTGATATTTCTACAGAGTACTTTGACGTCAGTTTACGCTCGCGAGTGCTGCGTTGGGCAGTAGAGCGATACAAGCAAGAGAACCAAAGCCCGTTGCTGGCTCGTGCACAACAGATCTTCGCTCAATTAACACAAGACCGATATGTGGGGCTGCTGGTGGACATCGACCATGCGCAGCCTGAGCTGAGTGTGCGGCTTGCGTCTGGCAAAGAAATCCAGCTTACGGGGCTGTCGGTTGGCACCCGTGATCAGCTGTTCTTGGCATTACGTCTAGCTGCAGTTGAGCTACAAATAAGCCAATCGAAGGCGCTGCCCTTTATTGCTGACGACCTTTTCGTTAATTTCGACGAAGGCCGCACCACAGCAGGCTTCAAGGCCTTGGCACATCTGGCCCGCCACACGCAAGTGTTCTACCTGAGTCATCATGCGCATGTCGTTGATCTCGCTAACAACGCGGTAGCGGGCGAGCTCAACATAGTGACCTTAGACCCGTCCGCTCACTAATGTCTGCCCATCTTTTGTGCACACGCACGGCAAAGCAAAAACTCCGTGCTCAAGCTACCGCCGCTTGCACAGCAGCCAACACATCGTCGCTCAAGGGCGCACCGGCGCCAGCATTGGCATGCGCTTGAGCAACTGTGCGCACGCCAGGGATCACGCAACTGGCAGCAGGATTCGATGCGCAAAAACGCACGGCCAATTCAGCCACCGAGATCCCCGCCTCGTCAGCAATCACACGCAGCGCCTGCAGTTTCTGCGCGTGGCTTGCGAGATACTCGGGTGTCAGCGAACGCTTGCGGGTATCGTCATCGGAAAATGTGGCTTCAGGGCTGAAACGACCACTCAAGAAACCTCGGTTGAGCGGCACGCGTGAGATCACTGCAAGGCCAGCCTTCGCGGCATTATCAAAAGCTGCCGCGGCGCTTTGATTCAATATGTTGTATTCCATTTGGAATCCCGCCACGCGTCCTTGCAAGCAGGCAAAATCGCACTCGGCCGCACTGTTAACGGAGACGCCCCAATGGCGGATCTTTCCATCCGCCTTGGCTTTATCGAGCACCGCGTAGCTGTCTTCAGCCGACATGTTGTCAACGCTCGGGTTGTGCAACATATACAGGTCTATTGTGTCAACGCCCAGCCGGCTCAACGAGCCTTCTAAACACTCACTAATATAGTCCGGAGAAAAGTTGCGAACACGAGTGACCATGTTGTTGCCACCCTTGGAGAAGATGAGGATGTCGCGAGCATCCGCGCGGCTCTTTAAGAACTCGCCTATGAGGCTCTCGCTGCGCCCCTCGCCATAGGCGTTGGATGTGTCGATGAAGTTCATGCCTGCGTCTATCGCCGCGTGCAGTGCTTGCAGACTTTCCGCATCATCTACAGAACCGAACGCACCACCGATGGTCATGGCGCCAAACCCAACCACAGAAACCTCTAGACCGGTGCTGCCCAACTGACGTTTTAGCATGCTTAAAATCTCCGTTCGTAGTGCTCAACAGTGCGCAATGCCGCTCTACCGGGCCGAGCAGTACGCGCAGACAGTACGAGCTTTGTTTAGTTGCTCGCGAATCGTGCGAGTTGAGTGGCGATAAACTGCCTCACCATTTCATGCGCACGCTCGGTATCCGGGCCAGCTTCAAGCACCCATAAATGATCGCAGCCCTCGAACACCGCCACCTCGCATTCGCCTCCAGCAGCGCGATAAGTCTCACCGAACTTTTCTTGGAACGCGGGTAGCACATTGTCATCAAGCCCGCCTTGCATAACCAACATAGGCGGCAGTTCTACCGCTTCTGCGCGTTCTAGAATAAGTTGCGGGTTACCCTGCTCAATATCACTGAAGGGATTAAAATATATGTGGTGGCGCTCGGCCATGTCGATTCGACCCTTGGCAACAGCGTTATTATAGCGAGCAAGCGGATCACTAATTGGCGAGCGGGTTGCGACATAGTTGATGCGCGCATCAACATGCGGATGGCCGCTCAGTTCAATGCTGTTATAGGCGGGATAGGTCGGACGCATACCAAGCAATTGCGCAACGTGTCCGCCGCTGGAGCTGCCGAGTAGGCCCATAGTGACAGGGTCACCATTCCAACTGGCTGCCTTGGTCTTTAACCATCGAATTGCATAGTTCGCATCCTGCACTGAAGCGGGATATGGCGCTTCACCACCAAGGCGCAGGTCAACGGAGACAGTCAACAAGCCACTAGCCGCCATCGCTTCAGCCATACCAGCGTTCGCCATACGGTCCTTAAACGTCCACGCGCCGCCATGTAAGTCCAGTAACACTGGGAACGGAGCATCGCCAATAGGCTGGTAAATGCGTGCCATCAGTGTGCGGCTTGGAACCTGGCGAAATTCTTCTTCCCAAATTTTTACCTCGAAGCGCGCGTCTGGATTATATGCAGTAGTCATACGCAAGAATTCCCATTCAAGACCGGAGCGTAGCAACAATACACGCAAAACCACAGGCGCGAGCAGTGGTGCGCCGGCACCACAATCAAGCCGCATCTATAAATGTAAAGAAAGTCAAGCAGTGTGCGATGCAATAATTCGCCAGGCAGCTGGCTGGTGCAAACTTATGGCCGCATAGGCTAGGCCCAAGCAAGCAAGTGCTGCGCCGCAACATATCGGATTAAGTAAAACCTATGTCTGCTGTATGAAGGCGCAGAACCAATCGCTTGAAAGCTAGCCGCTATGGTAACGTCGCAGTAACGAAATGGAGGACCGGCACAGTGGTTAACCCGACCGAGATCGTGATCAACGCTTTTGTTGAGCGAGTACGTATGAATTATCAAACTATCTACGGCGACATGCGCCCGGAGTTCCGTTCTGCGCTTGAATTTGTCGCGCGAATGACACTCGAAAACATCGCCAATAGTGATGCTCCCTACCACGACATGGAGCACACCATAATGGTGACCGAAGTCGGGCAAGAAGTTTTGCCTGGCAAACACGTCGTTGAGGGCGGGGTATCGCCGCGTAGTTGGTTGAACTTTGTCATTTCTTTGTTGTGTCACGACATTAGTTATGTGCGCGGCGTATGCCGTGGTGACGACGATCCACATTTTGTAATTGATGATACGGGCACGACGGTGGAAGTACCGCATGGCGCTACGGACGCCTGGTTAACGCCTTATCATGTCGAACGGTCAAA